>ERZ773010.2186-NODE-2186-length-11706-cov-3.869968_pt1 | contig 11706 bp, 6 predicted proteins | sample MGYA00580842_ERZ773010 | MGnify/ENA primary metagenome ERZ773010 (study PRJEB29015, sample SAMEA2737982) | human oral metagenome | biome: human oral; feature: human-associated habitat; material: dental | place: China | collected 2107 ...
TTGCCGTCCTTACTCATGATCCATATATAGGAGTCAAGAAAGGTAGCTACCGCCTTAAGCTGAGGATAGGCTTGATTGAGGTCAAGATCACTACCCTCGTATACATTGGAATAAGTTGAAGCGATTAAGTTTGCTTCATCATACAGTATTCCGCTTCTTGAGCTTATAAGGTAATTATGGGTCAGCTTGGAAGAAAGGGTGGCAATCGCTATAAACCCGGCGATACCGAAGGCAAGGTAAGCCAGTATGAATTTGACGTATAAAGATGAACTCATAGCTGTACGCTCTTTCTAAGTTCAAACTTATAACCGATACCCCATACTGTTGATATAGACCAGGAATTATGATCTTTTATCTTCTCACGAAGCCTCTTTATATGCACATCCACAGTTCTGGTATCTCCTATGTACTCATATCCCCAGATATTGTCGAGTAACTGCTCCCTTGTAAATACCTGATTGGGACTGGAAGCCAGGAAGTATAAAAGTTCAAGCTCCTTTGGCGGCATATCAACAGTATTGCCCTTATAAACTACGGAATAATTGCTTAAATTAATGGAAAGATCGGGGTATTCAACTATATTTTGTCCCTTTTCATCCGGTTGCTGTTTGGACTTTTGATATCTTCTCATAACCGCTTTAGCTCTGGCTACAAGCTCCTTAGAGTCAAAAGGCTTTACCATATAGTCATCCGCACCCAGTTCAAGACCCAAAACCTTGTCAAATACCTCTCCCTTTGCCGAAAGCATTATAATAGGTACCTGTGAGCTTTGCCTTATATATTTGCAAACCTCATAGCCGTCTATACCGGGAAGCATAAGATCGAGAAGTACAAGTTGAGGGTCGAAGTCTGTAAAAACTTTTATCGCCTCTTCTCCGTCATAAACTATCTTAGTATCGTAACATTCTTTTAACAAATATAGGGAGATAAGCTCCGCTATATTCTCATCATCATCTACAATTAATATTCTTTGTTTTTCTGCCATATATTACTCCAAATTCTAAAATCTTACTATTGTAACAGCATTGCCGCCGTCATCAAACTCTGCCAATTTAAAGGATTTGACAAAGGACTGCCTTTTTAAGTAGGTATGTATACCTTTTTGCAAGGCACCGCTGCCTCTGCCGTGAATAATTCTTACATACTCAAGATGTGCAAGCAGGGCATCATCAAGGTACTTGTCAAGTACGGAGCAGGCTTCATCAACATTCATACCTATCAGGTTTACTTCAGGTGAGATGCTAAGCGACTTCATACCTTGGGAACTTCTTGCAGTATGTCTTTTGGTAGAGCTATCCTTATTTTCCTCAAGAAGCTCCAGATCACTTAGATTTACTTTAGAGCTTATAATACCTGTCTGGACGCTCAGTATTCCCTTATCATTGGGAAGGGATGAAACCGTGCCCTTTAGGTTAAGACTGTGAATAAACACACTGTCACCGATTTTTACACTGTCCACTTTTTTCTTAGGGCCGCTTTTTGTAATATTTTTCTTATTTTTACTCTCATTTTCTTTAATGGAGCTTCTTAACCTGTCTCTTTCTTTTTCAAGAGGTGCTCCCAGTCCGGAGGCTATTTTATTAATATTTCTAATAGTGCTGTCGGCAGTTTCCTTAGCCTCTTCAAGTATACTTTGAGCTTCCTGCCTTGCCTGCTCAAGCAGTTTTTCTTTTTGTGAATTTATTTTTTCAAGATTTTTATCATAACTTAATTTTAGAGAGCTTATTTCTCTTTCTTTCTTCTCTATTTCAATGCGGCTTTTTTCAAGAGCTATTCTGTCGGTCTCAAGTTTGGTAATAAGGTCTTCAAATGATATGGCATCGGAAGATATATGCTTTCTGGCATCTTCTATAATATTCACAGGAAGTCCGAGTTTTTGAGAAATAGCAAAGGCATTGGATTTGCCGGGTACACCTATAAGTATGCGATAAGTAGGTCTAAGTGTTTCCACATCAAACTCACAACTTGCATTTTCCACGTTCTTTGTGTTAAGTGCATAGACCTTAAGTTCACTGTAATGTGTACTTGCCATAATACTGCTGCCACGCCTTTTAAGTTCATCAAGTACAGCTATGGCAAGGGCAGCACCCTCAGTCGGATCGGTACCTGCACCAAGCTCGTCAAATAGGCACAGGGATTTATTATCAGCCGACTTAAGTATGTATATAATGTTTTTCATGTGAGCCGAAAATGTTGAGAGATTTTGCTCTATACTTTGCTCATCTCCTATATCGGCAAATACTTTTTTATATACGGATAATTTACTTTTGTCAAATGCAGGTATGTGAAGACCTGACTGACCCATAAGAGTGAGCAGACCTACGGTCTTCATAAGTACCGTTTTACCTCCGGTGTTGGGACCGGTAATAATCAAAAGCTTATAATCAGCACCAAGCCCTATATTGACCGGCACAACCTGCTCCGAATCAAGCAGTGGATGCCTTGCCTCTTTTAAGTCTATAATTGAATCTTCGTTAAATAAAGGCTTGCTTGCCTTCATGTGATTGGCAAGTCTTGCCTTGGCATAGATAAAATCAAGCTTTGACAGAAGTTTGTTATTTTCACTAAGCTCAGCGGTATAAGCGGTAGCACTCTGGCTTAAATCAAAAAGAATTTTTTCTATCTCCAAAGCCTCGGCTATTTCAATCTCCTTTATCTCATTGTTCATTTTTACAATGGCAATAGGCTCTATAAATACAGTAGAGCCGGTGGATGATTGATCATGTATAATACCCTGAACTCTGTTTTTATACTCACTTTTTATAGGAAGACAATAACTGCCGTTACGCTGCGTAATTATTGCTTCCATCATATATTCCCTATGAGCCTGAAGTATATTGTTAAGCTCGGTATGCAGCCTTGACTGAGTAGTTTTAAGCTGCCTTCTAAGCTTACTTAGGGTGGAAGAAGCCGTATCGGCAACTATATCTTCAGAAACTATGCATCTGTCAAGCTCTTTTTTTAAGTCCTTGATCAGTGAAAGTTCCTCAAAATATTCACTTAAACTGTCGTCATAATTTTCATTATCGGCTTTTTCTTTGTAAGAATAAGCTTTTTCAACATGCTCAAGAAGTATTTTGATTTTGAAAAGCTCGCCAAGGCTTAATGAGGAGTCTATGGCAAGGCTTTTTAAGGATTCACCTATGTCGCTTAGTGCAGGGAAGGTAAGGTTGCCGAAAAGCCTTAATCTGTTTACCGCCGCAGCGGTCTCTTCCTGATTTTTTACTATTGTTTGAAAGTCTGTATCGGGTCTTAGCTTGGAACAAAGCCTAACTCCGGGCTCACAGCTTGCATATGTTGTTAATTTTTCTACAATTTTATTAAATTCCAATATTTGTAATACTTTACCGTTCATAATTAATCCTTTTCATAAATAAACATATATATAGTAACACATAAAAAAGGGTTTCGCTACAAGTCAAATGTAATCTATATAGAAAATTATGTAGATATTAATTGCGTAAGTTTTCAAATGCAAGTATAATTAGTATTAGTGAGTCTTATCAAGAAAATGTATGATATAGGTATATTTTGGCAACTATTGTGGCAATACTTTAGCAATTTTATAAAAACGGAGAAATTGTCTATGGATGAGGATAAGGACAAATTTATCACTGAAAAAATAATAAAAAAGGATAAAAGCAGATACATAAATCTGATGAAGTTGCTTTTATCGGCAGTGGTATTCGGTGTGGTGGCAATGGCTACTGCCTTATTTACAAGACCCGGGCTTGAAAAGTTTATAGTAAAGAGTACTACAGAAAAGGAAACTATAAGCATAGAAAAAGACACAACGGTTTTTCAAAACAGCACTGAAGTAATTGGAACTGAGGATACGGAGGCTTTTAAGAACATAGCGGAATCAATTATAGATGAACATAGCTATGATGAGGAAGATGTAAAAGCCATGTACAAGGTCTTGGCTAATTTAACAAATGATTTGGACAGCTGTGTAACTGCCATACATTCTATAAAAAATGAAAAAGACTGGTTTGACAATTTAATAGAGTCGGGACATTATTATTCAGGACTTGTAATAGCAAAGACGGAGAATGAAGTCTTGGTGCTTTGTCCGGTACAGGCTATAGATGCGGCAGATACTATAAATGTAAGCTTTAAGAATAACTATAGTAAGCAGGCAACGGTCAAATCGGCAGACGGTCATATAGGGTTAGCGATACTGTCGGTAGATACAAGCGATGCCGACAACGGTATAAAAGAAGGAATAGAAGTTATAGCTTTGGGGAATTCCTACCTTGTATCAAGAGGTGATATAGCTTTGGCTATAGGCAGCCCAACCGGATTTAATTATTCTACGGGTTACGGTTGGGTATCATATATATCCAAGGATGTAAGCATAGTTGACTCAAGTGCGATGTTTATGCATACCTCACTTGCTTTGGACAATGCCAAGGGAAGTTTTCTTGTAAATACCTCCGGAGAACTTATAGGTATAGCAACTTCAGCCTATCCGTCGGAGTCAAGTACAGGTGTTGCCATAGGTATTTCCGATTTAAAGGCAAGACTTGAGTATATGATCAATGCAATGCCTGCCGCCTATATAGGAATAAAACCTATAGATATTAATGCCAAAGCGAAAGAAAGCGGAGTTCCTGAAGGTATATATGTAACGGAAGTAGTGGCGGATTCGCCCGCCTACATATCAGGCATACAGGTGGGAGATGTGATAAGTGAGATAGACGGAATAAAAGTATCTTCAACAGCCGCCTATAAGGAAGTAATAGATAAGCTTACAGTGGGCAAGGAGATAAACATAAAGCTTTACCGTGATAACGGAAAGAATGAATACAGCCAATTGGATATTAATTTGACAGTTGCAAGTAGGTAAGTTAAAGGGGATTATATGCAGTATATAGAAAGTTTAAGAGAAGGAAATAGAGTAGTATCTCAGATTTATCTTTGTAAATCTAAGAATATTCAACTTACAAAGGCAGGAAAGGAGTACGGTAATCTTATATTTCAGGATAAGACCGGCACTATAGAGGCTAAGATCTGGGATCTTACTTCTCCGGGCATAGAGGACTTTGAAACTATGGACTATGTGTCGGTAGAGGCGGATGTAACAAGCTTTAACAATAATTTACAGCTCAATGTTAAGCGTATCAGACTTGCAAGAAGCGGCGAGTATGAAACCTCAGATTATTTGCCCGTATCAAAGTATAATACAGATGATATGTATAAGGAGCTTGAAAATATAATCCAAAGTGTTAAGAATACTTATCTGAATGCAGTGCTTAAAAAAATTTTTATAGAAGATAAGGACTTTGCAGATAAATTCAAGTATTCTTCAGCTGCAAAAAGCGTACACCACAGCTTTGTAGGCGGACTTTTGGAGCATAGTTTAAGTGTAACAAGACTTTGTATACATTATTGCAGCAAATATAAATTGCTTAATTATGATTTGCTTATAACTGCGGCACTTTTGCATGATATAGGAAAGACCGTGGAGCTTTCAGCCTTTCCGGAAAATGACTATACGGATGAGGGGCAGCTTTTGGGGCATATAATTATAGGGCTGGATATTATTTCCAAGGCTATTTCAAAAGTAGACAAGTTCCCGCCTACCTTAGCCAATGAATTGAAACACTGTATAGTGGCACATCATGGAGAACTTGAATACGGCTCTCCTAAAAAACCGGCTTTAATAGAGGCTATGGCACTGAATCTTGCGGATAATACAGATGCGAAACTACAGACATTTACGGAGATTATAGAAGCAAGCAACAGTGTAGGCAAAGAGTGGTTGGGATATAACAGATTTTTTGAGAGTAATATAAGAAAGACGCATATGTAGGTGCCAAACTGCTATTGAGTCATGTTTTGAGGATAGGTTATGTATTTTAAGTGTTGTATGTTTAGCAGTGTGCAGGTTGATATTATTTCGAGTGAGTAATAAACTGTTACATGGAGTATGTTTTGCAAATAAGATAAGTATTTTGGATATTATACGCTTTTAAGGTATAGGTTTATATTATTTAATGTGGGCAGTAAAATTTTCAGTGAATTATGTTTTATGGTTCAGGTATGAATTTTAGGTGTTATATGACTTATGTGGGTTAGGATTTATACGCAATGGAAATATTGATTTTAGTAGAGTTTGCTGCCGTAGGGATTTATTTGCCCTAAGTCTAAGGTGTCGGGTAAAACTCACATAGATTCCCGACTAAAAATAAAAGTCTATATTAGTTTTAAGTGAAAGGATTTTATTTATGAAGAATGACATCATAGCCGATTCTTATAAAAAAGGCGATATGATCGAGCTTGATATAATAGATATGAGTACTACAGGGGAAGGCATCGGAAAAACCGGTGCCTTTACTTGGTTTGTAAAAGACAGTGTGGTAGGGGACAGGATAAGTGCAAGTGTTATGAAAACTAAGAAAAGTTACGGTTATGCAAGGCTTAATGAGGTGTTAAAGCCTTCAAAGGATCGTATACAGCCCCAATGCAGCGTAGCAAGAGCCTGTGGCGGTTGCAGCCTGCAAAATATGTCCTACGAAAGTCAGCTTGAATTAAAGGATAAGATGATTATTAATAACCTTATAAGAATAGGCAAATTTCCAAAAGATTATTTTGTGGATGAAACTGATTTAAAAGAAGAAAAAGATGTATGTATACATTACCCTATCATAGGTATGGAAAATCCTTGGAGATACAGAAACAAGTCTATCTATCCGATATCAATAAAGAAGGGCATTGTGGTATACGGCTTTTATGCGGTGAGGACACACAGTGTTATAGAGCTAGATGACTGCCTTATAGGTATAGAGGAAAACAAGTCTATAATGGAAGTCGTGATAGGATTTATAAAAAAATATAACATACCGGTGTATGATGAGGTGGCTCATAGGGGCTTAATAAGACATATACTTATAAGAAAAGGCTTTGCTACCGGTGAACTTATGGTTTGTGTGGTTGTAAATTCAGATAAACTTCCTCACTGTGAAAAACTGGTAGAAATATTATTAAAAGCCGCTAATATAAAAAGTATATCCTACAATGTAAATACCGCAAAAAGTAATGTAATACTCGGGGAAAAAGAAGTAAACCTTTATGGAGACAGGTATATCTATGACTATATAGATGATATAAAGTTCAGGATCTCAGCAAAATCATTCTTTCAGGTAAATCCAATACAGACGAGGAAGTTATATGATACAGTCTTAAAATTTGCAAATTTAAGTAAAGATGAGACAGTATGGGATCTGTACTGCGGTATAGGAAGTATATCTTTGTATATGTCAAAGCAGGCAGGCAAGGTCTACGGTATAGAGATAGTTAAGGCGGCAGTGGAAGATGCCCTGGAAAACGCCAAGTTAAATAAGATTGAAAATACCAACTTTTTACTGGGGGAAGCGGAAAAAGTACTTCCTGAGCTTTACGATAGGGCAAGTGCCAAGATGCTTAATAAAGAGTTTGATGACAAAGATGAGATATCAGGCTTTGTGAAAATTGAGGAAGAGTACAGTATGGGAGAGATAGGAAGTATTCCGGTAAAAGATATACTGGAGGTGGACTGCCTTGTCCTGGACCCTCCAAGAAAAGGCTGCGATAAAGCCTGCCTTGATACGATACTTAAAATAAAACCCAAAAGAATAGTCTATGTAAGCTGCGACAGCGCAACACTGGCAAGGGATCTTGAATATCTTTGTGAAAAAGAGTATGAGCTTAAGAAGGTGCAGGGAGTGGATATGTTCGGGTGGAGTATGCATGTGGAGACGGTCGCGTTGCTTTCCAAACTTGACTCAAAGAATCATATCAGTATAGAACTTCCTATGGATAATATGGACTTAACAAGTGCTGAGAGCAAGGCTACCTATAAGCAAATTCAAAACTATGTTTTGGAAAAGTTTGGGTTTAAGGTATCTACTTTGTACATTGCACAAGTTAAGAAAAAGCATGGTATAGAAGTTAGGGAACACTATAATATTTCAAAGAACGAAAACCAGAAAGTTCCACAGTGCTCAATTGAAAAGGAAGAAGCTATTTTAGATGCGTTGAAGTATTATAAGATGATATAAAATATTCAAGTTTTGATTTGAAAAGGAGGATTTTAAGTGTTGAAAATAGATGAACAAATTTTGAAAAGTAATAAAGTCATATGTCGCCATATAAATGCTATTAATAATACGACCAGAGGTGAGATATCTCAAGATATTCTTTCTCAACTTCGTCATTTTGTTGAACATATTATGCTCAAAATATATGCGAATGGAAGTGACATAGAAGATACTCAGGAGAACGTAAAAAAAGCAGTAAAATATGCAAAGAATGAAAGTTCATTGCGACACTTATCAAGATTTCATCATTTTTTGCAAGTTTCGGTTTCACATCGTACTTTAGAAGAAGAAAATTCAGAGCGTTTGATGTTGAAATATTATGAATATCTTTTAAGAATTAAAAATTATTTACAAGAAAATTATAATTTTAATGTATTAGAAAATCTGGAGCAATTCCCAATAGAAACAGATGATGGTTTAAAAGATTATTATGAGAAAATTGCAAAAAAAGTGGATCAGTATGGTACTCCTATACATAATGGGTTTAGATTTGATCGATTTTATGTACAAAGAATAAAGCCCTTCTTTTTTGGCAATAAAATATATTATGAAGTTGCATTTATACCTGCGAATGACAGGGCAAGCAAAACAGACCGTATTATTGCTTTTACAGATATTGAGATTACAGATTATTATGCAGTAAAATTCGCAATAGCAGATAATAATATAGACTTGTTTGAAAAACAAATGCCAATACGCATTATTGTTGACTGGGAAGTTAGTATTCGTCCATGTGAGTTTTCTAATTTTACTAAACTAATTAATAATAATGGGTTTATTCCTGGAATAGCAGAGCAGCGTAATATAACACGATATTTAACAGCAACAGGATATAGTTTATCAGAAATTGTAATGTTTTCGGATGAAGCATTTCAGAAGGTATATGACAGCATAGTTCCACAAACAGAATCAAAACATTTTTTTGATATTTTAAATACCTGCAGAAATTATATTGAAAATGATAGACCAGGGTGCAATGTTATTAGATATTTACTTCATCATATGACAAATAGAATTCTGAAAGAACAATATAAAGAACATTGGCGATGGAATACTTGTGAATATGAGTACGAATATGTAGGTGGAAATTTTATGCTTTCAAATTTGTACTTGGCTTATGAGTGCATTCCTTTTGATACTATGCCATTTTGTTCTGCCTTAAAACATCATGTTCCTGCTTTGTCGGATTTATTTGATTCACTTGATGTGGATGGACGAGAACACGAGATATTAGCGTGGATTGTAAAAAACAATACAGAACAAAAGGGTGTACTTTTTACACCATTACAAAAATGTGAAGAGAATGGCAAGCATGAATTAGGAGATTTTAAAGATGTTGATTTACTTGTTGAAAAATACAATAAACGCCTATATACAAATGAAAAGCAGCAATCGCGTAAATTAGTTGTTAAAAATAATTATATCTATATCGATAGTTACAAACAGGATACAGTAACTGTAATACAAAAAATTAAAAGTTTAGCAGAAAGTGGAGTAGAAAACTATACCAATACCGTAAATCACTGGCTTCAAACCACAGATTATCAGATTGATTCAGACGAGAAAAAAACAGCATTAATTAATATGTTTGCTAATTCACATGTCGCATTAATATATGGATCAGCAGGAACTGGAAAATCAACTTTAATTAATCATATTTCACATTTTTTCAATAATTATTCAAAGCTCTATTTAGCTCATACAAATCCAGCTGTGAATAATCTTAAAAGAAAAGTTGCTGCATCCATGGATTGTGAATTTATGACAATTACCAAGTTCAATAATAAATATGCAGGAAACATTAAAAGGGATTATGATATTTTAATTGTGGATGAGTGTAGTACAGTTAGCAACAAAAATATGAAAGAATTGTTGGAACTTGCTGATTTTAAGTTGCTTGTTTTGGTTGGTGATACATATCAGATTGAGGCAATTGAATTCGGAAATTGGTTTGATGCTGTTCGTAGCTTTTTGCCGAAAACAGCGGTTTATGAGTTAACAACACCATATAGAAGCGAAAGCAGACAATTGCTCGAACTATGGAACAATGTTCGTAAGATGGAAGATGATGTTTATGATAGATTACAAGCTGGAGAATTTTCTGCAACTCTTGATACCTCAATATTTAATAAAGCAGAGGAAAATGAAATAATTCTTTGTCTAAATTATGGCGGGTTGTACGGTATAAATAATATTAATCACTTTATGCAGCAGAACAATAGTGGCAAAGAAATATGGAGAGGTGTACAACGATATAGAGTAGGGGATCCAATTCTATTTAATGATTCTGCTGATCAGTTTTTTAGTGCAAGTAAAGAACAGCTACCAGTAATTCATAATAATATGAAGGCCAGGATTGTGGATTTTCGTGTATATGATGAAGGAAAAGTTACTGAGAGAATTCAATTTGATGTAGAGATAGATAAGCCGTTAATTGAACTTAATGTGGATGATTTAAAGTTTGAAATTATCGGAAATGGAGCAACTGGAAATTCTATTATTCGTTTTGATGTTGATAAAAACAAGAGTACAGATGAGGATGACGATAGGATATCTCAAACTATTGTTCCGTTTCAGGTTGCATATGCTGTATCAATACATAAGGCGCAAGGTTTAGAATATGATTCAGTAAAAATAATTATAACTGATGAGATTGATGAGTTAATAACTCATAGTATTTTTTACACAGCAATTACTCGTGCAAGAAAAAGATTAAAGATATACTGGACACAAACAGTGGAAAAAAAGGTTCTTGGAAGAATAAAACCTAAAAATAACCATCAGGATAAAGCTTTACTAAAAAATGAGATAAAAAATACTTTATAAAAGGTTTGGACAATGATAAGCAAGTCGAGACGGTAGTATTGATGTCAAGGAAAGACACATAAGAGGCTCAAAAGTCTTTGATTTCAGGCGCTTTTCGGGTTTTGGCAGTTCCAGATAGGTCGAGTAGGTAATTGCTAGGCGGTAACTTATCCAAGGGCTGTTCCAAGGATAACTCCGGTTAAAGGTGTGAATGTTGAGTTGCCGAGTTAGATGTCGGGGTAGTTGAGTGTTCGAGATAGATGTCAAAAAAATTTTCGAGTACTGCAACAAAAACGATTTCTCATCTGTGTATAGGGTGAAGGCGGAAGAAAACAGCCTATCATCAATGTATACGGAGGAATATAAAAATGAGCTTGAACATCATCAAAAAGGTGGCGGCATTTGCGCTTGCAGGAACCATGATCTTATCGCTTGCTGCCTGTGGGAGTACAAAGGATTCAGGAACAGAGTATTCATCTTCGGCACAGGCTGAGTCTACGCAGGATGTCAAAGATAACTCTCTTGGCGGCTGGGAGGTTAACAACGGAAAGCTCTCACTTGAAGAAAATGCCAAAGTGAAAGCTGCTTTTGAAAAGGCGACCGAAGGCTTGACAGGTTATGAATATGAACCAATCGTTTTGCTTGGCACACAGATCGTGTCGGGAACGAACTACAGTATTTTGGCAAGAGGAAAGGCGGTTGTCCCTGACGCAGAACCATCTTATGAAATCATCACGATTTACGAGGATTTGGAGGGTAATGCAGAAATCCTTGGAGAGAAGGCACTGGTCGGCGGAGAGGGTGAAGAAGCTGTCGGTGC
>ERZ773010.2188-NODE-2188-length-11699-cov-20.810804_pt1 | contig 11699 bp, 10 predicted proteins | sample MGYA00580842_ERZ773010 | MGnify/ENA primary metagenome ERZ773010 (study PRJEB29015, sample SAMEA2737982) | human oral metagenome | biome: human oral; feature: human-associated habitat; material: dental | place: China | collected 2107 ...
TCGCTTGATCTTGCCCAAGTGCGGTCAAAAATTCTTTTGTTCCGGATTTGGCAATTGTGCCCAAATGATCGATCACTTGTTCACGGGTCATCCCAATCCCGTTATCGCTGATGGTAAGCGTGCCTTTATCCGCATCAAAACTGACGCGCACACGCAATTCGCCGTCACCTTCATATAAAGCCGGATTAGACAGGGCTTTAAAGCGTAATTTATCCGCCGCATCAGAGGCATTTGAAATCAGCTCACGCAAGAAAATTTCTTTATTGGAATATAAAGAATGAATCATTAATTGGAGAAGTTGTTTGACTTCCGATTGGAAGCCACGGGTTTCTTGATTTGTACTCATATTCTTCCTACCTATGTTGAATAAATTGAAAACGTTATGGATATAAGTGCGGAAGGTGAAATTTCAAGAGCAGGAAAAAAGAAAAGTGCGGTGGAAAATGATGCTATTTTTAACGAATATCCTAATCTGAACTGTGATCTTTTCTTCTAATTGCGCTGATATAACCCGTTGTTTTGAGAAATTAAATCCTGTAATTCCAGTTCCATCAGCTGAATCAACACCTGTTCTATCGGCATCTTTAAGTTTGTGGCAAGATCATCGGCGCTCATCGGTGTATGCCCAATCGCTTGGTACAACGCAGGGTGTGCAGGGGGCTCTGCTGGAGGCAAGTATGTGTTGTCAAGCGGCGCTTTTGGTGTGTCTATCTCGTGGCTGAATAGCGCTGCCTGCTGATAAGGTGTCGAAGAATGCAAAGGCAAATTGTCTAAAATATCATGAATATTTTCTACCAACATGGCGCCTTGTTTGATGAGCTTGTGGCAACCATGACTAAATTCATTTTGAATATTGCCGGGGAGCGCAAAAATCTCTCTATTTTGTTCCAACGCATAACGGGCAGTAATTAAGGAACCGCTTTTTTCCGTGGCTTCAATAATTAATGTGGCAATCGATAATCCGCTAATAATGCGGTTTCTTCGTGGAAAATTTTCCGCAATCGGCGGTTGTGATGGCAGAAATTCGGAGACTAATGCGCCCTGGTATTCCAAAATTTGTTGCGCCAGTGTTCGATGGCGGGTCGGGTAAATTTTATCTAATCCGCTGCCTAATACGGCAATGGTCGGGCGTTTTAAGGTTACTGCCGCTTGATGGCAAATGCCGTCAATCCCGAGTGCTAAACCACTGGTGATGGTTAAACCGTTGAGGGTTAATTCCGTTGCAAAATAGTTGGCCCAATACTCGCCATAGTGCGAACATTGGCGACTACCGACCATGGCAATTTGGGATTGCGCAAGGCTATCGACATTTCCTTTGACAAATAATATCGGTGGTGCACTTTCGATTTGTTTTAGGAGATAAGGATAATCCGGCTCGAGGCAGGTTAACAGTCTGTTGCCCTCATCTTCCGCCCATTGTAATGCAGGTTCAATATAGCGTTGTTGCGGTTGAAACCAAGCGCGAATTTGTACAGGCGACCAGCCAATTTGTGTGAAAGCGACTTCATCGTAATCCAGTAAATCCGTTATATCGATTTGACTAATGATTTTATTCACCGCTGACGGGCCTAATTTTGGGATCTGTAATAAACGTAATAATAATGCCGAAGGTGTTGTCATTTTTTGATCCTGTGACAGAAAATGACATCGTTAAAGAAGTGCAAGGCTGTTGCTAGTTATACCTTTGAAATATGCGATCCGGATCGTAAATTTTATTTTTCGTTTGATGGATTTACAGTATAGCAAAGGCAATGTAAAGGTGGTTGAGGCGTAAGATGATGATCTTGCCAAACAAAATATTGCAGGTCGGTCAAGCTAGGCTGGTTAACAAAATAGGCGAGATAAAAAGGAAGTTCATCGGTAAAACACAGCTGTCCACGGGGGCAATGCGCCGAGAAAATCCGTAAGGTTTCGGGATGATGTGTCACTTCTGATAATTTGGCGATACCTACGCCTTGAGATTTCAGTACGGCTTCGCGCAGGCACCAAATGCGATAAAAGGCGGATTTGGGGTTAGTTTGTTGTTGAAACCAATTGATTTCTTCTGCGCTTGCAAAGTGTTCCAATAGGGCTAAATAAGGGCGTTCTTTGCTAGGCGATTCAATGTCGATTCCGACCGCACTTTTTTCGCCTGGTGGACTGATGTGTAAAATCACTGCCACCCAATCACCGGAATGGCTGATATTAAAATCAAGCTCAGAAGGGGGAAATTGCGGACGGTCAGTTTCTGTACGTGAAATTTGAGCTAAAAGTGCGGTCGGTTTTTCCGCTGTTTTGAGTAATTGCCATAGCAGGAAATGCGCTAAACGGCGACATTGCCAACGTTGTTTTACACGCGGGTTATCGTGGCTTAATGTCAGCAAGTTTGCCGGAACAAGTTCTGCTGGAATATCGTGAAAAGGGAAGGGCGTATGAACGTTTCCCCAGGCAATGAGTGTTGTCATGGTGAATGAGAAAAGTGCGGTCAAAATTCGTTGAATTTTAGCACCGCACTTTCGTATTATTTCAATAAATAAGCTCTTAACTGTGCGAAATCGTTTTCCATTTCATCAGATAATAACGGCAGTTTATTGTGTTTATCCAAGGCTTCCGGTAACGGCAACGTTAAATTCAGAATGCGTTCGACGGATTCTTTAAATTTTGCCGGATGTGCAGTGCACAGGAATAGACCGGTTTCGCCAGCTTGTAAATCCTGTTTTAACACCTCATAGGCCACGGCACCGTGTGGCTCGCACAAATAACCCAATTGATTCATGGCGCGTAAAGTGTCTTCTGTTTGTGCATCGGAAATCGCCGCAGAATGTAACTCATTTAATGCCCAACCATTGCGTTTGAACAATTCTTCCACGCGAGGCCAGTTGTTTGGACGAGAAACGTCCATGGCGTTGGAAAGGGTGGACACGGTTGCATTTGGTGACCAGTTTCCGCTGTGTAAATAACGCGGCACAGTATCGTTGGCGTTGGTGGCAGCGATAAAACGTTTAATTGGTAAACCGAGGGTTTTGGCGATTAATCCGGCAGTGAGGTTGCCGAAGTTGCCACTTGGCACGGAAACCACCAAGTTTTCACGTTGTTCTTTTGGTAATTGTGCCGCCGCTTCAAAGTAATAGCACACTTGCGCCAATAAACGGCTGATATTGATGGAGTTCGCCGAGTTTAAACCAATAGCTTGGCGTAGTTCCGCATCGTCAAAGGCTTGTTTGACTAAGGCTTGGCAAGCATCGAAATCGGCATGGATTGCGATGGTGCGAATATTGCCGCCAAGGGTACAGAATAATTTTTCTTGCAACGGGCTGATTTTACCTTTCGGGTATAAAATCACTACATCGATATTTTCTAAACCATAGAATGCATGAGCAACCGCCGCACCGGTGTCCCCGGATGTTGCGGTTAAAATCGTGATTTTGCCGTCACCGCGTACGGTCGCAAGGGTTTGTGCCATAAAGCGTCCGCCGAAGTCTTTAAAGGCAAGGGTCGGGCCATGGAACAATTCTAATGCATAAATATTGTCTTCTACTTTGACAACAGGTGCCGAGAAAGTGAAGGCGTTGCGCACCATTTGTTCAAGCTGTGCTTGCGGGATTTCAGCGCCGATTAGTGCGCCAAGGATTTTTTGGCTGCGTTCAACCAGTGGCAATGCCAACAGTTCATCGATATTGCTTAAGTGCGGTATGTTTTCAGGGAAAAATAAGCCCTGATCTTTGCCTAACCCTTGGCGTACGGCTTGGGCGAAATTGACCTGTTCTTCGGGGTGTTTGATGTTGTATAAATTCATGTGAAACCTGTTTTTCGTTTGGTACTTTTAAGACAAAAGTGCGGTGATTTCTTCCGGTGTTTTAATCAAGCTCTCTCGCGCCGGCATTATCGACTTTGCAAATGTGCACAAAGCCTTCATTGTTTTGTAAATAATGATTTTCAAGGTAAGTGGCAAGTTTGCCGGCAATATGTAAATCCGGTGCGATGGAAAAGATCGTCGGGCCGGACCCTGAAATGCCGGTGGCTAACGCGCCTAAATCACGCGTCGCTTGTTTGACTTCGGCAAAGTTAGGCAACAAGGCTTCACGATAAGGTTCGGCAATGACATCTTTCATCATCATGGCGGCTAAGTTTTCCTGTTGTGTGTGGCAAGCGTGCACGAAACCACCGAGATGGCGACCATGTGCGATAACATCTTGACGCGTATAGCTTTTCGGTAAAATTGCTCGGGCTTCCGCCGTGGAGACTTCAATACCCGGATACGCCAAGACCCAATACCAATGGTCAAAAAACGGTAAGGTTTGGCAAATGTTGCCAAGCGATTGCACCATAAATTGCACGCCACCCAAGTAGCAAGGCGCCACATTATCGTAGTGAATAGAGCCGGAAATGCGTCCTTCCAACTCGCCCATCATTTCTAACAATTCCATTTTAGAAAACGGTTCGTCATGGAATTTATTCAGCGCGACCAAGGCGGCAACAATAGAGCAGGCACTTGAGCCCAAGCCTGAACCGATAGGCATATTTTTCTCTAAGGTTAAGCGTAGCGGTTTGACTTTTGTGTTACGTAGTTTGAGCTGTTCGCTGAATAACACATAGGCTTGATAAACGATATTTTTTTGCGGTTCTTTTGGTAATTTACGCACAAAATAACCCGCACTTTCTAACTCAAAGCCGGCGGCGATAGGTTCGATTTGCACCACATCGCCTAATAATGAACCGTTAATCGGGGAAATTGCCGCACCTAAGGTATCAAAACCGACGCTGATATTGGCACTGGAGGCCGGCGCATAGACTCTTAGCATAACATTCTCCGTTTAGGGCTTTAAGGTTCTTAAAATATCGGCAAAAATGCCGGCGGCAGTGACGGCATTGCCCGCGCCGTAACCGCGTAATAATAGCGGAATCGGCTGGTAATAACGAGTGTAAAATGCTAGCGCATTCTCACCGTTTTTTACTTTGTATAGCGGGTCATCTTTGCCTACGGCAACGATAGACACTTTGCATTTGCCGTTTTCAATTTGTCCAACATAACGTAAAACTTTTTCTTCCGCTTCGGCTTTTTCGACACGTGCAGCAAATTCGGTATCCAATTGCGGCAACATCGCCATAAATTCTTCAGTAGATTTGCCCTCGGCAAAACCTTTTGGAAGAACGCCTTCGACTTCGACATCTGACAATTCCAGTTCTAAGCCGCTTTCACGAGCAAGAATTAACAATTTGCGGGCAACATCCTGACCAGATAAGTCATCGCGCGGATCCGGTTCGGTGAAGCCTTTTTCGCGGGCAAGTGCGGTCGCTTGGGAAAGGCTCAAATCTTCTTCCAATTTACCGAAAATAAAAGAAAGGGAACCGGATAAAATCCCGTCAAAACGTTCTACTTCATCGCCGGCGGCTAATAAGTTTTGTAAGTTCTCAATGACCGGTAAGCCTGCACCTACGTTGGTTTCGTATAAGAATTTACGTTGGTTTTTATGGGCTAAATCGCGCAGTTTGTGATAATAATCCAAGGCGCGGGTATTCGCTTTTTTGTTTGGCGTAACGACATGGAAACCTTCCGCCAAGGCACGTTCATATAAACTCGCCAAGGATTCTGCCGATGTGCAATCCACAAAGACCGGATTCACAACATGATGTAACTTAATGAAAGACAACAACACGTCAAAATCAGATGGTTGAGTGGCATTTTCCAAGTCTTTTTGCCAATTGTCTAGGTTTAAGCCATTTTCGTTTAATAACATTTTATTGGAATTGGCTAAGGCGCAGACACGAATTTCAATGTCTTTTTTGGCTAAATACTCTTTCTGATGTTTGATTTGTTCGATTAATTCACCGCCGACACCGCCAACGCCCACGAGAAACACTTCTACGATTTTTTTGTTATTAAATAAGGCTTGATGTGTTGCTTTTACCGCTTCAATCGCTTTATTTTGAGCAACCACAGCGGAAATAGAACGCTCGGAAGAGCCTTGTGCAATGGCATTAATACTGATGTTGGCTTGAGCTAAGGCAGAGAAGAAACGTGCGGCAATGCCTTTGGCTTGGCGCATTCCATCCCCCACCACTGAAATGATGGAAAGGTCTTTAATCGTTTCGATAGGATCTAATTGATGGGCTTTTAATTCTTGCTCAAATTCCGTTTCTAATGCTTTGAGTGCAACCTCCAAAGATTTTACCGGCACACAGAAACTAATGCTGTATTCGGAAGAAGATTGAGTGATTAAAATCACCGATACATTGGCGTTAGACATGGCAGAGAATACGCGTGATGCCATACCAACCATGCCTTGCATTCCCGGACCGGAAACGTTGAACATGGCAACGTTATCTAAGTTCGTAATGCCTTTGACCTGCAAGCCTTCAGATTTAATATCACCGGCGATAACAGAACCGGGTGCGCTTGGATTGCCGGTATTTTTAATTAAACATGGAATATTCGGACGTACCAACGGACCGATAGTGCGTGGATGAATCACTTTTGCACCAAAGTAGGAAAGCTCCATGGCTTCGCGATAAGACAGGCTTGGCAACAAACGTGCATCCAATACTAAACGAGGGTCGCAAGTATAAACGCCGTCAACATCGGTCCAAATTTCACAGACGCTAGCGCCTAAACAGGCCGCCAAACAGGCAGCGGAGTAGTCAGAACCATTACGGCCTAACAAGACCAACTCACCTTTATCATTGCCGGCAGTAAAGCCTGCCATTAACACTACACAATCTTTTTCAATGGCTTTGGCATTCACACGTTTGGTGGATTCTTCAATATCAACTGACGATTCCAAATAACTGCCTTGAGCCAATAATTGTTTAACCGGGTCAACAACGTGTACGCTATATCCATTGGCTTCAAACCAAGCTTTCATCATTGCAATAGAGAGTTTTTCGCCGCGGCAATCAATGGTCGCCTTTACCGCATCTTCCACTTTACCGGCTTCACGAATTTGTTCTAATAAAGAGGCAATTTGTTGGAATTCTTGATCGATCAGTTGTTTGGTGCCGGCAAGGTCAAACTTATTGTTTTTGGCATGTAAGCCGTTAATGATGGTATAGAAAATATCTAATGCTTCGTTGAAATGGGAATCGGTAGGTTGATTTAAGCTGGCTTTTTCGGAAAGGGCAACAAGATGATTGGTGATTTTGGCCGGTGCCGATAGCACGCCTGCCGCCTGCTCCTCTAAATGGGCTTTCTCAATAAGCTCGGCAGCCTGCAAAAACCGTTCCGGATTGGCGAGTGATGTGCCGCCAAATTTTAATACGCGCATGATATTCTCCTGAGTATGATATATAAAAATGTTTGCATAAAAAAACCCGCTTTATAGAGGAAGCGGGTTTATGAATCTTATTCTTAACGCACTAGCCCGCCCCATTAATCATCGTAATGGTAATCATGGTGGTTGACATAATAATAGTGCGGTTAAGTTGACGCATAATTTATTTTACATGGTGAAAAATTGGATATAGAAATACCGAAATTTCATATCCTTGTCAAACGAAAATCGGAGAATTTTGCATTATTTTCTAACTTTTTTAGTTGGTGTAAAATAAATCACCATTTTTATTACAAGGACGCCTTATGATTGCGCAAAATCTTGCTCATATTCGGAAACAAATTAAACAATGCGAATGTCATTCTGAGACTCAAAGTGCGGTCAAATTACTTGCCGTTTCTAAAACGAAACCGATTGAAGATATTTTAACCGCGTACAAAGCGGGTCAAATGGCATTCGGCGAAAACTATGTGCAAGAGGGCGTTGAAAAAATTCAATTTTGCCAACAACAGCAGATTGAATTGGAATGGCATTTTATCGGGCCGTTACAATCGAACAAAACCCGCTTGGTGGCGGAATATTTTGACTGGATGCAAACCCTTGAGCGTGCAAAAATCGCTGACCGCTTAAATGAACAACGCCCACCGCACAAGGCACCGCTTAATGTGTTAATTCAAGTGAATATCAGCAATGAAACCAGTAAATCCGGCGTACAACCCGATGATATTTTGCCTTTAGCAAAACACGTAGAAAATCTACCGCACTTACGTCTGCGTGGGTTAATGGCGATTCCTGAACCTACCGATGATGTGGTGCAACAGGAACAAACGTTTCGTCAAATGCATACCTTGTTTGAAGGATTGCAGCAGGCTTTGCCTCATGCCCAAATTGATACTTTATCCATGGGCATGACCGACGATATGCAAAGCGCCATTAAATGCGGTTCTACGATGGTGCGCGTAGGCACCGCGATTTTCGGGAAGCGAGTGTAATTTGCATAAAAGTGCGGTCGTTTTTGGCCGCGTTTTTTATTTTAAAGGAAAGCAAAACGCCACATTCAATTGAACGTGGCGTTTTGTGTGAACTGGTTAATTATCTTGCTAAGACGTTTTGTAACGCTTGATAAATAATCTGTGCTTGTTTTCCGGAAAGTGCGGTTTTCTTTTCATCGGAAATAACCACCGCACTTTGTTTGCCGGCGGTAGAAAGTTGCATTTGGTAATCCCCTTTTTCTAGTTCAGGAAGTTGTGTGCCGATGCGAAGCCATTCTTCTTGAGATAACGGTTTATAAGTTAATTCCCGAATGCCTCGTGCGCCTTGTTCTTCGGTAATTTCAAAGCCTAAGGTTGGTAATGCAGAAGCTAAACGGTGCCATGCTTTTTCAAACGATGCATTCAAAACCAAAGCGATACGACCATTAGAATCCGTTGCAATGGCGGATTGAATTGGTGAGGATTGTATTACTTTTAGTTCTTGCTGTTGTTTTTGATATGTGCTGTTAAGCTCTCCAACGAATTGATTTAATCGATCAGATGCATAACGTTGTTTATCCGCAAGGTTTGGCGTGAAAACCGTGTCATCGCGTTTCATTTGCAGCACTGAAACCGTTAATGCATTGGCTTGGCGGGCATTCACTTCTTCAATTTGATAGCGTATTTGGGTATTTTTTAAGTCATCCACGCGTCCGGTCTCTGTCCAATCAGTCACTAATTTCTTACCTTCTAAGTGATAACCGATCTCTTGTTCTTTCAGTAAACGTTCAATTTGTTTTAAGTTATACACCTGTTTTTTATTGGATTCATAAACGATCAATGCACGTTCACCGTCAAATTGGGTGATAGAACCGTTGATAATGGCTAATGGAATTGATGGTGGGCGAATATCCACGTTTTCTGTTTTCGTAATTTTGACTTGAGGTAATTGATATTCCGCGCTTTGTGTCGGTAAATTGACACCGCCACTGGCGAGTGGAGCGAAAAATGGCAATTCGGGATTTGATTTTTGATAGTTATCTCCCGCTTGTTGTTTACTTTCATTGCTGGCAGAACAGGCACTTAATAGGGTAACCATTGCTGCAGTTAGTAACCATTTTTTCATAACATATCCTTTTGGCGTGTAATCAAGAGTGAGAAAGTCTGCTTTCGACAGAAGAGAAAGGGAAAAGTTCGGGATCTATGTGTAGATCCCGATATCAATTTAAAGTAGTCCGGCAAGTTTTAAGGCTTCTAATACAGCCGGTTGGGCTTTTTCACTGAGTACTGTAAGAGGCAAACGAAGAGTCGGATCTTGAATCAACCCTAATTTGTAGCAAGCCCATTTCACGGGGATTGGATTGGATTCGATAAAGAGATTTTTGTGTAGCGGCATTAAACGTTGGTTAATTTTTTCGGCCTCTTCAAATTTACCTTCGCGAGCTAAATGGCACATTTTCGCCATCTCTGCAGGTGCGATGTTATTTGTGACTGAAATGACTCCTTCCGCACCCAGTTTCATTGCTTCCAAACTGGTCGCATCATCGCCGCTTAATACGATGAAATCATTCCCGGCGAGTTGTTTGATTTTTTGTACGCGGGAAACATCACCGGTGGCTTCTTTAATCCCTACAATATTTTTGATTTTGGCTAAACGACCAACCGTTTCCGGTTGCAAATCACTTCCGGTACGTCCTGGTACGTTATACAGGATTTGCGGAAGATCGGTACATTCTGCAATGGCTTTAAAGTGTTGATACATGCCTTCTTGCGTAGGTTTGTTGTAATAAGGGACAACGGATAAACAACCGGAAATGCCGCTATTATTTAACAATTTTGTCATGGTAATAGCTTCGCTGGTGGCATTTGCACCAGTGCCGGCAATGACCGGAATTCTACCGGCGGCAAACTCAACGGTCTTTAAGATGGCTTTTACATTTTCGTCAATGCTTAGGGTGGCGGATTCGCCGGTTGTCCCAACAGAAACAATTGCATCCGTGCCGGCATTAATGTGAAATTCAACCAGCTTTTTCAAATTTTCAAAATCCACTTCGCCATGGCTATCCATTGGTGTCACTAATGCAACGATGCTTCCCTGAAATAAAGGATGATTTGACATAAAAGCCTCCATTTTTTGTTATTGGATTCCGGTTTAAATAAGAAATTACATTGCCGGAAAAAAGAGTTGTGTTTGCTTGCTAATGGTCGTTTAAGATCGCTAAAATACCCTGAATTTGCAAGAAATTTTTTATTTTTTTAAGAGGATTTTTAAATGAATACATTAAAAGTCGGTGAAAACGCACCGCACTTTTCTTTACTGAATCAAAATGGCGAATTAGTTTCTTTGGAACAGTTTAAAGGTAAAAAAGTGTTGGTTTATTTTTACCCAAAAGCGTTAACCCCTGGCTGCACGACACAAGCCTGTGGTTTACGGGATAGTAAATCGGAATTGGAAAACTTAGGCGTGGTGATTTTAGGAATTAGCCCGGATAGCCCGAAAAAATTGGCACAGTTTATTGAAAAGAAAGCGCTAAATTTTACTTTGTTATCCGATGAAGAGCATCAAGTGGCTGAGCAATTTGGCGTGTGGGGAGAAAAGAAATTTATGGGGCGTAGTTTTGATGGTATTCACCGTATCAGTTTTCTTATTGATGAAAACGGTAAAATTGCGCACGTTTTTGATAAATTTAAAACTACAGATCATCATCAGGTGGTGTTGGATTATTTGAAAAAGTGATTTTTTATAACGTTAAAATAAAACGACCGCATGAAAGTGATCTATATCCCCAAAGTGCGGTCCGTTTTTGACCTTTTTTTACTCAAGAAATCAGGCCGAATTTTTCTGATAAGCAATGCCATGCATAAAAAGCTGTAACACATCTTTAAAGAGTTGCTGTTCTTTGCCGGCATAATGTTGTTGTAAGACGGAAGAGTGAATCATTTCATCCATTTTTTGAATCAACACATCAATTAAAATCACAGGAAAATCATCACGTACGCTTTTGCGTTGTTGTAACGTACTGAAAAAATAGTGCATATAGTGATATTTTTCTTGAGCCATTTGCCGAAAAAAAGCCTGTAAGGTTTCATCTTGATCATGATTTAAATCATGTAATACGGCGGTGGAATACAGCGTGGTCATGGATTCTTGCTGCATCGTCAAAATCTGTTGGATCACCGTGGCTAAATCTGCCTCTGTGGCTAACAGTCTGTCAAATTCCCGCCGCATATTATTTTTTTGTTCTTCAAAAATACATTTCACTAAATCTTGCTTGGTAGGGAAATATTTATAAAACGTCACTCGACTTACCCCTGCCGCCCGACAAATTTCTGCGACAGAGGTTAATCTCCAGCCTTGTTGATAAAACAGTTCAGTGGCAACCTGTTTCAAAAAAATATCTTTTTTCATGGTTCGCTCCTTAAGGGGCAATAACATAGCCGAAAGCCTTTAATTGTCAAATGTCAAATTTGAGAAAAATTC
>ERZ773010.2191-NODE-2191-length-11695-cov-2.708677_pt1 | contig 11695 bp, 9 predicted proteins | sample MGYA00580842_ERZ773010 | MGnify/ENA primary metagenome ERZ773010 (study PRJEB29015, sample SAMEA2737982) | human oral metagenome | biome: human oral; feature: human-associated habitat; material: dental | place: China | collected 2107 ...
ATATGTACACTTCGCTGCAAGAATTTAACCAAGCGGTATTTTGGCAACAAATGGGGTTATTTTGCGTCATCGCAGCCTGTGCAGTATCCACTTCATTAGCAAGTTATTACATCGAACAACGCTTTATCATCAGCTGGATCGCTTGGCTTAATGATGAATTAACCAATAAATGGATGACAAACCGCGCCTATTACAAAACGCAATATTTATCCGCCAATCTGGATAACCCCGATCAACGTATTCAACAAGACGTTCAATCTTACGTAAAAACCACGCTTTCCCTAAGCACCGGCGTAATTGATGCGGTCACATCAATGATTTCCTACACTATTTTATTGTGGGGCTTGGCGGGACCGATGCTGGTGCTTGGCGTAGAAATTCCCCATATGATGGTGTTCTTAGTCTTCGCTTACGTCATTTTTACCACGTTAATCGCCTTCTGGCTCGGTCGCCCGTTAATTCATTTGAATTTTGCTAACGAACGGCTTAACGCAAACTATCGTTATTCCCTCATTCGCGTTAAAGAATACGCCGAAAGCATTGTCTTTTACGCCGGCGAAAAAGTGGAACAAAACCAACTTTATCGCCAATTTCGCGCGGTCATTAACAACATGTGGAATATCGTGTTCAGAACGCTGAAATTTTCCGGTTTCAACTTAATCGTCAGCCAAATTTCGGTAGTTTTTCCACTATTAATTCAGGTCGGTCGCTATTTTGAAAAGCAAATCAAACTGGGCGATTTAATGCAAACCTTGCAGGTATTCGGCAAACTGCATACCAATCTGTCTTTTTTCCGTAACAGTTATGATAATTTTGCCGGCTACAAAGCCACACTCGATCGTTTAACCGGCTTCACTTATGCCATCGACATGGCCAATCGCGAATCGGAAACGGATATTCGAAACAGCGAAAACGATGTGATTTTCAAAGGCTTGAGCATTAAAAATCCGTTCGGTCGCACGTTAATCAATAACGTCAATCTTACTTTGCCGCAAGGGGCAAGTTTACTGATTCAAGGCGATTCCGGTGTAGGCAAAACCACTTTATTACGTACGGCTGCAGGGCTTTGGTCTTATTCGCAGGGAACCGTATATTGCCCGCTGGATTCGCAACTTTTCCTTGCGCAGAAAAACTATTTGCCACAGGGTGATTTGAGCACCGCATTGGCCTATCCGAAAAATTCAGCGGACATCGACCGCCCCTTGGCGGAAGAGATTTTGCGCAAAGTTCAACTTGGGCATTTAATCGAACGCTTGGAACAAGAACAAGACTGGACGCGCATTCTTTCTCTCGGCGAACAACAACGCTTGGCGTTCGGCCGCCTGTTGCTGCATAAACCCAAAGTCGCCTTTTTGGACGAAGCGACAGCCAGTATGGATGAAGGTTTGGAAGACGCCATGTATCGCCTATTAAAATCGGAACTACCGAATATGACCCTCATCAGCGTAGGACATCGTTCCACATTAAAACGCTATCACCGTCAACAACTGCAAATTTTTGCCGACGGCAGTTGGGCGCTCAATGAAATTTAGGCATATCCGCATGATCAACACCGCCTAATTAAGGATCAAAAATAGCACCGCATTGAAGCTGCGTCCAATGCGGTGCTATTTTTGCAATAAAGCTGAAATGCGTGCTCTTTGTTCCAAAAATCATTCGATGAGCGTCACGTCAACCCGTTGCCGCTTGCTATGCTAACTGTAAAAAACTCGTGCGTTTTCCGTGCTAAAAAAGCCGTAATCCTTGTAAAAGTGCTGTTATCGTCAGCGATTTTTTGGTACATTTAGCGCAATTTTTTTGCGTTCGACAACGAACAACTTTTCAACCAGCTAAATTTAACGGAATCATTATGTTATTCAAAAAAATTCGTGGTTTATTTTCAAACGATCTCTCCATCGACTTAGGTACCGCAAATACCCTTATTTATGTAAAAGGGCAAGGTATTGTATTAAACGAACCCTCCGTGGTGGCCATTCGCCAAGACCGCGTGGGTGCGCTCAAAAGTATTGCGGCGGTGGGTAAAGAAGCGAAACAAATGTTAGGCCGCACACCGAAAAGCATCGTCGCAATTCGTCCGATGAAAGACGGTGTCATCGCCGACTTTTTCGTCACCGAAAAAATGTTGCAATATTTCATCAAACAAGTGCATAGCGGCAACTTTATGCGTCCGAGCCCACGCGTATTAGTCTGTGTACCGGCGGGCGCCACCCAAGTGGAACGTCGCGCCATCAAAGAATCGGCTATCGGCGCCGGTGCACGCGAAGTGTATTTAATTGAAGAACCGATGGCCGCGGCAATCGGCGCCAAACTACCGGTTTCCACCGCAGTAGGTTCAATGGTAATCGACATCGGCGGCGGCACCACGGAAGTGGCGGTAATTTCCTTAAATGGCGTTGTCTATTCTTCTTCCGTGCGTATCGGCGGCGACCGTTTCGACGAAGCGATCATTTCTTATGTGCGCCGCACATTCGGCTCGGTGATCGGCGAACCAACGGCAGAACGCATCAAACAAGAAATTGGCACCGCATTCATCCAAGACGGCGATGAAATTAAAGAAATGGAAGTACACGGCCATAATCTCGCCGAAGGCGCGCCGCGTTCCTTCAAACTCACTTCCCGAGACGTATTAGAAGCGATTCAACAACCGTTAAACGGCATTGTCGCCGCGGTACGCACCGCATTGGAAGAATGCCAACCGGAACATGCCGCCGATATTTTTGAGCGTGGTATGGTGTTAACCGGCGGTGGCGCTTTATTACGTAATATTGATGTGTTACTTGCCCACGAATCCGGTGTACCGACTATCATCGCCGAAGATCCGCTCACTTGCGTAGCGCGCGGCGGCGGCGAAGCGCTAGGAATGATCGATATGCATGGCGGCGATATTTTTAGCGATGAAATCTAATTTATCATCAATCAAAGTGCGGTTAAATTAAACCGCACTTTTGTTTTGAGCATTTAGGAAATGGAATGAAACCGATTTTTGCTAAAGCCCCGCCACTGGGCATTCGCTTAATTCTTACAGTAATGGCCTCCATCGGGCTCATACTTACTGACGGGCAAAATTCTATGAACCAAGCCCGCAGTCTGCTAGAAACGGCCGTGGGCGGTTTGTATTATTTGGCGAACAGCCCCCGCAGCGTATTAGACGGCGTATCCGATAATTTAGCGGATACCGGCAAACTGCAAATCGAAAATAAAGTGTTGCGCGAGCAACTACGAGAAAAAAACGCCGATTTATTATTGTTGGATCAACTCAAAGTGGAAAATCAGCGTTTGCGTTTGTTGCTCAACTCTCCGCTACGTACCGATGAATACAAAAAAATCGGCGAGGTGCTAACGGCGGAAACCGATGTGTATCGTCAACAAATCGTCATCAATCAAGGCGAAAAAGACGGCGCTTACGTAGGGCAAGCGGTAATTGATGAAAAAGGCGTCATCGGACAAATTATTTCCGTCGGTGCAAACAGCAGCCGCGTATTATTACTCACCGATGTCACTCATTCTATTCCTGTACAAGTGTTGCGTAACGATGTGCGCGTAATCGCCAGCGGTACCGGCCATACCGATGAGCTGACGCTTGATAATGTGCCACGCTCAGTGGATATTGAAAAAGGAGATTTATTGGTTACGTCCGGTTTGGGCGGTCGTTTTATCGAAGGTTATCCGGTTGCCGTAGTTCAAAACGTATCTCGCGACGGCTCGAATTATTTTGCCACCATCAAAGCCAAACCGCTCGCCTCATTAGAACGATTACGTTATGTGCTGTTGCTCTGGCCGAGTAATTCGGATATGTCGAAAGCGAAATCCATATCGCCGCAAGAAGTGCGCGAGTTAGTACAAAAACGCTTAGCAAGCCAATCCAATGAAGGCTCCAATGCGGTGCTCAAAGAGAAGGTCACCGATGAGGAAACACAACCGGAGGCCGGTAAAGAAATCATTGAGGAAATTCCGGCAGAAGCGCCGCAAGAAGAATCATCTACGCCGGAACAACAAAAACACCGGGAGGAGGACTAATGCAAATTCGTTTAATTTTGCAATGGACGACAATCCTTGTATTTTTCATCATCGCACTGGTGATGGAGCTCGCCCCATGGCCCACCGGTTTCCAAGCATTTAAGCCTGCTTGGTTGATCTTGGTACTGACTTACTGGATACTCGCCATTCCGAGCAAAGTCAGTATCGGTGTCGCCTTTTTGCTCGGCGTTATTTGGGATTTACTGCTCGGTTCCACGCTCGGCATCCACGCCTTAGTATTATCCGTGGCGTTTTATTTCATTGCGAAAAATTATTTGGTACTGCGTAACCTGTCTTTGTGGTTTCAAAGTCTGTTGGTGATTATTTTCGTATTCTTCATCCGCATCGCCATTTTCCTTGTAGAATTATTTCTACACGACGCCGCCGTCTTCAACTGGCAAGAAATCTTCGGCGCTGTCGCTTCCGGCATATTATGGCCGTGGGTATTTTTGCTTATGCGAAAAATCCGTCGAAAAGTGAGATTACATTAATCGACACTAAATTTCGAAGAATAAAAAAACCGAGTGCAAAATACGGCACTCGGTTCTTGCTTTCCGGAACAGCTCAAAATTATTTTTTAATCGCTATTCTCAACTCAATCAAAAATTATAGACTTTCGGTGAAAGTACGGGTAATCACGTCGCGTTGTTGTTCCGGCGTTAAAGAGTTAAAACGTACGGCGTAGCCTGAAACACGAATCGTTAATTGTGGATATTTATCCGGGTTGTTAACCGCATCTTCTAAAGTTTCGCGACGCAATACGTTTACGTTTAAATGCTGACCGCCTTCCACTTTAACAGTCGGTGCAACGTTTACTGGCAATTCGCGATATTCGATTTGACCTAATTCGCTCACCGCAACCACTTGATCTTCGGCAAATTCCCCCTTAGCACATAAACAACGAGCTTCGTTGGTATCACTGTCTAACAACCAAAATGAATTGAGTAAATTGTCGTTCGCTGCTTGAGTAATTTGAATACCTTTAATCATAAAAGCCTCCTAACTGGCGTTTAAATAATCATAAAAAACTGCGCAAAGTTTATCAAAAAATTTTAAGACTTCAAATTCTTTTGATAAAGAACAAGTTAGTTTCTTGAACGCCTTTTAACCACATTGATCTAGATTAAATTATTTATTCACAATACATTTGAAATTACACCGCTAATTAACATTCAAACTACATTTTAATAACAATTTATCTCCCCGACGCAATCTGATTTGGTTTATAATGCCGCCATCAATTTAATTGGGAGCGAATTATGAAAACATGGACTGATGTCATCGGCCAAGAAAAACAACAGCCGTATTTTCAACACTGTTTACAACAAGTTCATCTCGCTCGCCAAAGCGGAAAAACCATTTACCCACCACAAGAAGATGTGTTTAACGCATTTAAATACACGGCATTTGATGATGTAAAAGTCGTCATTTTAGGACAAGATCCTTACCACGGTCCAAACCAAGCCCACGGACTGGCTTTTTCGGTAAAACCTGAGGTTGCCATTCCCCCATCCTTATTAAATATGTATAAAGAACTCGCCGAAGATATTGCCGGTTTTCATATGCCGACAAACGGCTACTTGGTGAAATGGGCAGAACAAGGCGTATTGCTGCTTAACACCGTACTCACTGTGGAACGCGGACTAGCGCATTCTCACGCCAATCTGGGTTGGGAAACCTTTACCGATCGCGTCGTTGCAGCACTCAATGAACATCGTGAGAATTTAGTGTTTTTGCTTTGGGGTAGCCATGCGCAGAAAAAAGGCCAAATGATCGACCGTACTCGTCACCTTGTCCTAACAGCACCGCATCCATCGCCGTTATCGGCGCATCGCGGTTTCTTCGGCTGCCACCATTTTTCCCAAACCAACGATTATTTAAAAGCACAAGGACAACAAGCAATTGATTGGCAAATTTAGTCCAAAGGAGAACAGCATGAGCGAAGCCGCACCCTCAAATAAAACAAAAAACCGTAAAAAAGGCTTATCTATCTTTATCTTATTACTGATTGTCAGCGGTATTTTGGCCGCATTTTATTGGCTCTTTTTTATAAAAGATATAGAAAGCACGGAGGATGCCTATGTAGGCGGCAATCAAATTATGGTGTCCGGCCAAGTCGCAGGCAATGTGGCGAAAATTAACGTGGATAATATGGACAAAGTGCGAGCGGGCGACATACTTATTGAACTTGATGATACCAATGCCAAACTTAGTTTCGAACAAGCGCAAAGTAACCTCGCCAATGCGGTGCGCCAAATCAAGCAGCTTGAATTTACCGTGCAACAATTGCAAGCCGCGGTGAATGCCAATGAAATCACGCTTGCTCAAGCACAAGGCAATCTCAATCGTCGCATGCAATTGGAAAAATCCGGTGCGATCGATCAAGAATCCTTCCAACACGCCAAAGAAGCAGTGGCGCTCGCCAAAGCCAACTTGAGTTCATCACAAAATCAGCTGGCGGCCAATCAGGCATTGTTGTTGGCTCGTCCGTTAATGCAACAACCGCAAATTCAAAACGCCGTCGCCGCCGTTAAACAAGCTTGGCTGAATTTACAACGTACACAAATTAAAAGCCCGATTGACGGCTACGTAGCGCGTCGCAGCGTCCAAGTGGGACAAGCAGTTTCCGTCGGTAGCCCGTTAATGGCGGTGATTTCTACCGAACAAATGTGGCTTGATGCCAACTTTAAAGAAACCCAACTCACCGACATGCGTTTGGGTCAACCGGCCGAAGTTCATTTTGATTTGTACGGTAAAGATAAAGTCTTTCGTGGTACCGTAGTCGGCATCGATATAGGGACCGGCAGTGCATTTTCTTTACTGCCATCACAAAATGCCAGCGGTAACTGGATTAAAGTGGTGCAACGCATACCTGTTCGGATTCAGCTCGATGCCCAACAAATCGCCGAAAATCCGCTACGCATCGGTTTATCCGCCACCGTCAAAGTGAACGTAGCGAAGAAAGACGGCGCCTTCTTGCGCGAAATCGATGCACCGCATACCCACTACACCACCGACACGCTGCACTATGATGAAAGTGCGGTGGATAGCCTAATTCAATCCATTATTGAACAAAATCTGCATTAGGGGCGATCATGCAAGCTGCGACTCACGCCCCGATCAAAGGCGGCGCTTTGGTGTTACTCACCCTAGCCCTCGCCCTCGCCACCTTTATGCAAATATTGGATTCCACCATTGCTAACGTAGCGATTCCTACCATTGCCGGTGATCTCGGCGCGTCTTTTAGTCAAGGCACTTGGGTTATTACTTCTTTCGGCGTAGCGAACGCCATTTCCATTCCAATCACAGGCTGGCTTGCCAAACGCTTCGGTGAGGTGCGCTTGTTTTTGCTCTCTACCTTTTTATTTGTGGTCGCTTCGTGGCTTTGCGGCATTGCACACAGTTTGGAAATGCTGATTGTTTACCGCATCATTCAAGGCGCTGTCGCCGGCCCGATTATTCCGCTTTCACAAAGTCTATTACTCAATAACTATCCACCGGAAAAACGGGGTATGGCATTGGCATTTTGGTCGATGACCATTGTAGTTGCGCCCATTTTCGGCCCAATTATCGGCGGTTGGATCAGCGATAATATTCATTGGGGTTGGATTTTCTTTATTAACGTACCGATTGGTTTGCTCGTCGTACTGATTTGCTGGAAATTATTAAGCGGGCGGGAAACCGCTGTTTCCCATCAACCAATTGATACGATCGGCTTGATTTTATTGGTGCTCGGTGTCGGCGGTTTGCAATTAATGCTCGATCAAGGACGCGAACTGGACTGGTTTAATTCCAACGAAATTATTCTGTTTGCTATAACGGCAGCGATTTGTTTAACCGCGCTGGTGATTTGGGAATTGACCGACGAGAATCCGGTGGTGGATATTTCGTTATTCCGCTCACGTAATTTCAGTGTGGGCTGTCTTTGTACCAGTTTGGCATTTTTGGTTTATCTCGGCTCCGTAGTGCTAATTCCGTTATTGCTGCAACAGGTTTACGGCTACACCGCCACCTGGGCCGGACTTGCCGCCGCGCCAGTAGGCTTATTCCCGATTTTACTGTCTCCACTAATCGGGCGTTTTGGCTATAAAATTGATATGCGTATATTGGTAACCATTAGTTTCGTGATGTACGCCGCGACCTTCTACTGGCGCGCGATCACTTTCGAACCGAATATGACATTCGCTGACGTCGCTCTGCCGCAGCTCATGCAAGGGTTTGCCGTGGCGTGCTTTTTTATGCCGCTCACCACAATTACTCTGTCAGGGTTGCCACCGCAAAAAATAGCATCGGCCGCCAGTTTATTTAATTTCTTACGCACCCTCGCCGGCTCGATCGGCACATCTTTAACGACATTCTTGTGGTATCAACGGGAAGCAATCCATCACAGCCAATTTACCGAATCTATTAATCCCTATAACCCGATTTCGCAGCAGTTTTATGAGCAAATGAATCACTTCGGTTTAAGTGATACACAAACCTCCGGCTACATCGCACAGCAAATTACTGCGCAGGGTTTTATTTTAAGCGCCAACGAAATCTTTTGGCTTTCTGCCATTTGTTTCCTTGTGCTTTTCATTATCGTTTGGTTCGCCAAACCGCCTTTTGGCACCAAATCAAGATAACACGCTCATCGATTTTAGCACCGCATTAAAGGCCCATAATTAGCGCTTTCCGTCCGTCCAAGGCGCGACCCAAAACAAGCAAAGCATACCGGGAATCGCTAAAAAGAAACAAAGCCAAAAATATTGATAATAGCCGAGCGCACTCACGGCATAACCAGACAACATCCCCAAGCCTTTACTCGGCAATGCGGAAAGACTAGTAAACAGGGCAAGTTGAGTGGCGGTGTAAAGCGGATTCGTTTCACGCGCCATAAAAGCCACGAATGCAGCAGTGCCCAACCCTACACCGATATATTCGGCCGCGATCACTACGCCTAATTTCCACAATTCGGCCGAACCAATCAAATCAAAATGTCCGAACTTGGCTAACCAAATAAAGCCGCCGATAGTCACCATTTGCACTAAACCGAATAACCATAATGCGCGGTTAATGCCGAGTTTCAACATCATCACGCCACCGGCAAGTCCGGACAAAATGCTCGCCCACAGCGAAGTGCTTTTCACGACCAACGCGATATCTTCTTTGCCAAAACCCATATCGTAGATGAATTTGGTTTGCAGCGTGGTGGCAAAAGAATCGCCGAATTTATACAGAAATAAAAATAGCAAAAAACCGATTGCTTGTGCCACGCCCTTGCGTTGGAAAAATTCTTGCAATGGAATCCAAAAGGCTTGGTAGAACGGTTGATCGAAACTCGGTGTGTCAATTTTAGGCTCTTTGGCAAGAAACAACGTCATAAAAATACCCACCAGCATACATAGTGCGGTCCATAAAAACACCGTTTCCCAAGGATAAAGGGTCGCCAAATAAAGTGAGAGCCCGCCGGGAATCAAGCCCGCTACGCGATAAGCATTAATATGGATGGTGTTTCCCAAACCTAGTTCGCGATCGCTTAAGATTTCACGGCGATAAGCGTCTAGCACAATATCTTGCGTTGCCGAGAAAAAAGCGATGAGCAAGGCAATGTTCGCCACGACGCTGAGTTGGGTGAGCGGATCAAATAGGCTGATGGCATACAGCAAAATCAATAGTGTCGCTTGAGAAATCAAAAGCCAACTACGGCGACGCCCCAAAAAACTCGGGAAATAGCGATCCAGCAACGGCGCCCAAAGAAATTTCAAGCCGTACGGCAACATCACGCCGGTGACTGCTCCGATAAGCTCAATGGAAAGATGTTTATCCGTCAGCCACACCGGTAACATTTGCAATAAGACAAACAGTGGCAAACCTGAACTAAAGCCGGTAAACACACAAATTAACATTTTGCGCGTAAAAATTTGGGAGGAGAGGGAATTCGGCATAGAATACGGTCGATTTCGTAATTCAGACGTTTTCATTAATGACACGGGCGGACAGGAGGCGATTTCAATGCGGTGCTAATTTGGCATTACAATTTCGCGCCGCCTTACTCTGCTCCCTCTGTAATCCGTAAATAGAGGGAGCGAGAGTTATTTCGCCTCAATGGAAAAATGAGTCGTGGAAAAGTTAGTCTTTGTACCCTTTTGGATTATTTTTCTGCCAGTTCCATGTATCTTTCATCATTGTTTGAAGATCGCGCTGTGCCGTCCAGCCTAATTCTTTAGCGGCTAAACTTGGATCGGAATAACAGGTGGCAATATCACCCGGGCGTCGTTCGACCAATTTGTAAAGAATTTCGATGCCGTTGGCTTGCTCGAAAGCTTTCACCATATCTAATACTGAATAACCATGCCCGGTGCCGAGATTATAAATATGTAATCCGGCATCATCTTCGTGGCGTTGCAACGCCTTTAAATGACCAACGGCAAGATCCACCACATGGATATAATCGCGCACGCCGGTACCATCGTGGGTATCGTAATCGCTACCAAATACGGAAAGTTGTGGCAATTTGCCAATGGCCACCTGGCTAATATACGGCAATAAATTATTCGGAATGCCGTTCGGATCTTCACCAATTAAACCGCTTTCATGCGCGCCGACCGGATTGAAATAGCGCAAAATCGTCATGCTAAATTGCGGTTCGGCTTTGGCTACATCGCGTAAAATTTGTTCCACCATATATTTGGAGGTGCCGTAAGGATTAGTAGTACCGCCCACTTCGCAATCTTCGGTAATAGGCACCACTTTCGGATCGCCATAAACCGTGGCTGACGAACTGAACACGAAATTCCACACGCCTGCTTTTTTCATTTCTTGGATTAATACGATGGTGCCTGCTACGTTGTTCATATAATATTCCGCCGGTTTTTGCACACTTTCACCCACCGCCTTCAAGCCAGCGAAATGAATTACGGAACGAATGCGGTGCTCTGCGAAGATCTTTTGTAACAGTGCTCGATCTAAAATATCTCCTTGATAAAAAATCGCCTCTTTACCGGTGATTTGTTTGATGCGCTCAAGGGATTTCGGCGAGGAATTGCAAAGGTTATCCAATACCACTACTTTTTCTCCCGCGTTTAATAATTCCACAACGGTATGGGAACCGATATAGCCGGCACCGCCGGTCACTAAAATAGCCATTTAATGCTCCTTTATTGTTCGATTAATGGGCAAATTATAACACTATTTTACCCACCAAAAAATTCTCTACTTTTACTGTACGTTATTCGTGGCTCACCGAAGAAACAAAAAAGGCATCCGACGGATGCCTTTCTTTTGGAATACATGGAATTAACGTTCGTCCCAACGTTTAATTGATTCCCGAATAACTTTTTTCGCTTCTTCCACATCGCCCCAATGGGTGACTTTGGTCGAACCGGGCTTTTTCAAGGCTTTGTAGTTATTGAAGTGGAATTCGATTTGTTTGATTAACTGCGCAGGCACATCGGAAAGACTGTTATACGCATTGCCGGTATCGCGATCATCCGCCGGTACGCAGACGATTTTATCGTCCACTTCACCATCATCTACGAATTTCATCACGCCGATCACTTTCGCTTCAAGAAAAACACCGGTGGCAAGCGGTTGACGAGTTAATAACAAAACGTCTAACTCATCACCGTCTTCGTCTAAAGTTTGCGGAATAAAACCGTAATTGGTCGGTTTAGCGAAAATCGCCGGTTCGACGCGG
>ERZ773010.2198-NODE-2198-length-11670-cov-18.919587_pt1 | contig 11670 bp, 7 predicted proteins | sample MGYA00580842_ERZ773010 | MGnify/ENA primary metagenome ERZ773010 (study PRJEB29015, sample SAMEA2737982) | human oral metagenome | biome: human oral; feature: human-associated habitat; material: dental | place: China | collected 2107 ...
GTCGTGGCTGAGGTAGGCGGGTTTGCCGTTGACGGGCGGGGTGAAGTTGCAGACGAGGTAGGCGGTCGGCAGCTGCAGGGTGCCGTCGGGCAGGCGGCGGCGGCCTTTGTAGTCGTTCATCCATGCGCCGCCGCGTTTGCCTTCGCGGGCGTATAAGTCCATGTAAACGCCGCCGATGACCGAGCCGTCTTTTTCCAATTCGAAATAGCGCACGTCGGGATGCCACACGGGCACGGTGCGTTCGGCGAGTTTGACGCCGTAGAGGCGGCCGATTTGGGCGAACAGTCCGGCCAGCACTTTGTCGGCGGGGAAGTAGCGTTTGACTTCGGTTTCGGAGAAAGCGTATTTCGCTTCGCGCAGTTTTTCGCCGGCATAGGTGATGTCGTATACCGCCAATTCGTTCAGGCCCAGATGTTCGCGGGCAAAATCGCGGACTTCGGCCAAATCTTTTTCGCCGAACGGTTTGGCGCGGGCGGCGAGGTCGTGCAGAAAGGTCAGAACCTGTTGCGGCGATTCGGCCATTTTGGTGGCCAACGAGAGTTCGGCGTAGTTGGCGAAACCCAAAATCCGCGCTTCTTCCAGCGAGATTTCCAAGCGGCGGGTGATGTCGGCGGTGTTGTCGTATTTTCCGCCGTCGGACAGTTCGCTGGCGCGGGTAACGTAGGCGCGGTAGATTTCGGCGCGCAATTCGCGGTCGTCGGCGTGTTTCATCACGGCCAGATAGTGCGGCATCTGCAATCCGATTTTGTAGCCGCTTTTGCCTTCCGCCTCGGCTGCGGCGGCAAACATGGCTTTTTCGTCGTCGGTCAGGCCTTTCAGACGGCCTTCGTCAGCGAAATACAGGGCGAAGGCATCGGTTGCGTCAAGTACGTTTTGTGAAAAGCGGGCGGCCAGTTGCGCCCCTTCGGTTTGCAATTCGGCCAGCCGTGCCTGTTTTTCCGGCGGCAGTTCCGCACCGCTCAACACGAAGTCGCGCAAGTCGTGTTCCAGCTTGGTTTTCTGCGCTTCGTTCAAAGCGGCGAATTCAGGCGAGGCTTTGATGGCTTTGAAACGGTTGTACAGATCGATGTCTTGGCCGATTTCGGTAAAGAAGACGGTTACTTCGGGCATCAGGGCGTTGTATTCGGCGCGCAGTTCGGGGGTATCGACCACGGAATTGAGATGGGATACCACGCCCCAAATGCGGCCGACGCGTTCGGTGATGCCGGTCAGCCGTTCGACCGTGTTCGCCCATGATGATTCGGGCTGTGCCTTGATTTCGGCGATGGCGGCACGGGCTTCGGCCATGGCGGCCTGCATCGCGGGCTTGATGTCGGCGGGGCGGATGTCGGAATAGCGCGGCTCATCGCCGAGGTTTAGTAATACGTTGTCGCTCATATCGGTTTCTCGTTCGGGGGGAGGTTAATCGGATGGAGGCCGTCTGAAAACGCCGGCTTCGGCAAAATAAAACGGAACAGGCCGCTAAATGGGGGTGTTTGCCGAAATTCCAGCCCCGCGGCAAACTTTCAGACGGCCTCCTCCTTTATAATCCGCTTATTATTGATTTTTTCAGGTGCTTTATCATGTCCAAACCCACTCTCCTCCTCGTTGACGGCTCTTCTTATCTCTACCGCGCTTATCACGCGATGGCGCAGTTGTCCGCGCCTGACGGTGCGCCTACGGGTGCGCTTTATGGCGTGTTGAACATGTTGCGCCGGCTGCGGGCGGATTATGTGCACGATTATTGCGCGGTGGTGTTTGATGCGAAGGGCAAGAATTTCCGCCACGAGATGTTCCCCGACTACAAGGCGACGCGCCCGCCGATGCCGGACGATTTGCGCCCGCAGGCGGAAGCCTTGCCGGATTTGGTGCGGCTGATGGGCTGGCCGGTGCTGGTGATTCCGCAAGTCGAAGCGGACGACGTTATCGGCACGTTGGCGGCGATGGCAGGCGAAGCGGGTTGGAATGTGGTGGTGTCCACCGGCGATAAGGACATGGCGCAGTTGGTGAACGAACGCGTGACGCTGGTGAACACGATGAGCGGCGAAACGCTGGACATTGAAGGCGTGAAGGAAAAATTCGGCGTGCGCCCCGACCAAATCCGCGATTATCTCGCGCTGATGGGCGACAAGGTGGACAATGTGCCGGGCGTGGAAAAGTGCGGCCCGAAAACGGCGGTGAAGTGGCTGGAAGCCTACGGCTCGCTGGCTGGTGTGATGGAACACGCTGCGGAAATCAAGGGCAAGGTCGGCGAGAACCTGAAAGCCGCGCTGCCCCAACTGCCGCTGTCGTATGATTTGGTGACGATTAAAACCGATGTGGACTTGCACACCGAGCTTTCAGACGGCCTCGAAAGCCTGCGCCGCACTTCGCCGAAATGGTCGCAGCTTGCGGTCGATTTCAAACGCTGGGGCTTCCGCACGTGGCTGAAGGAAGCGGAAAGCCGTATGCACGAAGCGGCGGACGGCGATTTGTTCGGCAGCGATACGATAGGCGAACAGGCGGCGTTGGTCATGGAAACGTCGTCTGAAAAAATCATAGAACATGCCCCGGCTCCCGAAAAGCTGGATTATCAAGCCGTTACCACCGAAGCGCAGTTTGCCGCTTTGTTGGACAGACTGGCGCAGGCGGACACAATCGGCATCGATACGGAAACCACGTCATTAGACGCGATGAACGCCGCGCTGGTCGGCATCAGCATCGCGTTCCAAGCAGGCGAAGCGGTTTACATCCCCGTAGGCCACAGCCTGACCGCCGCGCCCGAACAACTTGATTTACAAGACGTATTAGGCCGTCTGAAACCGCATTTGGAAAATCCCGCCCTGAAAAAAATCGGGCAAAACCTCAAATACGACCAACACGTTTTCGCCAACTACGGCATCGCCCTGAACGGCATTGCCGGCGACTCCATGCTCGCTTCCTACATCATCGAGAGCCATCTCGGACACGGCTTGGACGAATTGTCCGAACGCTGGCTGGGCTTGGAAACCATTACCTACGAATCCTTGTGCGGCAAAGGCGCGAAGCAAATCGGTTTTGCCGACGTCGCCATCGAGCAGGCGACCGAATACGCAGCCCAAGACGCCGATTTCGCCCTACGCCTCGAAGCGCACCTGCGCGCGCAAATGGACGCCAAACAGCTTGAAATGTATGAAAAAATGGAGCTGCCCGTCGCGCAGGTATTGTTTGAAATGGAACGCAACGGCGTGCAAATCGACCGCGCCGAACTCGCCCGCCAAAGCGCGGAACTCGGCGCCGAGCTGATGAAGCTCGAACAAGCAGCCTATGCCGCCGCAGGCCAGCCTTTCAACCTCAACTCGCCCAAACAGCTTCAAGAAATCCTGTTCGACAAAATGGGCATCCCCACCAAAGGCCTGAAAAAAACCGCCAAAGGCGGCATTTCCACCAACGAAGCCGTGCTCGAACAGCTCGCGCCCGACTACCCCCTGCCCAAAATCATCCTGCAAAACCGCAGCCTGGCGAAACTCAAATCCACCTACACCGACAAACTGCCCGAAATGATTTCCCCCAAAGACGGCCGCGTGCATACCACCTACGCCCAAGCCGTCGCCATTACCGGCCGCCTCGCCAGCAACAACCCCAACCTGCAAAACATCCCCATCCGCACCGCCGAAGGCCGCCGCGTGCGCCGCGCCTTCACCGCGCCGCAAGGCAGCGTCATCGTTTCCGCCGACTACTCCCAAATCGAGCTGCGCATCATGGCGCACCTCTCCGGCGACAAAACCCTCATTGCCGCGTTCCAAAACGGCGAAGACGTACACCGCCGCACCGCCGCCGAAGTATTCGGCATCGCCCCCGAAAACGTCTCGTCCGAACAACGCCGCTACGCCAAAACCATCAACTTCGGCCTGATTTACGGCATGGGCCAATACGGCCTCGCCAAATCGCTGGGCATAGACAACCTGTCCGCCAAAACCTTCATCGACCGCTACTTCGCCCGCTACCCCGGCGTCGCCGAATACATGCAGCGCACCAAAGAACAAGCCGCCGCCCAAGGCTTCGTCGAAACCCTGTTCGGCCGCCGCCTCTACCTGCCCGACATCCGCAACAAAAACGCCAACGCCCGCGCCGGAGCAGAACGCGCCGCCATCAACGCCCCCATGCAGGGCACCGCCTCCGACCTCATCAAACGCGCCATGATAGACGTGTCCCGCTGGCTGGTTTCAGACGACCTGAAAAGCAAACTGATTATGCAGGTACATGACGAATTGGTGCTGGAAGTACCCGAAGCCGAACTGGATTTGGTGAAAGAAAAACTGCCGCAGATTATGGCAAAAGTGGACGAAGGGATGTTGAAAGTGCCGCTGGTGGCTGAGGTTGGTGTGGGTATGAATTGGGAAGAGACGCATTGAGGTTACAATTTACATCGACACGAACACGAATATGTATTAGCATAAATACGCGGCTACAAACAGATGTTTTACCTTTGTTTCGGGGTAACTATAAATAATGTCAGAGCTTCATGTGTCTCTGTTTCATACTCGTTCTATTATCATGAGCGGTATTGTTTTTACCGAAGAGTGTTTGTAGCCGTTTCATACGTCTTAATATTTATTAATGAATTATGAGTCTTTATCTTGAAAAACTAAGAAAATGCAACTACATATCAGACTTTATTAGAGAATTTAATTTAGGGTTGTCTTCAAAACAGTTTGGTTACATTGTATATGGTTTATCAGATTGTAGAAAATATAATTCATTTGAAATTTTAAAATCAAATGGAGATTTAAGAACTATCCATGCACCAAAAAAATCATTAAAATTCCTACAAAAACAATTCTCTAATATATTTTTACAGAGTATTTTAGATATTCAAAAACAGAATCATCACTATCTAAGATGCAATCATGCTTTTGAAAAATATAAATCTATCATTTCCAATGCAAAGAGCCATCAAAAAAAGAAATTTTTATTAAATATAGATATTTTAGATTTTTTTGGTTCTATTCATTATGGTCGAATTAAGAATTTTTTAATCAATGATAAATACTTTTCCATGACGGAAAAAGGAGCAAGCATTATTGCCAAACTTGCTGTTTATCAAGGTAAATTACCTCAAGGTTCTCCTTTGTCACCTATTTTGGCTACTTTAATTGGTAATCTGATTGATGTTAGGCTTACGCAAATTGCCAAAAAATATAGGCTAACATACACAAGATATGCTGATGATATAAGTTTTTCTTCAAATTGCCCCTTACCTGAAGAGTTAGTTTATTGGGATGATTCACAGCAAATTTGGGTAGCCGGCAATATTCTAGAAAAAGTTATTCTAAAAACTGGATTTCTGATTAATCCTAAAAAAACTAGATATACAATTATTCCATCTCGACAACTAGTTACAGGAATAGTTGTTAATATTCATACAAATGCTTCATCTCAATATAAAAAACAAAATAGAGCAATGGTTAACTCCTTATTACAAAAAGGAGAATTCTATATTGAGAAAAATGGAATACAAACCAATGGTACCCTAAACCAAATAATTGGAAGATTAAACCATACTATATATGCGAAATATCATAGACCTATTACTGATAGGAAATTAGAACAGAAAGAAAGGGAAAAACTTAAAGAGGAAAATAGAGATTACATAATAGATATATTAAGTAAAAAATGGCATAAAGGAAAAAAATCCTATTCAGAAGCAGATCATCAAACTAAACTTCTAAGGGACGTTCTATTTTATAAATACTTCAACTCATTAGATAAGACGAAAATATTTACTGAGGGAGTAACGGATTCAATATACTTCCAAATAGCTGCTGAAAAATTTAACTTAAAAGACAGCTTATCTTTTCAAAAAATGAATCTTAGTCTAAAAAAACTAGGGCTTAAAGGGGGAACTCCTACTATAGAATCTTTTTTAAAAAACATAGAAGATAATAATTTTATAAACTTAAATCAATTTAAAACTAATAGCGAATACCCTGCTATCTTTATATTAGATTACGACCAAGGACTAGATAGTTGTCCTAGAATTATAGAAAAATTCAGTACCGGTATACAATATCGTCATATAATTAGAAATATCTATGTGTTATTGCTTAAACCCTATAATGGAAAGGATGACTATAAAAAAAATAAAACTTGTATTGAGAATATAATTAGATACAAGGATGAACCAATCAAAGTAGCTGGTACAAAAAATGAAGATATACATTGGAATAACTCTTTAATACCTAAAATGGAATTTTCAAGATATGTTTCCAATCACAAAACTGATTTTGATTTTAGCGAATTTGAAAAAATTTTCGATTTAATTCAAAAAATTGAACAAGATTATTTTAAACTACTTATTCAAAGTAGAGATAGTCGATCATAGATTGGATACTTGTGTCCGACGAAAAACCTCGTTATCTCAAAGCTGAAACCGCATGCGTGCGTACCGCACACACGCGGTGGTTGAGTTGCAAAATACTGTCAAGGTCGTCTGAAAACCGGCTGCATCTGTTTTCAGACGACCTTTATTTTTCGGAAATGAATCAGGGCGAGCGGTTTGAAATCCGTTTTGCCCTAACCCGTTAAATCATGTTAGGTTATGATGTTTCTTTTTAATATGTGAATGGATGGCCAGAAGGTCGTCTGAAATGGAGAAAAGGCATGAATGCCATAGTAATGCGTAATCGTTATGCTCGTGTTGTCGCTGTCGCGGGTGCACGTCGTATTGAGTCTGACCGTCAGCGGGGATGCCGCTGGAAAATGTTGCTGATGCGGCGGGCAAGGGAAAGCAGGCGGGGATTATCCCTGTTATTTAGCGAGGATTTGAAGGGTGGTAAGCGGGTTTTCCTGTCTTATGCGATGCCGGATGTATTTGCAATTACCTGTCCAGGGCTGTCGCAACAACAAGTTTAGGTTGGGTTTCAACCTGAACTGCGTCTACCCAAAATAAAAACTATGTTGTTTTTTACGAGGTACCCATGTTTTACATAATTGTTGCAATCAAACTTATCCTAGGCCTATTGGCACTCGTGCTGGTTATTAATCTGACCGGAAAAGGCAATCTTGCGCCTGCTTCGGCCAGCGACCAAGTGCAGAACTATGTACTTGGCGGTATTGTCGGTGGGGTCATCTACAACACCGATATTTCTATTCCCGTATTTATGCTGATTTTGGCTATTTGGTTTGCGGCGGTTTTATCGCTGCGCTGGCTGAAAAAACATAACAATTTGGTTAAGAGATTAGTAGACGGGCGACCTGTGATGTTGATTTCACACGGCAAAATCGATGTGGACGCGGTGCGTAAAGTAGGTATCTCAGCGAATGATTTGTCCTTTAAGCTGCGTATGCAGGGCATTTATGCGGTGAAAGATGTCAAACAGGCCATTCTCGAACAGGACGGGCAGCTCATCATCACATCTTTTGGTGAGGAAAACCCGAAATATCCGCTGATTACCGACGGCAGCATTCAGCCGGCCACGCTGGAAATGATTGATAAAGATGAAGATTGGCTACTGGCCGAATTGAAAACTCAGGGAATAACGGATGTTGGCACGGTATTTCTTGCGGAATACGACAGCGGAAAGATTACGGTAACGGAATATGATGGGCAATAAGGTTTGCGACGGAATTGCTGTTATCCCCTTAGTTTTAATAAATACATTTAAAAATATTATCCTTAACTATCATCCTCAAAAATCATGAATTTCGATCTTGAAAACCTCTCTTCATTCTCAGGCTGGGAGCGTCTCGTTGAAACCGGCATGGCATTCGGTACCAACCTCGTTGCGGCGTTGGCGATTTTCTTTGTCGGCAGATGGATAGCCTCCCGCCTTGTTATTTTGATGAAAGCTGCGCTGACCCGTGCCAAAGTGGACAGAACGCTGGTGAGCTTTCTGGGCAATGTAGCTAATATCGGCCTGTTAATCCTGATTATCATTGCCGCGCTGGGCAAACTGGGCATCCCGACCACGTCGGTTACCGCCTTAATCGGTGGCGCGGGCTTGGCGGTGGCTTTGTCGCTGAAAGACCAACTGTCGAACTTTGCCGCCGGCGCGCTGATTATCCTGTTTCGTCCGTTTAAGGTTGGTGATTTCATCAAAGTAAACGGCTTCGAAGGTACTGTGAGCGAGATTAAAATGGTGCAGACCGCGCTGAGTACGCCCGACAATGAAGAAGTTATCCTGCCCAACAGCGTTGTCATGAGCAACTGTATCGTGAATCGTTCTTCCATGCCGCTGTGCCGCGTGCAGGTGGTGGTCGGCGTGGATTACGCCTGTGATTTGAAGGCTGCCAAAGCCGCTGTTTTGAAAGCAGCCACCGAGCATCCCTTGTGTGTACAGACCCAAGGCAAAGAGGCAGTAACATATATTACCAACTTGGGCGACAGCGCCATCGAAATCACGCTTTGGGCGTGGACGAACGAAGCCGATTTGGGCGCGTTCCGCTTCGGGTTGAACGAGCAGGTAGTGGAAAACCTGCGCGCTGCAAATATCAATATCCCCTTCCCGCAGCGCGATGTGCATATCATCCCGCAGCAGGCGTAAGAGTAAGTTGCAGGCTTTTGTCGGATTCGAGAATCCGACCTACTGAAACCGCGTGCATGCCTTAAGGCACGCACGCGGCGGTTGAAATACAAAACACATCCAAGGCCGTCTGAAAATCCCTAAACGTTTTCAGTCGGCCTTGTTACATCTGCCGGCATTCCTACGCGGGCGGGAATCTAAAGCAGAAGATTCAGGAAACCTTCTTTAACTTCAGCGATTCCGAACGATAAGGTCTGGATGCCCGCCTACGCGGGAATGTCGGCCGGTTGAGTATTTTCTATTTTTCTGAGTAGAGATAGGTCGGACATGGCTGCCCGATCTACGTTGGCTGATTTCAGGTTTTCAGACGGCCTCTGTCCCCCTATTCGCTGGACAACGAAGCCCAAACAACGGCAATTTTGTCCTTCACCCGTCCGGCGGGGAAAGGTCAGGACGGTAGGATTTCAACAATATAAATGCCGCTGACTCCGCCGCCAGACGGACAAAGGAGCAGGTAATCAGCCCCCTAGGCCGGGCCGAAATCCGCCCGAACTCAATAAACCGCGCAAATTTAAAAGGCGGGCAAGAATGCCCGCCCTTTATGATGGGCTTCCAAGCGTGAAAAGGCCGTCTGAAATTCCTCTTTGAAAGGGCACTCAACCCATCATCCAAACCACCAAATGAACCATGCTCGGACCGAACAGTACCATAAACAGCCCCGCCAATATCATGGTCAGGCTTGCCATCACACCTTCGGTTTCGTGGCGTTGTCCGGCGCGGGAAGTGCCGAAACCGTGGGCGGCGTTTCCGAAGGCGACGCCGTTGGCGGTATGGAAACGGATGCGGGTAAACGCTAAAAACAAATCGCCGAATATCATGCCGACGAAGCCGGTGATGATGGTGAACAGCGACACCAGCGCGGCCGAGCCGTGGATTTCGCCCGCCAATACGACGGCAAACGGTGTGGAAATCGAGCGCGCCATCAGGCTGTTGGTCACTTCGCTGTCGAAGTGGAACATATTGCCCATCAGAAACGCGCTGACGACGCCGACGAACATGCCGACCATAATCGCTATCGACAGGATGGGAAGCTGGCGGCGGATGACTTCGCGGTTTTCATAAATCGGGATGGCGAAGGCGACCGTTACCGGAGTGAGCAGGAAAACGATGCCTTGCGTGTATTTGTGGTAGGTTTCGTAGGAAATGCCTAAAAGCAGCATCAGGATGATGGTGCTGACCGAGACGGTAACGACGGGCGAGAAAATCATCAGCGGTTTTTTGCGGTAGATTTTTTTCGCCACAAAATAGGCGAAGCAGGTCCAGACGAAGCAGGCGAGCGCAACGTAATCCATTTTTATTCCTTATCAGGCGTGCAGTTTTTTATGCAGGCGGCGTTTCCAGCGGTAGCAGAAATTCAGCGTCAGCGCCGTGCTGATCATCACCAGCGCGGTACCGACGGCGATGGTCAGCACGAGCTGCCAGCCTTCCGACATCAGCAAATCGCGGTACTGCAACACGGATACCATAATCGGGATGAAGAAGAACACCAGTTCGCCCAACACCCATTTGGCGCCGCGCCCGACCATGCCGACTTTAATCACGCCGCTGCCCAACAGGGCCAACATTAAAAACAGGCCCAATACGCCCGAAGATACGGGAAGGTGGGTAAAACGCACTACGGCTTCCGATACGGCCCATACCAAGCCGACAATGGCCAGTTGCAAGGCCGTCTGAAAAATTCTGCTGAAAGAATCCATGATGTTTAGTAATAATCAATATAGTTGTTTGAGGTAATGTCGGGTGCAATGCCTGCATCCGCAAAAGGCTTGATTATAGGGGTTTCCTTTACGCATAATATGAATTATCTCCGTCAAAATCATGCCCAAGAGGAATAATGGACTTCAAAAGCCTGCACTGTTTCGCCGAACTCGTGCGCCTGCAAAGTTTCTCCGCCGCCGCATCCGCGCTCAACCTGACCCAACCCACCGTCAGCAAAACGATACAGGCATTGGAAGAAGAGCTGGGCGTGCCGCTGCTGGTTAAAGAAAACGGCCGCAAAAAACGCCAGGTCGCCACCACACCCATCGGCGAAGAAGTGTACCGCCACGCGCTGAACCTCCTGCACGAACGCGACCTGCTGCTCGCCCGCATCGACGGCTACCGCCACATCAAAAGCGGCACGCTTCGGCTGGGTTTGGCACTGCTCGGCAGCGACCTGCTCAGCAACGCCCTGTTCCGCTTCCGCCGCCAATGGCCCGGCATCGAACTGACCTTCCTCGAACAAGGTTCGCTCGCCATCGAACAATCCCTGCGCAACAACGAACTCGACGCCGGACAACTGCTCGCCCCCGTTCACGAAGACTTCGACAGCATCACCTTATGCGACTACCCGCTCGTCGTCCTTATGCCGCGCGCCCAAGCCCGCCACGCCGCCCTCAGCCTCAAAAGCCTGCAACACGAACCGTTTATCCTGTTCGGCTCAGGCTTTTCCCTCAACGAAACCATCCAAACCGCCTGCCGCAGCCAAGGCTTCACCCCCAACGTCGTCTGCCGCACCGGACAATGGGACCTGCTCGCCGACATGGTGGCTCACCATATGGGCATAGCCCTTCTGCCCGAATACTACGCCCGCAAAATCAACCCCGACACCTTCGCCGCCGTCCCGCTGACCGAACCCGAAATCCGCTGGCAACTGACGATGGCGTGGAAAAAACACCAGCGTCCCACCCCCGCGCTCAGGGCTTGGCTGGACATCGTGCGGGAAGAGTTCGGGAAACGGGGATGAGAGGCCGTCTGAAAACTCAAGGATTGCTTGTCGGCCATGACTGATTATTAAGCCCCGTCGTTCCCGAGCAGGCGGGAATCCAAAACGTAGAATTTAGGAAACCACTTTACCCGATAAGTTTCTGTGCATATCGGTCTGGATTCCCGCCTGCTCGGGAATGACGGTTGACAGTAGATGATGCATCAAAAAGTAAGTGAATTATCCATAGACGGAAGTGACGAAAAGTTAAATATCAACACGACATCCAAACACGGCCAAAAATTAAAAAGGCCGTCTGAAAACGATACCTCCTGTTTTCAGACGGCCTTTTGTGCCCTCGCGGCTTTTACCTGCCCGACTGTGCCCACACGTTTTGCAGGTAGGCGTAAGTCAGCTCGGCGGTGCCGGACACCAGCGCGATGTCGCTGCCCAAGTCTTCGGCTT
>ERZ773010.2199-NODE-2199-length-11669-cov-3.509902_pt1 | contig 11669 bp, 9 predicted proteins | sample MGYA00580842_ERZ773010 | MGnify/ENA primary metagenome ERZ773010 (study PRJEB29015, sample SAMEA2737982) | human oral metagenome | biome: human oral; feature: human-associated habitat; material: dental | place: China | collected 2107 ...
CAGGATCAAACTCTCCGCGAAAGACCGTAGTCTATGTGAGAGCCGAGTTGGCTCATACTTCATTCTTGTAAAAGAATTGTTGTTTCGTTGACCGAAGGTGTTACACCTTCACAACGATGTTGCATCTGGCTTGTTAGATTCGAAAATCCAACATGTTTTGCATTGTGTAGTTTTCAGGGTACATCCTGCGCCAATCAAGGAAATTTCAGTGCTCTTAAAGAGCCCCGCCCCACATCAGCGCGACTGTCATAATATAACACAGGGGATTGACCTTCGTCAACCCCCTTTTTCAACTTTTTCTCAACTTTTTGTGTGAGTGCTCACATCATATGCGCGAGCAGCACGAGAATAACGCCGGGGATGCCAAGAATACCGACGATGAGTGCCTTGACAAAGGTAATCTCGATGCCGACGCCAAAGAGGTTGATGGCCCACAGGATGATGGCACCGACGATGCTGTTTGTGATGAGTACCCACAGAATGCGGAGCGGCAGCGCGATCACCTTCCCGAGAATCGCAAACAATACAATACCGATAGCAAGAGCAGCAATAATATCCATCTCTTAAATCTCCCTTCTATTTTCCATTGCGCGTGAGAGGGTGACCTCATCCGCATACGCGAGGTCACCGCCGACAGGCAGCCCATGGGCAATGCGCGTGACACGGACACCCATGGGCTTCAGAAGCTTCGCAATGTACATTGCGGTCGCCTCGCCCTCAACGTTTGGGTTGGTCGCAACAATCACCTCCTCCACATCTGTTGTGCCAACGCGAGTGACAAGCTCACGGATGCGGATATCGTTCGGCCCGATGCCCTCGATCGGCGAGAGCGCACCATGCAGGACATGATACACGCCGTTATAGTCATTCATGCGTTCCATAGCCGCCACGTCGGGCGGCTGCTCGACAACGCAGATCATCGTGTGATCCCGCTTCTCCGCCATACAGATGGCACAAGGATCGCTGTCGGTGAGGTTAAAGCAGGTGGAGCAAAAGCCGATTTTCTCCTTCGCCTCTACGATTGCGTTTGCAAGCCGCCGCGCCCGCGTCATATCCATATCGAGGACGTGGTAGGCAAGGCGCGTGGCGGTCTTTGCGCCAACGCCCGGCAGCGCCCGAAACTGCTCGATGAGCTGTGCGAGCGGTGCGATTGTGTGCATCAGAGCAATCCCGGCGGGAGCCCCAACCCGCTCGTGAGTTTGCCCATCTCCTGCGCCATCATCTCATCGACTTTCTTGGTCGCTTCATTAAATGCTGCGGAAAGGAGATCCTGCAGCATGTCTATGTCCTCCGGATCCACCGCCGCAGGCGCGATGATGAGGCTCTGCACCTGTTTTTCCCCATCCATGACGATCTTTACGGCGCCGCCGCCCGAGGAGACTTCGATGGTCTTGCGCTTAAGCTCATCTTGCATCTTCTTCATTTCGCTCTGCATCTTCTGGACTTTTTTCATCATCCCGGCCATATTGCCGCCGCCATTAAACATTGGGAACGCTCCTTTTTCTAAAACATCTGCTTCTATTAAAAAATAAAGATCTTCGCGTTAAGCGTAACAAAAAGCATACGGTGCGTCAAGTATACGGATCGTCCGGCAGTGCATCAAAGCCCATCATCTCCGCCTCCTCCTCCGGGGTCGGCTCATACGGCGCGTCGGGCATCTCCTCCTGCGGGGCATTCATCGCCGCTTCTGCTTTTCCTCTCTTTGCCCGCGTGGGCTGCATGCGTTCCTCCACGACTGCCCCCTCGCCCGCAATCTTGAGCAGCTCCTTGACCGGTGCAGGGTAGTCCGGTACGGTGGGCACCGCTGCGGGCGGTACGTCCTCCTCTGCGCCGCCCGTGCAGATGATGGACATGGGCCGCCCGGCAATCGCTGTCATAATCTCCTCAAAGATGCCGTGGTGGCGCTTCTTTATGTAGTCACGCGCCATATCAGAGGACGGACGAATGAAAAAATGGGTCTTTGTCATCCCCTCATAGGCTGCCCCAGATAGGAGGGAGTAAGCAAGTTTATGCTGCGCTTTCAGTGCGGCTTGAAACTTTTGCCAAACGGCCATATCAAGGTTTCGTGGGGCCTCCTCCGCGGGTGGAGTATCCACCACGCCCGCCCGCTTTGCCCTGCGTGCCTTTTTGGGCGGTACAGGGGCGGCGGGCGGCTCTGTCTGCGCGGTTTCGTCAGAGGATGGCGCGGGAGGCGCGCCCCCGGCCTGCACCGCAGCGAGTGCCGCCGTCAACTGGCTGACCTGCGCCTCAAGGCGTGCGATACGCGCGTCATTGGCACCCGCCGGTGCCTGCGGCGGAGCATCCTGACCGATGTGCTCTGTCCGATGACAAAGCTCGATGAGCAGGGTCTCGGCGGTGATGCGCGGCTGGGGCGCTGTGCGCAGTTCCTGCAATGTCTCACTCAGCCGCCGCAGGATCCACATGGTTTCTTCCTGTGTAAACTGCTGCGCCAATTCCTCCGGCGCGGTATCATCCGGCACGGAAGAAAGCGCCGCCGCGCTGCGTGTACCCCCGACGCGCACCATCATGAGACTGCGGAAATAAAGTGCCAGTTCCGAGAGTATCTGCCGCAGCTCGCATCCGTTTTGCAGCAGTGTGCCAAGCTCCGTAATGAGTGCGATGGCATCCCGCTCCGCAATCTGCCGCGCCATTTTCTCCATCCACTGGCGTCCGACAAGTCCAAGCACCTCCTGTACGCGCTCCGCCGTGAGCGTCCCCTCCGCGAGCGCCATGCACTGATCGAGAATCGAGAGCGCATCGCGCATCCCGCCGTCTGCCTGCATGGCGATGATGGAGAGCGCCGCCTCCTCTGCCGCGATGCCGGATTCTTTGCAGACGTAGATGAGCCTCTTTAGAATCTCCTGCGCCGTGATGCGGTGAAAGTCGTAGCGCTGACAGCGCGACTGAATCGTCGCGGGCACCTTGTGCGGCTCCGTGGTCGCAAGAATGAAGATCACACGCGCAGGCGGCTCCTCAAGGGTCTTTAGAAGCGCGTTGAACGCCTCTGTCGTGAGCATATGCACTTCGTCAATGATGTAGATTTTGTAACGCCCCGTCGTCGGCGCGAACTTCACGGACTCACGCAGGTCGCGGATCTCGTCGATGCCGCGGTTGGAGGCTGCGTCGATTTCAAAGACATCCATGGAGGAGCCGTCGCTGATGGCGCGGCAGGACGCGCACGCGCCGCAGGGGGTTACCGTCGGTCCTTCGGCACAGTTGAGCGCACGCGCCAGGATCTTTGCCGTGCTCGTTTTCCCCGTGCCGCGTGGCCCCGTAAAGAGATAAGCGTGGCTGATCTGCCCCGTCGCAACGGCGCGGGAAAGCGTATGGCTGATATGCTCCTGCCCCACGAGATCCGCGAAGCACTCCGGCCGCCAGCGGCGGTACAGCGCGATATAGGCCATAGACATGCCGTCCCCTTTCTAAAAGGAATCCCGCATCCATCTACACCAGTCCGGCCGGCTTTGTTTGATCGGCGATTCCTCAAATCCTAACAAAAAAAGCAGTCTTTCGACTGCTGTCGTGATTTCTCCCACGGCAGACCGCAGTGCCCAGGTGCCCTCACGGCACATGCAGCTGACCGTTTACCGCTGCTTCCTTCCGGACCTGACGGGGTTCACAGGGCTCCATTGCGTGAGACCAAGGCACTGCAGTCCGCCCTAAGAAAAATCAATAAAAATGGCGGAGAGTGAGAGATTCGAACTCTCGGTACGGTATCACCGCACACACGCTTTCCAGGCGTGCTCCTTCAACCACTCGGACAACTCTCCACGTGCTCTCAAAAGCTATTCACTTCTGCAACGCTAGATAGTCTAGCACGATATAGGAATGCTTGTCAAGCGGAAAATAGCATAGGGGCTTTGTCGAAAATTTCTCCGTGTTTACTGTATAACAAAATTGAAAAAGATTTTCATTGACAACGGATATAAAATACCGTATGCTCAAAAAATGAATCTCATTCTATTTTAAGCAGCCCACATTTTTCTATGTGCATGGCGTATGCGCTATTTTATATTTGTAGGAAAGGATTGCTTCGTGTCTATCAAATATCTGCTGACGGCGCCGCCCGCGCTGGCGGTCATGCTTTTTCTCGTGGCGCTCTTTGCCATATCGGCAGGCAGTGTCGCGGTACCTGCGGGCGATACGCTTGCCATCCTCACGGCAAAACTTAGAGGAGCGGAGCCTGCCGCGGATCCTGCCGTCACAGACATCATCTGGACGCTGCGTGTGCCGCGCGTCCTGCTGGCGATGACGACAGGCGCGGGGCTTGCCCTTGCGGGCGTCGTCATGCAGGCAAGTGTGCAGAACCCATTGGCAGAGCCGTTCATCCTCGGCATCGCATCGGGCGCGTCCGTCGGCGCAACACTCGCCATTTTGCTTTGCACGGCTGCCATTCCCTTTGGCGTCGCCGGCTGCGCTTTTCTCGGCGCGATTCTTGCAACGCTCGCCGTTCTTATGCTCGCGGGCATTCACCGCCGTGTGTCCACCGTGAAACTCGTGCTCGCGGGCGCTGCCATCAGTGCGCTCTGCACTGCGGTGACGAACTTCATCGTGTATATGGCGGCGGATGCGGAGGGGATGCAGTCGGCGGCTTTTTGGACGATGGGCTCTCTTGCCGATGCCAAATGGCAGAGCCTTTTTCTGCCGGTTCTCATCGTGACGCTGCTCTCCATTTACTTTCTCGCCGAGCTGCGCACGCTCGATGTGCTGCTGCTTGGGGAGGAGCTTGCCGTGACGCTTGGCATTGATGCGAGCGCGGTGCGCCGCCGCTATATGGCGCTGCTCGCGCTGCTGACGGGGGTGCTCGTTGCGACCTGCGGCATCATCGGCTTTGTGGGGCTTGTGGTGCCACATCTGGTGCGCTCTTTTACGGGCGCCTCGCACAAACGGCTTCTGCCGGCTGCGCTGCTTGTGGGCGCCATCTTCCTCGTCGCCTCGGATCTCCTCGCGCGTACGCTGTTGCCGTCCGGGGATCTGCCAATCGGCATCATCACAGCGCTCATCGGCGCACCTCTTTTTATGCGACTGCTCTTTGGCAGCGGCGGGAATTTCGGAGGCACACGATGATGCAGCGCATCTGTATCAAGGATCTGACGTTTTGTATCGACGAAAAAGAGATCCTCCGCGGCATCACGACAGAACTGCCCGCCGACCGCTTCGTCGCTCTTTTAGGGCCGAACGGCTGCGGCAAGTCCACGCTGCTGAAGCATCTCTACCGCGTGCACCGCATCCAATCGGGCAGCATCGCCATCGACGATACGCCGCTGAGAGACATTCCGCTGCGCACCGCCGCGCAGCAAATTGGCGTCATGGGGCAGTTCCATGCGGTGGACTTTGATTTTACCGTGGAGGAAATCGCCCTTATGGGGCGCGCCCCGTACAAGGAGCGCTTCGAGGAGGACACGGCGCAGGACATCGCCATGGCAGATGCGGCACTTGATAAGGTCGGCATGAGAGAGGCGGCGCAGCGCAGTTTCAACGCACTCTCGGGCGGGGAGCAGCAGCGCGTCATGCTCGCACGCTGCCTTGTGCAGGAGCCGCAGCTGCTCATCCTCGATGAGCCGACGAACCATCTCGACATCAGGTACCAGCTGCATTTGTTGCGCCTGGTGCGGGGGCTTCATATCGGCGTGATCGCTGCGCTGCACGATATGAATCTCGCGGCGATGTTCGCCGACCTCCTCGTCGTCATGAAGGCGGGGCGCATCGAGCGCATGGGAACGCCGCGCGAGATCATCACAGAGGAAATGCTCGCACACATCTATGGCGTGCGTGCGCAGGTGACCTATGATGCGGCGGGGCTGCCGCTCGTCAGCTACCGCACGGAGGAGCGTGTACCATGAGCCGTATGCAGGTGCCATCTGCACGCAGGACACTGCATCGAGCGGTAAACGCATTGAAGCTTTTGCCGCTCGTCGCTGCCGCAGCGCTCACCCTCTATCTCTCCTATACCGAGGGACGCGGCGCAATGGTGCAGATGCCCATAGGCGACCGACCCTATGTCACCGCCGATGGTGCGGGGCGCACAGCGGTCTTTGCACTCCCGCAGGTGCCCACGCGCGTCCTTGTGACCTATCCGGGCGCGACGGAGCTGCTCATTGATCTGGGGCTTGAGGAGCGCATCATCGGCACGATCGCGCCCTACGGGAAAGAGCCGCCCGCCTACGCGGCTGCCTATGCGGCGCTTCCGATTCTCGCAGCGCCCTATGTGCCGAGCCGTGAGGAGGTCATGGCGCTGCATCCCGATTTCATCATCGGCTGGTCGCATCACTTCACGCCCGAGGCGCTTGGCGATGTGTATACCTACTTTGACCGCGGCGTGGGTGCCTACATCGTACCCACGACCGTGCGTCGCGGACACCCGACCCTGGAGGAAACGGTCTATCCATTCATCCGCGACATGGGGCAGATCTTTGACAGGGCGCAGCAGGCAGAGACGTATACGGCGCAGCTAAAGGCGCGCACGGCAGCAGTGGAGGCACGTGCCGCGCAGCGCGGGCGGCGCTTTTCCGCGATGATTCTGCAAGCGCACGGAAACAGCCTCTATAGCATGTACGGCCCTGCCTATATCATCGACGACATCGCAAAGAAAGCGGGCGCCGATAATATCGTCAGCCGACAGATGCGTGCCGTCGGGCCTGAGCGCGTTCTGGGGTTTACGCCCGAGGTCATTCTCTATGTCAATCCAAAGGACATGTCCGAGGAGGAGGCACGCGATGAACTGCGCACCGACCCGAATTTGCAGCATATGAAGGCGGCGCGGGAAAACCGCATCATCGTTGTGGATTTTGCCGATGTGAACAACGGGAACGGGCGCACCGTCACGGCACTCGAAAAGATTGCCGCAGGACTGGACGCCTTGGTGGATGTCCCATAATATTTATTTGTGAAAGCACCTGATTTAGAAAGGGAACAAAAGATGAGAAGATCTGTACTGCGCAGCCTTGCAGTGGGCGCACTGACTGTAGGAATAGGCACTGCGCCCGCACTGGCGGCTGAGACGGAGCAGACACATATCCAAACCTATGTACTGGACGACATCATCGTCACGGCGAGCCGCAGTGACACCGCCATCAGCGATGTGCCGGCGGATGTCACGCTCATCAGTGAGGCACAGATTGTGCGCGGCAACTACAAGAGCGTCTCGGAGGCGCTAAAGGGTGCGAATATCAACGTCGTGCAGAAGGGGTTTGCCGCCTATCCCGTCATCAACGGAGACTCGCGCGTGCTCGTCATGGTCGATGGGAAAAAGGTCAACTGGGATCACCTTGTTGTCAGCGGCGATACGAATGCCGTCGATGTGGATCAGATCGCCATCGGCGATGTGGAGCGCATCGAGATCGTACGCGGACCGAACTCCTCCCTCTACGGCGAGCGCGCTGTCTCCGGCGTCGTCAACATCATCACAAAGCGCCCGCGCACAGGAAAGCCAACGGGAACCGTCAGTACGCAGTACGGTACATGGGATGCGCGTCACACGGGCATCTCCGTCATGGGCGGCGATGCGAAAAGCAGCATCAAAGTCAGCGCCGCACGCGAAAAGCGCGGCAACTACCGCTATAAAAACGCCTACGGCGAAAAGCGCACGTTCCAAAACAGCGACATCGATCGCATGGACTACAATCTCGGCATCGACCGCATCATCGGAAACGACCGTCTGCGTCTGGATTTCAGCCGCCATGAGGCAGATGACGGCTACGGGGTCAACCTCAGCGATCCAAGAACAGGCGCATCGAGCTATCAGGGGCGCACCAATGTAGTCGATACCGGCTACGGCATCACCTATATGTTTGGCTCGGAAAAAGAGGGCGAGGGTACCTTCCTGCGCTATTACCGGAGCGAGGCAAAGGCGGACGGTGGCTTTAATTCGCAGTATAACCACGATCTACGCCGCAACTCTTTTGAGGGGCAAAAGCTCTGGATGCTAAATGGCAAAAATATGCTCATTGGCGGATTCCTCTGGTCCAAGGAGAGTATCCACGAGGTGAGCGGTAATGTCCCGATGGATGCCGCAGCCATAACAAAGGCGCTCTTTTTAGAGGACGACTGGCAGCTAGGACGCGGCGTCTCGCTCAAACTCGGCACACGCTATGAGCATCACGACGACTTCGGCAGCGATGTCACCTCGCACATCAGCCTCAATAAAAAATTTGGACGCGGCACACACGCCTATATCTCCTTTGGGCAGGCGGTCAACAACCCATCGCTCAAGATGCGGTACGCCGATTCTCCCTATTGGATTGGAAATCCTGATCTCAAGCAGGAAAAGGCCCATACCTTTACCATCGGCGCCGACAGCCAAATCACACGCAAATGGAATGTATCGGGCAGTATCTACTGGAGCAAGGTGAAGGATGCACTCAGCTGGGTGAACGGGTACACAGGCCCCGGCGGCATCTATGTCCGCGGCTACTACAAGAACGTACAGACCGAGCACCGCCGCGGCATGGAGCTCAGCACGCGCTACCGCGCCGACGATCGCTGGACGCTCCGCGCGGCATACAGCTATGCGCATATCGACTCGACGGATGCCGCGCAGGAATACCTCTCGCGCAACACCCGCCCAAACGGCTACAATCTCGGCATCTCCTACACACAGGGCAAATGGAACGCCGATGCCGATCTCAACTACGTGACGGGGCGCAGCCGGCAGCGCTTTACCGATGCGAGCTATTTCACGCTCGATCTCGGCGTGAATTACCATATTACGGACGCATTCAAAGTCTATCTAAAGGGCGTAAACCTCACCGACGAGAGCTATGAATCCATCGGTGTCACGCCATCGGTGTGGACAAGCATGGGCGCCTACGCCATGCCGAGCCGCCACTTCATCCTCGGCGCATCGTACAGTTTCTGACAAAAGGAAAATCATCGCTCCCAAAGGGGCTATGCCGCAGCGATCCCGTTTGTGGCATAGCCCCTTTGGTGATACGATGAGGGCTTTGTTGCACGTCCTCCTCTCCTGCGGTAAAATAAGGGCAATACTTTTTACAGCAGGAATGCACTGCACATACGGTGCGAAAAGAGCATAAACGGAAGGTAAGACAAGCGATGGACATACAATCACTGCGCACGCTGCTGTGCACAGTCAAAAAGCGTAAGTACATCTATGGCATCCACAATCCGCTGACCTATGATTTTCTGCACCACAATCTGCACCATCTGCACGTGCTGCTCTTTCACAGTGCAGACCAGCAGGATTTTACACGGGGCGCGATGCTGCGCGCTCTGCTGGTATTCATGCTGCCGATTCTCCTCACGCAGCTATTGCAGCAGTTTTACAGCATCATAGATACAGCGCTCGTCGGACAGACGCTCGGCGCACAGGCGCTTGCAGCTGTCGGCACGGCAAGCCTCATCCTATCGGTCATTGTCAATTTCTTCATCGGATTTTCGGCGGGGCTCTCCGTCCTCGTCTCCCATCTCTATGGGGAAAAGGAATACACCTGTCTGAATGCACTCGTACAGACCATCACGGTCACGGTGCTCGTCTTTGCCGTGACACTCACGGCGGCAGGACTATTCCTCACCCCGCAGATGCTCACGGCGCTTGCAACGCCAAAGGAGCTGATCCCGCAGACGGCACTCTATCTGCGCATCGCGCTCTGCGGAATGCTCGCGCAGCTCGTCTATAACACGGCGACGGCGATTCTGAGAGCGCTCGGCAATACGACAAGCGCCCTGCACTACCTCGCCGCGGCGGTATTGCTGAACATCCTGCTCGATGTGCTGCTCCTCATTGTCATTCCATGCGGCATCGCAGGTGCTGCGGCGGCAACGGTCGCCGCGCAGTATGCGGCGGCACTCCTCACAGTGAGAAAGTTCCGCCATTTGCATGGGGCGTGGCATTTTACCCTCAGCCGCCCGCTCTTTCAGCCGCGTTTGCTCGTGCCCATCCTCGGCGCGAGCATCCCGGCGGGACTTCAGGCGGTCTTTATGAGCATCTCCTCACTCGTCATCCAAGGCTATATCAACTCGTTTGGCTATGCGGCAATGGCGGGCATGACGGTCTATGCACGCATCGAGGGATTCCTCTACTATCCGCTGTTCGCGTTCGGGATTGCGCTGACGAGTTTCATCGGGCAGAACGTGGGCGCGGGGATGACGGCACGTGTACGCGAGGGGATCCGCATGAGCCTGCGCTTTGTCGCCAGCGGCTCGGTGGGCATGGCGCTCCTTGCAGGGCTTTTGGCACCGGCGCTCCTTACGCTCTTTACAGAGGATCCCGCCGTACTGGAGCATGCGCTCGCTGCGGTGTACTGCACGTTCCCGTTCTACGGCGTCTACGGGATCAATCAGGTCTACATCGGCGCCATCCGCGGCCTTGGCAATACGCTCTATCCCATGATGACCTCACTGGTTGCTTACTGCGTGTTCCGCGTGCTCTGGTGCTATGCGTTTGACGTCTTCGGCATGCACTCGATGTACGTCGTCTACAGCGCCTACAGCGTGAGCTTTTTCGTCATGGCAGTGCTGCTGCATTTCGGCTGCCGCCGCGCCCTGCAAAAACCACATATTTCCCTGTCCCATGCTACGCACCGCTGAAGCAGCGGCATAGGACAGGGTTTTTTCGAGCCTTTCACAAATGTTGTACTGTCCTAAGCTCCACAATATTTGTAAAAATGCTCTTTTTTCAGGTTCTATGATAAATGTTACGGAAGAATGCAGACAGCGATGCTCCTAAGCAAACCCTAGTGGAGCAAGCGGGAAAAGTGTGCGGTACGCCCCGCCGGACTTCTTTCGTTCAAGCGCAGCGCGTTTAAGAAGTCTGGCGGTATTTGAGCGTACAAGCACACGAACGCTTGCGCAACTAAGTGTTTGCGTGGAGCACGCATGTCCGTAACATTTGACGTAGACCCTTTTTTTCATTCTTCATCTGGACTTGCACATCAAAATTGATTATAATTCCATGAGATAGATTTTCATTCTATTTATGAAATGCAGGAGGGTTTCTGTGTACATTTCGCAAAGGAGTAATGGCTACATGATACAAAGGAGTGTTTGTCGGAATCGGCGGCTACTCGCCATGGCGGTGAGTGCGTGGCTCGCACTGCCCACCGCTGCGGCATTTGCGGCGGAGACGGGCGCGGATGTCAAAACAGCAGATGTCAACGTAGAGGCGAACGCCGCCAAGGAAGAAGCAAAATACGAGTCACAGTCAACGACCATCATCACGGCGGAGGATATTGCACGCAAACAGGCAAAGTCCGTCGAGGATGTGATCTTTAACGAGACGGGCGTGACGCGCACCATCGACGCGATGGGCAACGTCGGTGTCTCCATTCGCGGCGGCGACCCGCGCCATACACTGCTGCTCGTGGATGGGCAGCGCGTGCTCGGCGGCGAGGCGAAATACAACGGCAACGGCGATGAGCTGCTGCGCATCGGGGCGGAGAACATCGAGCGCATCGAGATCATCCGCGGCGCGGCGAGCGCGAAATACGGCGCGGACGCCATCGGCGGCGTGATCCACGTCATCACGAAAAAAGGGCCGAAAAATCCCTCCGTCTCGCTGAACGTCGAGGGACGCTATCACAGCTCCCGCAGCCGGAGCGGCACGGAGACGAACACCCTGCCGACGAATTTCTACCTGCGTGCGGACTCCGGCGACATCGGCAAGCTGAACCTCAGCGGGTGGACATCAAAGCGCGAGGTCATGCCCGTCTACT
>ERZ773010.2213-NODE-2213-length-11634-cov-7.610761_pt1 | contig 11634 bp, 12 predicted proteins | sample MGYA00580842_ERZ773010 | MGnify/ENA primary metagenome ERZ773010 (study PRJEB29015, sample SAMEA2737982) | human oral metagenome | biome: human oral; feature: human-associated habitat; material: dental | place: China | collected 2107 ...
ACAGGCACGTCATAGTAGGGATCTTCCCGGCGGCCTAGGTAATCTTTGGCTTGTTGTGGGAAGAGGGCATACATGAGTAAATCCTCGTCAGACTTAGCGTAGTCCTTAATTTCTTCCCGCAATTCTGGTAATTGCGGCTCAATCAAGTCAGCAGGTCGTACTGTTACAACTTCTGCGTCCCCAATAATGGTTTGCTTGACTTCTGGATCAATCTTGGCTGGTGCTTGACCGTAGTGGCCTAAGACATAGTCCTTGATTTCCTTAGGTACCATCTTGTAGCGTTGGCCGGAGATGACGTTCATCACTGCCTGGGTCCCTACCATTTGTGATAATGGGGTTACCAGTGGTGGATAACCTAAGTCAGCCCGCACTTTTGGTACTTCAGCAAGTACTTGATCATACTTATCAGCCAAACCTTGTTCGGTTAATTGGCTGAGCAAGTTGGATAACATACCGCCAGGCACTTGATAAATCAAGGTCTTTGGCTCAGTATCCTTAACCTTAGGATTGAGCACACCTTCAGCCCGGAACTTGTCGCGGATGCCGTTGAAGTAAGCCGCTGCCGCTTCTACTTCTTTCATATCCACACCTGTCTTGAAGCCTAAGTCTTCTAAGGCTAAGACCATCGATTCGGTGGCTGGCTGGCTAGTCCCGCCAGAGAAGGATGACAAGGCTGTGTCGATAATGTCGGCCCCTGCTTCCGCTACCTTAAGGTAGGTCATCTCAGAAATCCCGCTAGTTGCATGGGTGTGGACTTCCAAAGGTAAATCTACCTTATCCTTAATACGGCTAACCAATTCATAACCAGCTTGTGGTGTTAGAACCCCTGCCATGTCCTTGATACAGATAGAATCTGCCCCGAATTTGGCCATGCGTCCTACCAAGTCCACATAGTAATCTATGGTGTGAACTGGGCTAGTGGTGTAGGAAATAGCTGTTTGGGCTAAGCCCCCTGCTTCCTTGGTTGCTTCAATCGAAGTTTTTAGGTTGCGTACATCGTTCAAGGCATCGAAGATACGGATAATATCAATCCCATTTTCGACTGATTTTTGCACGAAGAGCTTGACTACATCGTCCGCATAGTTACGGTAACCTAGCAGGTTTTGACCCCGCAAGAGCATTTGTAACTTGGTGTTTTTGACTGCTGCGCGAATTTGGCGCAGACGTTCCCATGGATCTTCATTTAAGAAGCGGATGCAAGAGTCGAAGGTCGCACCGCCCCATACTTCCAGGGCATGGAAGCCTGCTTGATCCAGGGTTTTCAAAATTGGCAACATATCTTCCGTCGTCATACGAGTGGCAATTTGGCTTTGTTGGCCATCCCGTAAGACTGTTTCAGTGATACGAATTAATTTGCTCATAGTTTATTCCTTTCCTTAAGGGGATTCAGTCTGGGCCTCATAGTTAGCGACGGCCTGACTGATATAGGCCTGCATGTCCGCTACTGAGTGTTGGCGTGAGCGTGCACACTGCTTGGCGTCTGCTTGGCAGAGGAAGCACTGGCGCGGGGCCAATCCTAACTGCCGGCGACTAATCGGGCAGGGTATGCCTTCCACCAGTTCCAGCACATCCAAGTCCAGTAGACGACCTAAGGGATGCTTCCCTTCAAAGGCCACTAAATGCCGTTTGACTAGCTCTGCCTCCTGGCTAACCACCCAATAGGCCTCTAACCCTGTCACGGCCTCCACCAGATCCTGGTAGAGGATCGTCTCTTGGGCCAAATGGTCACCGACGAGCTGGGCTAGCTGGTGACCGATTTTGGACAGTCCTTCAGAGTTTTTGACAGGCCCCGGCGTATTGAGGGTCATGGAGACCAAGACAGCCGGCGCATAGGTCTCGAGTAAGTGAGCCTGGCGCTGGCTCCGCGCCTCGCGGGCTGATAGAACCTGGCCCAACTGGACTTCAGGCCCATCAAAGAGTCCCTTAGACATTGCGCACCACGTCGATGACGCTACCGTCACGATATTCGATGACCGCTACGACCTTGTCCCCGTATTGAATCGGTTCTGGGTTGCCCACAATGCTGTAGGCTTTTTCTTTGAGTTCTTGGATGGTGTATTGAGGCACCTTGAGAGACTTGAAGTGTTCGACTAAGTCTGGACGGTTAGGGTTAACCGCAATCCCAATCTCAGTGACGACCACGTCCACGCTAGTCCCTGGTGTTACGACCGTGTTAACAGAGTCTACGAATGTTGGAATGCGGCCACGTACTAATGGTGAAATCACCATGGACATCTTAGAAGCAAAGGCAGTATCACAGTGACCACCAGAAGCCCCACGGATAACTCCGTCAGAACCGGTCATGACATTGACGTTGAAGTCAGTATCAACTTCCAAGGCAGACAAGATGGCGACATCCAAACGGTTAACCATGGCCCCTTTGGACAGTGGGTTAGCATACATGCTAGCGTCGATTTCGTAGTGGTCTGCGTTGCGACCAAGGGACACTGCAGATGGGTGGTCAAAGTCTTGAACGTCGATGACCTTCTCAACGAGGCCTTCTTCTAAGAGTTCAACCATGGCATTGGTAATTCCACCTAGCACGAAGCTGGCTTTAATGCCGTCTTTAATCATTTGTTCGCGGATAAAGCGGGTTGCAGCTAGCGAAGCACCACCTGTACCAGTTTGGAAGGAGAAGCCTTCCTTATAGTAAGGAGAACCGGTAATCACCTTAGAAGCATATTCTGCAATCAAGAGCTCTTTAGGGTTCTTGGTGAAGCGAGTTGCCCCTTTAGCAATCCCTTGAGGGTCCCCAATAGCATCTACTACGACCACATAGTCTACGTCTGTTTGTGGAATGGAAATTGGGGTGTTTGGATATGGCACCAAGGAGTCAGTGATGACCACTACTTGGTCGGCATATTTAGCATCAATCATGGCATAACCTAGGGAGCCACAAGTCGCTTTCCCTTTGGTCCCGTTGACGTTCCCATATTCGTCAGAACTTGGGGCACCTAAGAAGGCTACGTCAATGTGGATGTCACCAGCCGTAATGGCACGGGCACGTCCCCCGTGGGAACGAATAACTACTGGATTTTCCATAATACCGGAAGAAATCGCAGCCCCTAACTTGTCACGCAGACCACTAGAGGTAATGTTGGTGATGACCCCGTTTTTGATGTGTTCGATGAGGGGTTCATGTACGTTGGCAATTGAAGAAGGTGCGATGGAGAGATTTTTGATCCCCATTTTGGCAATTTCTTCCATGACCATGTTAATGACATAGTCCCCTTCACGGAAATGGTGGTGGAAGGAAATGGTCATGCCGTCTTTGAGGCCGGTCTTTTCAATGGCTTCGCGAAGGCTACCCAAGAGTTTTTCTTGGCGTGGTTCAACGGGCTTTACCTTACGGCTTGAAGCTTCATAAGGCTTAATCCGAGCCAGCTCTCCTTCATAGACGCCGTATTGATCGGCGATTGCTTGTGGAATTTCACGTCCTGCTTTGTTGACTACCATCTTAAATTTCCTCCTCGCTAATGAGTCCCGCTGCTTTGGCTAGGGCAATGACCCGCTCAGCGCGTTCCACGATTGGCTTGTCGACCATTTTCCCTTTGACTGAGATGACGCCAGAGCCTTTAGCTTCAGCTTCACGAATCGCCCAGATAATTTCCTTAGATTGTTGGATTTCCTTCTCAGTTGGGGCATATACTTCATTAACCACTGGAATTTGGCGTGGGTTGATGACCGATTTACCATCGAAACCTAATTGCTTGATGCGGGTGACTTCCTCACGGAAGCCGTCCATATTGTCTACATTAGAGTAGACGGTGTCGATTGCGGCAATCCCTGCGGCACGCGCTGCATGTAGAATCATGCTACGAGCGAAGAAGAGTTCTTGGCCATCAGGGTAACGGCGAGTCTTCATGTTGGTCACATAGTCTTCCGCCCCTAAGGCAATCCCAATCAGACGGTCAGATGCCTTAGCAATCTCACGAGCATTGAGTACCCCTTCAGCTGATTCAATAGCCGCCATCATCTTAGTGCGACCAACTGGAATATTATTTTCCTGCTCAACACGGGTAATAATAGCATCCACATCCACGATGTCTTGGGCATTTTCGGTCTTAGGCAAACGTACCACGTCAACCCCAGCCAAGACTACCGCTTCGATATCTAAGGCACCGGTAGTGTCCAGACCGTTAATCCGTACAACGGTTTCGACATTGCTGTAGTCAAAGGTTTTGAGAGCGAAGTGCACCAAGGTGCGAGCAGAGTCTTTTTCCTTGAGGGAGACTGCGTCTTCTAGGTCAAACATAATAGAGTCAGCCCCGTATAGTGGCGCATCGCGTAGCATGGCCGCATTAGCACCAGGGACAAACATCATTGTTCTTCTTAAGCGTTCCATGAGTCAATCTCCTTCCAGTTGTATTCTGATAAGTCAGCAGCACGGTTGGCCACCGTAATGGTCCGGGCTTGGATGGTACAATCTAAGGCACCCTTGTCAACCGCTACTACTTGAGCTGATTGAATGCCTAGGCGAGTCAAGGTGTCTTCAATGACACGACGAATTTGCGCCCCAAATTGTTTTTCGACTGAACTTTCTAATTGAATGTCAATGCGTCCAGCATCACTCGGATTCAAAGTAATCATAATGTCGCTTGATTCCAAGGTGCCAACAACTGCACTTTTTTTAATTTCCATCTTTATTCCACCTTTTCTCTCTGGGCATCTTAACCCAGTAAGTCTTGTGACTGTATGTAATGATAGGTTGACTGTGGGACTAGGTTGACCCAGTCAGCTAGTTTCCCTGCTTGAATCGCTGCCCGTACGCGGGTCGCACTAATAACCTGGCCGTCCTTTTCTAGACGGGGGATAATCTTTAGGTCTAAGTCCTGGCCGAAGGCTTGGGCCAAGGCCTGATTGTAGACTTGGGTGACCGGCGATAGGGGTTCTTCCCCTACAAAGCGAATGGCAATATCTAGACTAGGCGCAATGAAGGCTTTGAAGACTTGCGCATCAAGTTCCGCTTGGACCTGAGCCACCGCCAAATCCGCCCTTTCCTTAAGGAAGTAGGAGGGAAAGGTAGCCTGCGAGACCATATAATCCCGGCTAGGCAGGACGGTGACATTGGCTAGGTCTGCCACCCCGGCTTGGACCATTTTGAAGCGATCTTGCGCGCTAAAATAGGACCGATCTTCGGATACAACGAAGATATAGAGGTGGTCGCAGGCTGATAAGGCCTGCTCTACCAAATATCGATGTCCTAAGGTAAAGGGATTGGCATTCATGACAATGGCCCCATTTTTAGAGCTATCTACCTTATACTGAGTCAAATAGGTCAGATAGTCCTGAAAGGACGGAAAGCCCTGCTCCATAAAGAGCAAGGCTTCGGTTTGCGCCAGAAGCCGAAAGCCCAAGGCCTTAAAGTAAGGAAGATTCTTTGGTTTAGTATAGACGAAGCGATTGGTCAAGCCTTCCTGGTCCAAACGTTCCAAGAGAGCCATAACCACTTGCGTCAGCAAATTCTCTGACTGATAGGCGGCGCAAACCACCAAACACTTGAGAATCTTGCCGTCCAAGGACCCAGTCGCTGCCAAGCGTGCCCCATCATAAATGCCGATTGTATAATCGACCCTTTCCTGGTCACTCAGCTTGGCGGCCTGCATTAAGGTCTGCCAATCTTTCAAGGCTTGCGGGTCACGGTCCAACCAGAGGCGTCTGGTCACATAGCCGTCCATTTTGTCTTAGTCCTTTTCTACTGGGAAGTACTTGATGAGGAGTTCAGATGCCCCGTATAAGATACCGAGAACTAAGAAGACCCCACCCATCCCAATCAGCATGAGTTCAAGAGCTTGTCGTAAGTTATCTAAATTCATAAGTTTTACCTCGCAATCTTAGTGGATGAAGTAAGACAACAAGAGCCCGCCGGCAATAACGGAGGCAATTTGCCCAGAAACGTTAGCCCCTACAGCATACATCAAGATGAAGTTTTGAGGGTCTTCTTCTGTTGCCATCTTTTGAATGACACGGCTAGACATTGGGAAGGCAGAAATACCAGCCGCCCCAATCATTGGGTTGATCTTGTCCTTGCGGAAGAGGTTCAAGATTTTGGCGAAGATAACGCCCCCAATAGAGTCCATGATGAAGGCTACCAAACCAAACAAGATAATCATTAAGGTTTGGACATTCAAGAAGAGGCCAGCTTGCATCTTAACCGAAATGGTAATCCCTAAGAGGATTGACACAATGTTAACCAATTCGTTTTGAGCGGTTGCGGATAAGCTATCTAAGACACCACACTCACGTAATAAGTTCCCGAACATGAGGAAACCTACCAATGGTAAGGCGATTGGCGCGATAAAACCAGCCACGATGGTGATAACGATTGGGAAGAGGATTTTAGTCATCTTAGATACGCCTTCAGCATGGTAAGTCATGCGGATCTTGCGTTCTTCTTTGGTTGTGACTAACTTAATAGCAACTGGTTGAATGATTGGCACTAAAGCCATGTAGGAGTAGGCTGCAACCGTGATGGCCCCTAAAAGATGAGGTGCCAATTGGTTGGCTACGAAGATAGAAGTAGGACCGTCGGCCGCACCGATAATCCCGATAGAAGCTGCTTCGCGGATGTCAAAGCCTGCTAATACTGCCACTACGACGACGAAGAAAATCCCGAATTGGGCTGCCGCACCGAAGAGCAACATGAAAGGATTTTGAAGTAATGGCCCGAAGTCAATCATAGCCCCAATCCCAATGAAGATAAGTAGAGGGAAAAGTTCAGTCTCAATCCCGGCACGGAAGAGAATGTCTAAGACCCCGTGTTGAGTTACGTTACCGACGGTTTGGTCTAGAACCCCTGAACCTGGGAAGTTAACCAGAATCGTCCCTAAGCCCATTGGTACCAGCAAGGTTGGTTCGTATTCCTTCTTAATCCCCAGATACATGAGTAGGCCACCAATGACCATCATGAAAACTTGACCAATGTTAATGGTCGTAATACCTTGAATTAATGTTTCCACTGTCTGTCTCCTTTACTGACTAGATTAGTTGATGGTAATGAGGGCATCACCTGGGTTGACTACTTGGCCGTTAGCCACATGAATCCCTGATACGACCCCTGCTTTAGATGCTACGATTTCGTTTTCCATCTTCATGGCTTCTAAGATCATCAATGGTTGGTTCTCAGCCACTGTGTCCCCAACGTTAACTAAGATGCGGAGAATGGTCCCTGGCATTGGGGATGGCATGGCATCTGCTCCGGCTGGGGCTACAGAAACTGGAGCGGCTGGCGCTGGGCTTGCTTCTGCTGCAGGTTCGCTAGCTAGCGCTGCTGGGGCTGGGGCTGGAGCCACTGGTGCTGGTGCAACTGGAGCAGCTGGCGCTACGGCCCCAATTTCTTCCATTTCTACCAAGTATTCTTTGCCGTCAACTTTGATTTTGAATTTGCGTAACATATTGTATAATTCCTCCTAAATAAATCCATAATCCTTATGTGCGTTTTTGATAAATGTGCTTGACGGCCCATTGGCTGTCAGGGGCGTCCCCAGCCGCAATGGCTGACGCAATCACCGATACAGTCGTCACTTCAGGGTTACGTTTTAAGACGCGCTTGACCACGAATTGACTGTCGGGATAGTTGGCCGCTGCTAAAGCAGAAGCAATCACACTGACTTCTAGCGCTTCTTCTGAGTCGGCATCCACATAGGCTGCCACGGGCTCCCATTCTGCCTCAAAAGCAGCTTGCTGAGCTTGCGCTTGGCTCTCTGCTTCTTCAGCACGGCGTCGGCCGCCAAATAATCGTCTGAGTAGTTCCATTCCTTCACTCCCTTCCAGATTAATCTACTACTTGTATTATACCCTAAACTAGCGCTTACACTAGTCAAATACTGTTCTTTTTGTGTTCTATTAGGCCAAGATTTTGATTTAGTCATCCTCTTAAATCAAGGCGTCTTTTTTGGCTATACAAATTTCCTGAGCCCTTGTTTTTTAAGTGTTCTTTTTAGCTAAAGCCCTTTCTTTTTGTCTAAACATTCGCTATGATACAGGCATAAAGTAAACGCGTTCATTTCATGGAATGGCCGTGTCGGGTCTAGGTCAGAAGGTTTTAGCGACTTTTGGCTCCTGCCCATGCTATTATTATTTTAATTTCAGAAAGGAAGATATGATGTTACTCACAGTCTTTGCTTATGCAATGATGGTTGTCTTCATGTATGTCATCATGAAGAAGAAAATGTCACCATTCACTGCCTTAGTACTCATTCCGCTTGCTTTTGCGCTGGTAGCAGTCTTAACTGGCGTGGTCCAAGATGTCAACATCGGGACACTCGTTCGCCAAGGTCTCTTTGGCAACAACTCCAAGGATAAACTTACTGCAATGAAAGGGACGGCTGAAACCGGGGTTATGCTCCTCTTCGCCATCCTCTACTTCTCTCTCATGTTAGATTCCGGTCTCTTCGACCCAATCACTAACAAAATGATTCGCTACGCTAAAGGCGATCCAATGAAAGTCCTCGTGGCTACTGCTATTGTTGCGGCCGCTGTTTCCATGAACGGTGACGGAACAACCACTACCTTGATTTGCTGCTCGGCCTTCGTGCCAATCTACAAGAAACTAGACATGAAACTCATGAACTTGGGTGTCTTAGTTATCTTGCAAAACACCATCATGAACCTCTTGCCATGGGGTGGCCCAACCGCTCGTGCCATGTCCGTCTTGGGCGTTGAAGCTGACATCTTGGGTTACTTAGCACCAGGGATGGTTCTCTCTATCCTTTATGTAATCTTCTTCGTTGCCCGTGGTATGGGTAAAAAAGAACGTGCTCGTTTAGGTATCAAAGAGTTAACCGATGCTGAGCTAGATGAATTGACTACTATTTCCGACCCTGAAGTCTTGGCTATCCGCCGTCCTCAAAACTTCTGGATTAACGCCGTTATGACCTTAGTCCTAATTGGTTGGTTAGTAGCTGGCTCCTTCATCGACGCTATCGAAGTTAAGCCTGTCGTTCTCTTCTTAATCGGGACCGGCTTAGCCATGATGATTAACTACCCAGACCTCAAGACTCAATCCAAACGTATTGGTGAGAACGCTGGGGATGCGGTACAAGTGGTCCTCCTCGTATTCGGGGCAGGGGTCTTCATGGGTCTCTTCCAAGGGACAGGTATGGCTAAGGCCTTGACCGACAGCATCGTCCATATCATTCCACAACAATTAGCAGGCTTCTGGAGCTTGATTATTGCCCTCATCTCCGTACCAGGTACCTTCTTCTTAACCAACGATGGTTTCTACTACGGGGTGCTGATTCCATTCGCAGAAATCGGTCGTCAATACGGCTTCACCGATATGCAAATGGCCTTGGCTTCTCTCATGGGGCAAGCCTTCCACCTCTTGAGCCCACTGGTTGCCTTCATCTACCTCTTGCTCCGCTTAACTGGCTTGGACATGGGCGAATGGCAACGTGAATCTGCTAAGTACGCCGCAGTGGTCTTCGTTATCTTCGTGGTTACCATCGTCTTGATGGGCCACATGCCACTCTACTTAGCACAATAATACTTATGACAAAAGAGCTAGGACTAAGTCCTAGCTCTTTTTTTGTGTCCCTATGCAAATTGTGCTAACTTATGCACGTAAATTTCCTAACTCAGACCCTATCTATCAATAGATAGATTGATAGATAGGGTAGCAAAGCCAGATTGCTTGGTTAGAGTTGGGAAGTTGGCTGCTCCCAGAATTCTGGTACCTGAGCCAAGATCTCATCAGCTGTCTTCAAGCTGGCTTCTTCGACACTCAGGCCTGTCTTCTTAAGGTAGTAGCGCACCAAGTGATAGCCACAACTATAGCCCGCTGCATAGGGCAGACCGACTGGGCGCCCCCCTTGCACTTGAGTCAATTCATCCCCGTAGAGATAAGGAGCGGCCCCATAGAGGTTAGAGATATCAAGATTAGCCTTGATTTTGGGCTTGATTAGACTGTCTAAGGTCGCCAAATCGGTCTTGGTCACCCATGGGCCTAGATAGTCGGGACCATAGAGTTTTAGCACGAAGTTCTCAGCCAAGCCTTCTGCCACCATAAGCTCCTTCAGGGCCCCTTGTTGCCAATCCACAAATTGGTAGCGCACATTATGGTTACATTCATGGGCCAAGGCCGCTGGCAAACGTCGCAAGGTCTCTTGGCTTGGTACCAAGGACAAGAAGATGTAGCCCGGAATCCCGCCTTCACCCAGATAATTATCATTGAGGCGCATGACAGGACTCTCCGCCTTGCCTAGCAAGATTGCTAAGACATATTCTTTGCATGGTGGATGGATTCCTGCCTGCTCGAAACTGTCAATGGCCAGATGGAAAGCTTTTTCGAGCCCCTGATAAACTGAATCGTCTAGTGCTTCAATATCCGCACTATGCTCAGACCTTAGGTTAAAGGGCGTTAGATTAGCCAAGCTCAGAATCTGCAAGGCATCTGCCCCCTGTCCAGCTTCTATACTTAAACCCTGGCGGGCAAATTTCCCCCGAAAAGGCGCTAAAACTTCCTTCCTGAATAAAGCTTCGCCCTGCTCTGGGGATAAGGTCAAGACTTGTCGATAGACTTGATCTGTACGAATAATCTTTAAGTTCATCCTAATTCCTCCTTTTTCTCTATTAGTCTACACCTTAACCTTACGTTAGGGTCAAGCCCTATGTTATACTAAATACTAGATTTTACTAAAAAGGAGGGGCAGGCATGATTTATCGGGTCAAAGAAGCTGCCCAGTTAGCTGGAGTTTCCCCTCGAACACTCCACCACTATGATGCCATTGGCCTCTTACCAGCTAAGAAAGAGGCCAATGGCTACCGCTATTACCAAGAAGAAGATTTGGAGCGTCTCCAGCTCATCCTCTACTATAAATACTTAGGTCTCTCACTAGAGGACATTGGCAAGTTGCTAGAAGCTAATAGCACTAATTTCCTCCAACTTCTGGAGCAACAGCTGACTCAACTACAATCAGAGCGCCATCGTTTAGACACCTTAATAGAAACCTTAACGGCTAGCATCCAAGCTAAAAAAGCAGGCCAGTCCCTATCACCACAAGCGCAATTTCGCGGTTTTAGCTATCCAGATATGCTACCCTATGTTAGCCAAGCGCGACAAGATTACGGCCTAGACGTCATGATTGAGACTGAAAAGCGCCAAGAGGGGCAGAAAATAGAGGTCGCCGAGAAGTTCAATGCGGTCTTTCGCCAATGGGCTCAGCATTTTGAGGCCGGACTTTCAATCGAGTCGGAGCCTGTCCAAAGCTTATGTCAAGAACTCTACCGTCTCCTCAATACCTATGCCTTTGACTGCTCCCTGACCGTCTTCGGCTACATTGGGCAAAACTATCAAGATAATCCTGATTTTCGCCACAATCTCAATCGCTTTGCTCCCGATTTAGCAGCATTCGTCAGTCAAGCTATCCAATATTTTGTCCGCCACGCTAAATCCTAAGGGCCCTAACAAGGTCTTGGCTTGGCTAAAGTCCCTATTTTTAGGTATAATGGACATGATGACATCAAAAAGAAAAGGAGAATCCCTATGTCTGCGATTATCGAGGCGGTCAAACGCAACTTAGATATTACTCAGAATAAACCCCTCAAGATTTCGCTCTACGAAGCCTTTCGTAAGACGATTATCTTGGGCCAAATCCCAGCTGGCACCCGGATCAATGAGAAGGAATTCTCTAC
>ERZ773010.2216-NODE-2216-length-11631-cov-18.117225_pt1 | contig 11631 bp, 10 predicted proteins | sample MGYA00580842_ERZ773010 | MGnify/ENA primary metagenome ERZ773010 (study PRJEB29015, sample SAMEA2737982) | human oral metagenome | biome: human oral; feature: human-associated habitat; material: dental | place: China | collected 2107 ...
AGTTTGAAATCCCCGCCCGCCAATATTTGGGTCGTTTCAACTTCAAAGGCAGCGATCAAAGCAAAATCGCGGGGCAGCTTTCCGGCGGTGAACGCGGACGTTTGCACTTGGCAAAAACTTTGTTGAGCGGCGGCAATGTGTTGCTGCTGGACGAACCGTCCAACGACCTCGACGTGGAAACCCTGCGCGCGCTGGAAGACGCATTGCTGGAATTTGCCGGCAGCGTGATGGTCATTTCGCACGACCGCTGGTTCCTCGACCGCATCGCTACGCATATTCTGGCTTGCGAAGGCGATTCGAAATGGGTGTTCTTCGACGGCAACTATCAGGAATATGAAGCCGATAAGAAACGCCGACTCGGCGAAGAAGGCGCGAAACCGAAACGGATTAAATATAAACCGGTAACGCGTTGATTCTTTCTTTAGTGATGAAAGGCCGTCTGAAAATGTTAGCAAAGCTTTTCAGACGGCTTCTTTATTTGTCTGGAGCGGTACAAAAACAACAGCGTATAAGAAGGTTATTCGCCGCATTGTCTTGTCAAATAAGCGCTTATTTAAAAGAAATTCTCTTTTGGGAGTTACTTACTATAAAATAGGATAGAAAAATTTGTGAAAATATTTCTTTGTTTTTTAATTTAATGTAAAATACGCCTGAGCTTTCAGAATGTGTTTGTATTGTAGACGCAGATAGATTTGAGGCTCGTTAAGTGTTAATTTTTTCATCTGTAGTAAATTCCTTCGCTGTTTATTCCCTTGTTTACATTGATATATGTAAAACAATGAGGCCGTCTGAATGAAATTTGCATTCAGACGGCTTTTTTTATCTGCATTAGTTAATTGTAATTATTTGAAAAGAATAATTTAAAATTTGTTCGAGTAAAATCAGAACAGTTTTTGCGAATCCAGCAGCAGCGTAACCGGCCCGTCGTTGCACAGGTTTATCTGCATATGGGTTTGGAAGCGTCCTGTTTCGACGTGCAGCCCGTGGGCGCGCAGCAGGTCGGCAACCAGACGGTAGAGTTCGTCGGCCTGTGCGGCAGGCGCGGCATCTGAGAAGGACGGTCGGCGGCCGTTGCGTGCATCGGCGTAAAGCGTGAATTGGGAAACAAGCAGAACTTTTCCGCCAGTATCTTTCAGCGAAAGATTGAGTTTGCCTGTTTCGTCTTCAAAAATCCGCAGATTGGCCGTTTTATCAGCAATATATTTGGCATCGGTTTCCGTGTCCCGATGGGTAACGCCGAGCAGGACGACAAAACCGCTGTCGATTCTGCCGCAGGTTTCACGGCTGTCGGCACTGATAACGTCCACTTCGGCATGGGTAACTTTTTGGATGACGGCACGCATATTGTTCCTAATCGGTTTGTAGAAAAGGCCGTCTGAAAACCGGTTCGGAAGACGGGTTTCAGACGGCCTCAATCATGCATAAAACAACGGTATTATGTTTTTGGGGAACTTTGTCTGACGGCTTATTTGGCAGGTTTGATGTCCGCTTTCTGCATCAGAGCGCCGATGGCGGCGTCGATACGGGATGCCTGCAATTCGCTGCCGATTTCGTTCTTCATCTCTTCGTATGACGGAACTTTAATATCGCGTCGGTCGTTTATGTAGAACACGCTGTAAACATTACCGTTTGGCAGCGGTGCAGAGGTAAAACCGCCTTTTTTCAGGTCTTTGATGGCAGCATACAGCGGCGGGGCGGACTGTTCCAAATCTTTCAGCGGTACATAACCGCGTGCGATGCCGCCGGCTTTTTTGGCTTGTTCGTCAACGGAGTATTGTTTCAACACATTGGCGAAACTTTTTTTCGCTTCTAAGTCTTTAATGGCTTTTTGCGCATCTTCGTTGCTGCGGGCGGCAATTTGTCCCAGCTGTACTTCCTGAGTGCCTTTGTAAAATTTGCTGAAGTCGTTGTAGGCGGTTTTGATGTCTTTTTCCTGTACAGGGTTCTGTTTGGCAATGTGCATGGCAAATGCCTGTCCTAACAGGTCTTTTTCAAATACAGCCCATTCGGTTTTAAAGGTGGGCTTTTTATCCGCGCCTTGTTTGGTTGCGGCAGCACGGGATTGCTCCGCTGCCTTTTTAAATTCCGCGCTCTGATCCAGTTTCAGGCGTTTGGCTTCTTGGGAGACAACGGTGGCGATAATCTGCCGTTCGGTCAGGCTTTTGCGTAGGGCGGGACTATCCTGAACCTGTTTGTTCTGACTGCGGATGACTTTGACCTGATCATCGATGGTGCTGCTGTCGATGGCGGTACCGTTTACCGTTACCAAGGTTTTTGCCGACAGGGTGCCCGATAAGGCTGCCAGTACCAAGGCGGAAATAATATGGCTCTTTTTCATCATTTTCTCTCTGCTTCCAATTCAGTTGAAATATTCTTCGGGGGTGAGTGCCTTAATGCTCAAAGCGTGAATAAGGCCGTCTGAAAATAAATCCTGCAACAAGCCTTTTACGGTACGCTGGCGTTCAAGGCGCGGAGTGTCCCGAAACAAGGTACTGACGACCAAAATGCTGTAATGGCCGCCGCCGCGATTGCCAGCGTGTCCGACATGCAGGTGGCTGTCGTCCTGAAATTCGAAAATTCGGGGTTCAAGCGTTTTCAGACGGCTTGCGATAGACTGCTTCATATCCATTATTTGAACACGGCTTTGAAAGGTTTAATCAATACTTCTTCGTAAACGCCCGCATTGACATACGGGTCTTGTTCCGCCCATTGCTGCGCGGCATCCAATGATTCGAACTGTGCGATTATCAGGCTGCCCGATACGCGTTCGGGATTGTCAGGCAGGGGATTCGGACCTGCGGTCAGCAGGCGGCCTTCTGTTTTTAGAACTTCCAAGCGTTTCAGATGGGCAGGCCGTGCTGCCATTCGTGCTTCATGTACATCATCGGCATCGGTTGCCAGCAACATATAATATTCCATCAATTATTCTCCCGAGGTAAATAGCGGCTCAAGTATAAGCCCTGTCCGATGACAAAAACAATCATCAGAGCGGTTGAACCGAATAGTTTGTAGCTTACCCACTGTGCTTCGGTAAAGTTTTTAAACACGATAATATTGGCAATACCCATAAACAGCAAATAACCTATCCATGCAAAAGTCAGTTTGCGCCAAACAAGGTCGGGGAGTTCGAGTTCTTTACCCATCAAGGACTTCAGGCTGTTTTTCCCCATAATTTGTCCGACAGCCAGCGCCAGTGCGCCGAACCAAAACAGAGCAGTCGGCTTCCACATGATGAAACGCTGGTCTTTCAATAAAATGGTCGCGCCGCCCAAGACAACAATCAGAATCAGGCTGACCCACTGCATTGTTTCAAGTTTTTTGTTTTTGATATAGGTGAAAACTGCTTGAACGACACCCGCCGCCAAAGCTACGGCTGTTGCCCAAATAATGTTTTTTGTAAGGGTATAAGTGATGAAAAAAAGGATGACGGCCAGTAAGTCGCTGAGAATTTTCATAGGAGGAGGAAACAAATCACGTAAAGGGCAATCATACAGGTTGCGGCGTATTTTTGCATCTGTTCGCAGGGGCGGATAATCAGTAAAATAGCCGTGTTTGTGCAAAAGAAACGAATAGTGGCTATAAAGCCGCATATTTACGGCTTCTTTTTAACTTAATTTAGCAGATTGCTTGGCAAAAATAGGTTTTAGACTATATCATGACGGAATATATAGTTAATTGCGTGGTATCGCACAGCAGGACTGTAATTCAAACAGGGGATAAATCTTGAAAAACCATCATAAAATGAAATTGATTGCTGCTTCCGTGGCGTTGATGACGTCTTTCAGCGCAGTTGCAGGGCTGGGCGGGCTGAATGTCCAGTCAAATCTCGGTGAGCCTTTTTCGGGCAGTATTACCGTTACCGGTGATGAGGCCAAAGCGCTGTTGAATGGCGGAAAAGCTACGGTTTCCAACGGAAACTTGCGTACCAGCGTGCGCAAATCGGGCGATAAAGCAATCATAAGCATCCGTTCTTCCCAGCCTATCCAAGACCCCGTACTGATTTTTCAAGTAGGTGCAGGCTCTCAATCGCGTGAATACACGGCTATTATCGATCCGGCTGATTATGCATCAAAGCCGGATGGTTCCTCCCGTGCGCGTATCAACAACAATAATCAGACAACCAAAGTTGAACCAGCCTCTGCCCCGAAATCCCAAAATGTTGATCGTGAAGCGGCACGCGAACGTATCAGCCGTATCGTCAATTCTGAAGAAGCGGAGTATCAGGAGCCTGTTCAGGCAACTAAACCTAAAATTACCGGCAGACAGACACAAATAGCCAACGAAAAAGAATATTCCAATATAAGCTATGGTAAGCGCCATTTAGTACTTAACGGGGAGACATTGCTCGGTATTTCTGCCCGTATTCGTCCACAAGGTATGAGTGTGGCCGAAACCATGCGTGCCTTGGTCAATGCGAACCCGACTGTATTTATTGAAAACAATGCCGACAGAATGTTAGCAGGGAAAGTACTGAATATTCCCGCGCGCGATGAAATGAAGCGTTTGGCGGCTCAGCCCCCTGCTGTAAAAGTGCCTGCTGAAAATGCAGCCCAAGCTTTGGATCAGGCTCAGCAAAATGCCCAAAAACCGCAGCAGGTAGAGCAACCCGCTGTCGCGGCGCCTTCCGGAGCTAAACCTGCTTCTGATGCCCAAGCAAAAGATAAAAATATACAGGAAACAGTCCCTGAAACCGTTAAGCCGATTGAGAATGAAGTTAGAGCGGCATCAGAGGCTGTGGTAAGCCCTGCTTCCGATGTGGATGCTGGGGCAGCAAGTGCGGCTGAACGGTTACCTAAACAGACTGTAGAGCAACAAGAACAAGTAAGGCCGTCTGAAGAAAATATTCCTTCTGAAGAAGGTGGATTGTGGCGTTGGTTGCTGATTGGTGGAGCGTCACTTGTAGTGTTGCTGCTGTTGGCAAAACTGCTTGCCGGGCGTAAAGCCGGAGAGCAGAAAATTGTAGTTCCGGTTGCTAAGCAGCATTCTGATGAGGATGAAGAAGACGAAGAGGGTTTTTCTTTCAGCAATGTTAACTCTTCTTTGGAAGAGCAAAAATTTGCTGCTGAAACTAAGAGTACAGAAGAAACTGAAGAAATAGAATCTTCTAAAGCAAAGCCTGAGGTTCATGTTGGTTTTGATGAAAAAGGTACATCGAAAGAGCCGTCTACGGAAGAAGGTTTAGCGATTGAGGATGATTTTGATGATGATATTTTCTTTACTCAGGCAACCGAAGAAAATGTTGCGGATAAAGATGAAGTCAAAGTAGATTGGAATTCAGTTGAGGCAGTTCAATCCGGTATTGTTTCCAGTGCGGTAACAACTGATGAGGAAACGGAAAAACGCCGTAATGCGGATTGGGATACGATTGAATCGACCGAAAGCGTTTACGAACCGGATACTGAACCTTCGTTTTTATCTTCAAGCCAACCATCTGTAATTAAACAGGAAAGTCATTCTTCAGTGACTGATTCCGTTAAGGAAGAAGTAGAAGTTAAAGAAGACGAGGTATTAGATTTCTTTGCGGTTGAGGAGGCGGAAGAGAATAAAGAGGAGCATTTGCCTCTTTCTCAAGAAATTCATCAAGAGCGAGAGAAAGATCTTGATAATATAAATGAAAACAAAGAGTCTGCTTCCAGTGAGCCGTTGGACTTTGAAATACCTTCCCCTGAGGAAGATAAAGAAAGTAATAAGGCGATTGAGGAACCTTCTCTTGAAACTGAAGAAATTACTTTCGAAGAAAAGCATGATTCTGATTCTTCTGAGGTGTTTGCTGTTAGGCAAGATCGAGGCTTGTCATTCCAGGATAGTACCGATTTTGATGAACAGCCGTTACAAATTGATGAGACTGATGGAAATGTAGACTGGGAAGATATTGCGGTTGAAGATGTAGATGGCGCATCAAATGAAAACAGCAGTTTCATTTCTGAATCAGTAGGTATGACGGCGCCGTTTGAAGCGAAATATGAATTGGCTAAAATGTATGTTGAAATAGGCGATCCGGCTGCGGCTCGTGAAACATTGCAAGAATTGCTTGAAGAATCGCAAGGCGCTATTTTAGATAAAGCCAAAGAGATGTTGAAAGAATTGGATTCTTAAAAATTGGGTTGGATGAAGATGCCGTTTCAGACGGCATCTTTTTCTTTTAGCTGAAATTCCTTTTTATCAGGTTAATTATGGTCTGTGGTCCGTCCGAGACAGTACAATGAACTTTCCGCAATATATCAATGATTATAGTATGGCAAACTCCGCATCGAATTTACAGCTTATAAAGCAAAGATGGATTTTGGTTTTATCTTATGATGGTAGTCGATTTTTCGGGTGGCAGAAGCAAGCCGAAGGTATTCCTACCGTACAAGCAGAATTAGAATCAGCAATCAGTAAAATTGCAGGAGAAAATATTTCTGTTACTGTGGCGGGGAGAACTGATACCGGTGTACACGCGGTTGCTCAAGTAGTTCATTTTGATACCGGGGTATTTCGACCGCCGCAAGCATGGGTGCGTGGTGTGAATGCATATCTTCCCGACGGAGTAGCGGTATTGTGTGCGCAAACGACACAACCGCATTTTCATGCGAGGTTTGATGCATTTGGGCGTCGTTACCGTTATCTTTTGCAATCTGCCCCTGTTCGTTCTCCTTTAATGAAGGATAGGGCGGGATGGACGCATTTGCCACTTAATCTGGAAAGAATGCGGCAGGCAGCAGCATTATTGGTTGGAGAACATGATTTTTCTAGTTTTCGTGCTGCCGAATGCCAGGCGAAATCTCCAGTTAAAACCATATATAGTACAGAGGTTGGTGGGGGGGCTGAATGGCTGTATTTTGATATACATGGCAATGCCTTTTTGCATCATATGGTGCGTAATATAATGGGGGCTTTGGTTTATGTCGGATGTGGAAGATTGGATGTGGGGCAATTTGCTGATTTAATAAAAGAAAGGAGTCGCCTGAAAGCTCCTCCGACTTTTATGTCTGATGGTTTGTATCTGACAGGAGTAGATTATCCGCTGGAGTTTGGCATTCCAAAAATTCAGTTACCTTATTGGATGAGGAATATCAGATAGAGGATATAACCATAAAGGGTTCAGATGTGCTGTTTTAAAAAGGAAAAATTTGGCTTGGTCGAGGCGAAGGATTGATATACGCAAATACTGTGTTCTTCATGGTAGTGTGGCAAATATGTGATATATCTAAAATGTGTTGTAAAATCGCAATTTAATAAATGAATATTATAATTCATTGATTTTCATATATTTTTAAATAAAATAATTTATTTATCATTGCTTTGAGAGAAAAGGTAAAGCAGCAAACATTCAATAAAGTTTGTTTTTTTGCCGCCAACCAATTATATTGAACACATGAAATCGCTGCTTGATTAAGCAGGGGTTGCAAACAACAAAACGGCTTTCCCCCGTTTGTGTTATTTCTTAACGATAGAAAAGGAATACAGCAATGAAAAAATCTCTGATTGCTCTGTCTTTAGCCGCCCTGCCGGTTGCTGCAATGGCTGATGTAACTCTGTACGGCCAAATCAAAGCTGGTGTGGAAATTGCCCAAACTAAAGAGAAAACTAATGGTGTTGAGACTAAATCCCATACTACTACTAAAATTACCGATTTTGGTTCACGTATCGGTTTTAAAGGTCACGAACATTTGGGTAATAACCTAAATGCTATTTGGCAGTTGGAGCAAGAGGCCTCTGTTGCCGGTACTGACAAAGGTTGGGGTACTCGCGAGTCGTTTATCGGTTTGGAAGGCGATTTTGGTAAGGTACGTGCCGGTAAACTGAATACCCAACTGAAAGACATGGATAAAATTGATCCGTGGGAATACAAAAACCCTGCATTAGGTTTGGGTGTATTTACCCGTACTGGTGAACGTGTAGTGTCTGCTCGTTATGATTCTCCTGTGTTTGCAGGCTTCAGTGCGAATGTACAATTTACTCCACGTGATAATCGAAGAGATACTGGCCGCAATGGTGATCCTGGTTATTATGTCGATAATAATGGTACCAACTATCGTAATGATACTTCTGCATACTATACAGGTTTAAATTATGAAAATTCAGGTTTCTTCGCACAGTATGGTGGAGCTTATCAAAAATCTGGATATGTTGCAGACAATGGAAAAAACAAGAGTGCGCAGGCGCATCAAGTGCAAGTTGGCTATGATGCAAACAATGTATTTGCAGCTTTAGGTTATCAATATACTAATGGTTGGGATACGCTTAATAGCTATCGTGCAACTTTAGCAGGTGTAGAGAATGTTGATCATGAGAGACCGGGTTCATCTCGTATCAAAACTCATGAATTGGCTGTAACGGGTGCTTACCGCTTTGGTAACGTGACTCCTCGAGTTTCTTATGCTCACGGTTTCAAAGCTAAAGGTAAAAACCTGACTTCTGATGAGAAAAAAGCAACTGAGTACAACCAAGTTGTAGTAGGTGCTGATTACGACTTCTCCAAACGTACTACTGCCATGGTTTCTGCTGGTTGGTTGCGTGCAGGTAAACGCGATAATAAAGTGGAAAACACTGCCGGTTTGGTTGGTCTGCGTCACAAATTCTAATCTGAAAAGATTAGCTGGGAAGGAGAACCTGTTTCGACAGGTTCTCTTTTTATTTGTAATTCTCAAAAAATTCTTACCGTTTTCGGTAATGATTCCAATCCGGATGGGATACAGGTATTTGCTGATTTTAATATAGAATCGGCAAATGCCTGTTTTTCCTTTATAATGCGGATTCTCAAAGATTTTCCGGTTCCTTGTCCCAATGATGAAGCCTGTTCGTATCTACCATCGCTGGTGGCGTTACAAGTCTTATCTTCCTGACGCGACGCTGCCCGCTCATACGGTGGAATGTCCCGATTGCGGTTGCCGTATGGATATTCCGACGCTGCGACAGGGACAGGAAGCGCATTGTCCTGTGTGTAATCATGAAGTGGTGGAGGTGGAAAACAATCCGTATATCGTGCCCCTCGCTTATGCTCTGACTTCGTTGATTCTAATGGCTTTTGCGTACAGTATGGTTTATGTGCGCGTGGACTTGTTTGGCGTAACGTCGATTTTGTCGCTGCCTCAGATGATGCGTCTGTTGATTTCACTGGATTACGGTTTTTTGGCGGAGGTGATGTTTGTCCTGACTTTCGGTGCTCCTTTGCTGTTTTTACTGTTGTGTTTGTATGTCTATACCGCTCTAGTGCGGGAAAGGGCATATCCTGCGCTGCGTTTTGCAACGCGTATTTTGGTGCGGATGCGCCACTGGATTATGGTGGACGTGTTTTTCATTTCCACTTTGGTGGCGTATATCAAGCTTTCTTCGGTGGCCGTGGTGGAGTTCGGCTCGGCGTTTTATCTGATGTTTCCGTTGTCGGTCATGCTGATTCGGACATCGGTCTCGATTCCTCAGCATTGGGTTTATTATAAAATCCATAGGTTGACGGGCGGTCATGCGGTTCAGACGGCCTCGGAGGACAAAATCTGTTGCAGCCGCTGCCTGTATTTCCGTGATAAGGACGAACATCCCTGTGGTGTGTGCGGTGCGGATTTGTACCGCCGCCGTCCGAAAAGCCTGAATATTTCGTTGGCTTTTCTCTTGGCGGCTCTAATTTTGTATTTTCCTGCCAATATCCTGCCGATTATGATTTCGTCCAACCCGACGGCTTTAGAGATTAATACGATTTTCAACGGTATTGTGTATATGTGGAACGACGGCGATAGGATGATTGCCGTGATTATTTTCAGTGCGAGCATTATGGTGCCGGTGTTGAAGATTATTGCAATGGCAGTTTTGATTGCTTCTGCCTATTTCAAGCCGCCGATGAGTGCGGCGAAAATGTCGGTGCTGTACCGGATTACCGAATCTATCGGCCGTTGGTCGATGATTGATATTTTTGTGATTATTATTCTGATGAGTGCGTTCCATACCAATATGGCGCGTGTCGTGCCGGGCGGTGCGGCGGTTTATTTCTGTCTGGTCGTTATTCTTACTATGTTGTCTGCTTATTATTTCGACCCCCGTCTGATTTGGGACAGGCAGCAACAGCTTTCAGACGGCCTTGATTCTAGCGATACCCGAAAACAATGAAAAAACACGATTCTTCTCAAACACATCACGCTCCCGCGCGTGTCAAAAAAACCAATGTCTTCACGTCAGTCGTGTGGTTGATCCCGCTGATTGCGCTTTTGGCGGGCGGCTGGCTGCTGGTGAAGGACATCCGCAACAGAGGGCCGGTTGTTACGCTTTTGATGGACAGCGCGGAAGGTATTGAAGTTAACAATACGGTGATTAAAGTGTTGAACGTCGATGTCGGCAGGGTTACCCGCATTAAATTGCGCGACGACCAAAAAGGCGTGGAAGTAACCGCCCAGCTTAACGCCGATGCGAAAGACCTCATCCGCAGCGATACGCAGTTTTGGGTGGTGAAACCGCGTATCGACCAAAGCGGTGTAACCGGTTTGAGCACGCTCTTGTCCGGCTCGTATATCGCGTTCACGCCGGGCAAAAGTAATGAAACGAAGGATGTATTTGAAGTGCAGGATATTCCGCCGATTGCCGCCATCGGGCAAAGCGGCCTGCGCCTGAAGCTGGTCGGCCAAAACGACAAAATCCTCAACGTCAGCAGCCCGGTGCTTTATGAAAACTTTATGGTCGGACAGGTGGAAAGCGCGCGTTTCGAGCCATCCGACCAAACCGTGCATTACACCATCTTCATCCAAAGCCCGAATGACAAACTGATTAATTCCGCCAGCCGCTTCTGGCTGGAGAGCGGCATCAATATCGAAACCACGGGCAGCGGTGTAAAACTCAATTCCGCCCCTCTGCCCGCGTTGCTTTCCGGTGCGATTTCGTTTGATTCGCCGAAAACCAAAAACAGCAAAAATGTGAAAAGTGAAGACAGTTTCACGCTTTACGACAGCCGCAGCGAAGTGGCAAACCTGCCCGACGACCGTTCGTTGTATTACACCGCATTTTTCAAACAATCCGTGCGCGGCTTGACCGCCGGTTCGCCCGTCGAATATAAAGGACTGAATGTGGGCGTGGTTTCCGACGTTCCCTATTTCGATCGCAACGACAGCCTGCATCTGTTTGAAAACGGCTGGATTCCCGTGCGCATCCGCATCGAGCCGTCGCGCATGGAAATCAATGCCGACGAACAAAGCAAAGAGCATTGGAAACAACAATTCCAAGCAGCTTTGGGCAAAGGTCTGACTGCTACCATTTCCAGCAACAACTTGATTACCGGCAGCAAAATGGTCGAACTGACCGACCAACCCTCGTCTTCACCCAAGCTGAGACCGCACACCGTTTACGCAGGCGATACCGTCATTGCTACACGAGGCGGCGGTTTGGACGATTTGCAGGCGAAAGTGGCGGATTTGCTGGAGAAGTTCAACAATCTGCCGTTGGATAAAACCGTTACAGGGTTGAACGGTTCGCTTGCCGAACTCAAATCTACCCTCAAATCTGCCAATGCCGCTTTAAGCTCCATTGACAAACTGGTCGGTAAACCGCAAACGCAAAGCATCCCCAACGAGCTGAACCAAACCCTGAAAGAATTGCGCCAGACCCTGCAAGGTGTATCGCCGCAATCGCCCATCTACGGCGACGTGCAAAATACCCTGCAAAGCCTGG
>ERZ773010.2218-NODE-2218-length-11629-cov-6.303007_pt1 | contig 11629 bp, 15 predicted proteins | sample MGYA00580842_ERZ773010 | MGnify/ENA primary metagenome ERZ773010 (study PRJEB29015, sample SAMEA2737982) | human oral metagenome | biome: human oral; feature: human-associated habitat; material: dental | place: China | collected 2107 ...
GGCTGATAAAATCCCTTGTCAACAAGTGTATTCCCCGCGAGAGCGGGGATGATCCCGTAGTGGTGCTCTTGCCGACGCCACCCTTCTGGTATTCCCCGCGAGAGCGGGGATGATCCGATCGCAGGCGCCAACCCGTCGTTGGACAAGTAGTATTCCCCGCGAGAGCGGGGATGATCCGGCATCACCCCGGGTAACATATACTCGAGCAAGGTATTCCCCGCGAGAGCGGGGATGATCCGTCAACAACCGCTTCCCGGCATGCAATGGCGATGTATTCCCCGCGAGAGCGGGGATGATCCGAACGTCGCCACAAACAAAGAACTTCTTGTCCAGTATTCCCCGCGAGAGCGGGGATGATCCGTCGTCCCCGAACGCCTGGGCAGCGGTGATGGTGTATTCCCCGCGAGAGCGGGGATGATCCCATGGCGCCATACATCGACTTCGCATCATCCCCGTATTCCCCGCGAGAGCGGGGATGATCCCTCATACGGCCGGGGCACAAGGCACACCCCTCCGTATTCCCCGCGAGAGCGGGGATGATCCGAATCCTCATGTCGAACAGGGGAACGGAACCGTGTATTCCCCGCGAGAGCGGGGATGATCCGAACACCTTCACGCGGTCATTCCAGCGGTCGACGTATTCCCCGCGAGAGCGGGGATGATCCGGTATAGTGGGTCATGGCAGCGGCCAGGAGGTCGTATTCCCCGCGAGAGCGGGGATGATCCCACCCCGACGGTAAGGGTGACATCCAGCAGAGGGTATTCCCCGCGAGAGCGGGGATGATCCCTCAATCAGGACGGAGAACTGCGGCAGTTCTTCGTATTCCCCGCGAGAGCGGGGATGATCCGGTTTCCGGAAGCCATTTGCGACAACCCTCCGAGTATTCCCCGCGAGAGCGGGGATGATCCGCTGGTTTTCAAGCCGGGTCACACGCTGCCACGGTATTCCCCGCGAGAGCGGGGATGATCCTGTCCTCGATCTTGCCGCCGTACTCGAGGGTGTGTATTCCCCGCGAGAGCGGGGATGATCCCATGGCACCATACATCGACTTCGCATCATCCCCGTATTCCCCGCGAGAGCGGGGATGATCCGCCGGTTGAGAAGGTGGCCCCGGGTTTCCTGTAGTATTCCCCGCGAGAGCGGGGATGATCCCGGATTGTTCAACGGTACGAGATACACACCGCCGTATTCCCCGCGAGAGCGGGGATGATCCCTCATCGCCCCTGTCGTGGGGGAGGCTGCCGGTGTATTCCCCGCGAGAGCGGGGATGATCCCGACCCCGTCACGAGCTTCCGCGTCGCGGCATCGTATTCCCCGCGAGAGCGGGGATGATCCTTGTTGAGTACGCATAGCCCACGGATAAATGGAGTATTCCCCGCGAGAGCGGGGATGATCCCCAATGCCGGCCGGGATGCTTGGCGGTTTCCGCGTATTCCCCGCGAGAGCGGGGATGATCCCTCAACGAGAAAGCCCCGATCAGCCAGAAACTCGTATTCCCCGCGAGAGCGGGGATGATCCCGAGTTGGTGAACGCCCACGGGATCCAGGACAAGTATTCCCCGCGAGAGCGGGGATGATCCGGCCTTCCCATTCGAAACGCGCCATGCACCATTGTATTCCCCGCGAGAGCGGGGATGATCCCCGGTTTCAATCATGTCGGCGCCACAGTCGAGGGTATTCCCCGCGAGAGCGGGGATGATCCGTTGCCGAACAGGGTGGGTGCCGTCAACGCGAAGTATTCCCCGCGAGAGCGGGGATGATCCCGCGGTCATCTGTCATTCCTGGTCGCCGGTGCCGTATTCCCCGCGAGAGCGGGGATGATCCCTGGCACTCACGCAGCAGGGAGTCCTCGTTCCAGTATTCCCCGCGAGAGCGGGGATGATCCGTACATGAGCGCGCTGCGCTCCGTCGGCGGCAGGTATTCCCCGCGAGAGCGGGGATGATCCTGCGCGGCGCGTAATCATCACGCACGCCGCAGCGTATTCCCCGCGAGAGCGGGGATGATCCGGGGCCCGTCCATAAAAGGACCAGCCCCAACGTGTATTCCCCGCGAGAGCGGGGATGATCCCGAAAAACAAACAGCGTCAAGGGGCCCGTCCATGTATTCCCCGCGAGAGCGGGGATGATCCCTCGAGATTCTGTGTGAGCCGTACTGGCTCCGTGTATTCCCCGCGAGAGCGGGGATGATCCGTTTCCCATCAAGTTGAGGTTCTCCCCAACTCCGTATTCCCCGCGAGAGCGGGGATGATCCCCTTTTTCAATGATGAACTCATCGAACAGAATGGTATTCCCCGCGAGAGCGGGGATGATCCGTTCGTCATGGGCAGCAGGTCGACCGCGTTCCAGTATTCCCCGCGAGAGCGGGGATGATCCTTTTGGAGCGTCTGGTTCAGGACGGCATGATTCGTATTCCCCGCGAGAGCGGGGATGATCCCTGGCACTCACGCAGCAGGGAGTCCTCGTTCCAGTATTCCCCGCGAGAGCGGGGATGATCCCTCGTCCCAGTTGTCACTGGTGACAGGGGCCTGGTATTCCCCGCGAGAGCGGGGATGATCCCTACAGTAGGGCACCCGCCAGCCCGTAGCAAGAGTATTCCCCGCGAGAGCGGGGATGATCCGGGCTCCGACGAGATCCGGCTGATCCAGTTGCAGTATTCCCCGCGAGAGCGGGGATGATCCCAGGATCCCTCTGTAGAGCCTCCGCCACTTCCTGTATTCCCCGCGAGAGCGGGGATGATCCCCCGCCGCCATGTCACTCACCGTCCCAGACGTCGTATTCCCCGCGAGAGCGGGGATGATCCCTTGTGCACCGGCGGCGCAACCTCAGTGTGGAAGTATTCCCCGCGAGAGCGGGGATGATCCCAATTCCGGTTTCAGAATCACCGGTGAACCGGTGTATTCCCCGCGAGAGCGGGGATGATCCCAAGAACCAGCTCTCCTTTCAGAACGAGTCGGTGTATTCCCCGCGAGAGCGGGGATGATCCCTTCCACGCGTGGGTGAACACCGACTCCAGGTAGTATTCCCCGCGAGAGCGGGGATGATCCGCGCCGGGAGGGGCGCCGTGTGCTGTCGATCCCGTATTCCCCGCGAGAGCGGGGATGATCCGCTCCGCATCGGTGGTGAAACACTTACCCCTCGGTATTCCCCGCGAGAGCGGGGATGATCCCACTCTTCTCGGTCGCGCGCTCCGGCGGTTGTGGTATTCCCCGCGAGAGCGGGGATGATCCGACCAGCGTCAAGGGGCCCGTCCGTAATTGGACGTATTCCCCGCGAGAGCGGGGATGATCCCCAGGCGGTCCAGGATCTTTGCCCGGCCCATACGTATTCCCCGCGAGAGCGGGGATGATCCCTCCAATCTCGTAGTGCGTGCGCCACAACGCACGTATTCCCCGCGAGAGCGGGGATGATCCGCTTACGTACCTGCGACGGTGTCACCCCCTCAAGTATTCCCCGCGAGAGCGGGGATGATCCCTCGCGGGCCGTACCCGCATCAGCAACAATCTCGTATTCCCCGCGAGAGCGGGGATGATCCGTACAGCCTTCCCGTGCAGAAGGGGAAGTACCGGTATTCCCCGCGAGAGCGGGGATGATCCCACGATGTCATTGACAACGCACTGACGCCCCGGGTATTCCCCGCGAGAGCGGGGATGATCCGCATAGCCGGGGAAAGCTGATGGTGCATTAGGGGTATTCCCCGCGAGAGCGGGGATGATCCGACACCGCTGTGCCATGCCGATACGGTTCAGTTGTATTCCCCGCGAGAGCGGGGATGATCCTGTTGTAGCAGTAGTTCACGTCCAGCGCAGTTGGTATTCCCCGCGAGAGCGGGGATGATCCGACGAGCGCAGAGTCGGGTTCGTTGTCGCCCCAGTATTCCCCGCGAGAGCGGGGATGATCCCTGGCGTACATCACAGCACTTCCAGCCCTTCGCGTATTCCCCGCGAGAGCGGGGATGATCCCGTCTCTACAAGGACGGCTGGACCAGCATTGTGGTATTCCCCGCGAGAGCGGGGATGATCCGTCGAGGAAGGCAGGAGGATGCTGAACAACGCGGTATTCCCCGCGAGAGCGGGGATGATCCGTCTGGGATGACGTTTTCGTCGAACGCCCACGAGTATTCCCCGCGAGAGCGGGGATGATCCAGGGTGGGTGGCGAACTTGACGAGGTGCTGGTAGGTATTCCCCGCGAGAGCGGGGATGATCCCCCAAACTTCCGGCGCATTTCCCCGGCAGCCTGGTATTCCCCGCGAGAGCGGGGATGATCCCAAGTCCGAGAGATTGTTGAGCACGTGCCCGTCGTATTCCCCGCGAGAGCGGGGATGATCCCACCAGCGCGGAGTCCGGTTCGTTGTCGCCCCAGTATTCCCCGCGAGAGCGGGGATGATCCCTGCGACGACAGCGACCCGGACTTCGTCGACGAGTATTCCCCGCGAGAGCGGGGATGATCCTACCCCGTGAGCCCCTTACGGGCACGCTGATACGTATTCCCCGCGAGAGCGGGGATGATCCGTGGAACACCGCGAAGCCCCGCTTCCGGCGCGAGTATTCCCCGCGAGAGCGGGGATGATCCCCTCTATGTCATGCACACCAATACTGCAAAATCGTATTCCCCGCGAGAGCGGGGATGATCCGCTTTTGATTCCGTAGTATCCGGGTTGGGAAGGGTATTCCCCGCGAGAGCGGGGATGATCCCCGATCGTGAGTTTCGTGTTACCCTCAGCGAGAGTATTCCCCGCGAGAGCGGGGATGATCCTAAATGAACAAAACGAACTGCGCAGTTTGCCTTGTATTCCCCGCGAGAGCGGGGATGATCCCCACAAGGCCGTGTGGGACGCCTCCCAGCAGGGGTATTCCCCGCGAGAGCGGGGATGATCCGTAGCAGTCACGCACGGTCGCATACGATTTGATGTATTCCCCGCGAGAGCGGGGATGATCCCGACCGGTAGGGCGGTGGCGCGTACGTGATGTAGTATTCCCCGCGAGAGCGGGGATGATCCCCCCGGAGGTACTCCGTGAGCCCCTTACGGGCAGTATTCCCCGCGAGAGCGGGGATGATCCCATAGTTTCGCGAAGATTCTCCCATGACCAGTCGTATTCCCCGCGAGAGCGGGGATGATCCCCCGGGAAGGGTGGGCTCGTATCCCACTTGTCGGTATTCCCCGCGAGAGCGGGGATGATCCGGGCATCCTGGCCGCATACGGCACGGCCCGTGCGTATTCCCCGCGAGAGCGGGGATGATCCTTCCTCCCAGGCCAGTACGAACCCCGCTGCAAGGTATTCCCCGCGAGAGCGGGGATGATCCCAAACGCTTGCAAGCAATGGAGACTATGCAACTGTATTCCCCGCGAGAGCGGGGATGATCCCAGGTGGAAGATTGCGCTTCCATATCTCCCCGTGTATTCCCCGCGAGAGCGGGGATGATCCTTCAGATCGACCTTCTTGCCATTCCTGATGACAGTATTCCCCGCGAGAGCGGGGATGATCCGGATCTATGGTCCGAATCACCGGAGGCGCCATCGTATTCCCCGCGAGAGCGGGGATGATCCGGCGGGCCAGTACACGGCCCACGTGTGGCGTCAGTATTCCCCGCGAGAGCGGGGATGATCCGAACACCCGCACCCGGTCATTCCAGCGGTCCACGTATTCCCCGCGAGAGCGGGGATGATCCCAGCATGTTAAAGGCCACCGCGGCACTGGAAAAGTATTCCCCGCGAGAGTGGGGATGATCCCAACTTTTATTCAACCGTGGACCGTTGGAATGAGTATTCCCCGCGAGAGCGGGGATGATCCCAATCTTGTGATGGATAGATTGAATGTTTGGAAGTATTCCCCGCGAGAGCGGGGATGATCCGGATTCACAAGATACATCCCCGACGAGGCCAGCGTATTCCCCGCGAGAGCGGGGATGATCCTTCGCGTTCTGCCGCGAGTCCGGCTTCAATCTTGTATTCCCCGCGAGAGCGGGGATGATCCCAACACTGCATTCGCGAAAAGCGAGTAGGAGATGTATTCCCCGCGAGAGCGGGGATGATCCCCTCCGGAATTGGAGGATATTTGGAAGGAGAAAGTATTCCCCGCGAGAGCGGGGATGATCCAGCCTTTGACTCCAAGACGGTTTCAAAGACAATGTATTCCCCGCGAGAGCGGGGATGATCCGCCTCGGTGCATCAAGAATGAGAGAACAAAATCGTATTCCCCGCGAGAGCGGGGATGATCCGGGAGTGGTTCACTGAAATCTCGTACATAGGAGGTATTCCCCGCGAGAGCGGGGATGATCCCGGGACAATGTGGGCAGTGTTCACCGACGGCAAGTATTCCCCGCGAGAGCGGGGATGATCCCGGACATGATGAAAGCTTTGTCCTCCCACGGAAGTATTCCCCGCGAGAGCGGGGATGATCCACGATAGAGTCAAAGTGTACTTCTTGGCCAATGCGTATTCCCCGCGAGAGCGGGGATGATCCCATCAGGGCAATGGCTTTCGCACCAATAATAAGGTATTCCCCGCGAGAGCGGGGATGATCCGCACCGTTTTCTTCCGTCAACAATAGATCAGGAGTATTCCCCGCGAGAGCGGGGATGATCCTGCCTCATTGTTTTCTGCCATGTTTCCTGCTTTGTATTCCCCGCGAGAGCGGGGATGATCCTTCACCGCGGCGCTTTCAGCGCTGAAAGATGCTGTATTCCCCGCGAGAGCGGGGATGATCCCCCGTGGGGATCCCCATTTTCTTGGCATAGTCCGTATTCCCCGCGAGAGCGGGGATGATCCTTGAAGCAGCAATTGCAGCGGCGGGGAAGGGAGGTATTCCCCGCGAGAGCGGGGATGATCCGTCAACAATCTGGGCAACGTAGTGAGCCAGCTCGTATTCCCCGCGAGAGCGGGGATGATCCCATCACGGACGTCGATGGCCAACCCGCCACTGAGTATTCCCCGCGAGAGCGGGGATGATCCGGCCAATAAGGGTCTGAAGATCACTGCGAACGAGTATTCCCCGCGAGAGCGGGGATGATCCGGAACTTTCGGTGCGGGTCGGTATCTCGAACATGTATTCCCCGCGAGAGCGGGGATGATCCGTCGACCCGTATTCCGGAGACACGCTCCCCGGAGTATTCCCCGCGAGAGCGGGGATGATCCTTGGGAACATTGTCACCCCACGAACCAGAGGTCGTATTCCCCGCGAGAGCGGGGATGATCCTTGTCATCTTCCGCAGCTCGGCCATTGAGAGAAGTATTCCCCGCGAGAGCGGGGATGATCCTGCCTTTGTGGACTACAATCTGAATCAACACCAGTATTCCCCGCGAGAGCGGGGATGATCCTTGCTTTACTCGCCTGCCTCACGGAACAGGCCAGTATTCCCCGCGAGAGCGGGGATGATCCTAGGTGCGCTGGGACCTTGCGTCATCGATGGTGGTATTCCCCGCGAGAGCGGGGATGATCCCGCTTACCGTTATGTGCGCCCGAAAATGGTTGAGTATTCCCCGCGAGAGCGGGGATGATCCTCGTTATGCGAAGCCGTCGACCCTCACGCCTATGTATTCCCCGCGAGAGCGGGGATGATCCCTCTTTGGCGGCCGGTTACGCTTCGGCCGACTGGTATTCCCCGCGAGAGCGGGGATGATCCTTCATTTATCTCCGTCGATACCGTGAAGAAAGAGTATTCCCCGCGAGAGCGGGGATGATCCGTCATTTTGCACACCAATGTTCGTCACGTAGGTGTATTCCCCGCGAGAGCGGGGATGATCCGGCCGGGTCACGTCATACAGGCCCGCGGCCGCGGTATTCCCCGCGAGAGCGGGGATGATCCCCGCACATTGCACAGAAGGGATGCTCAGTGATCGTATTCCCCGCGAGAGCGGGGATGATCCTCCCAATCCTCAATGGACTCGCACTCCACGTCCGTATTCCCCGCGAGAGCGGGGATGATCCTTCCACATGAAACCATCAACTTCCAGTCCGTTTGTATTCCCCGCGAGAGCGGGGATGATCCTGCCCGGGCTATTGAAGAGGTCAAAGAAGCCCAGTATTCCCCGCGAGAGCGGGGATGATCCTGGTGGTCAATGAGATTCAAGCACTCACCGGGGGTATTCCCCGCGAGAGCGGGGATGATCCGAACACTGAGGTCTCCATTGCACATGTCGTAAGGTATTCCCCGCGAGAGCGGGGATGATCCTTGTTGAACACCGAGAACTCGTCCGGCAGATACGTATTCCCCGCGAGAGCGGGGATGATCCGCTGTTGATCCCCTAGTTTCCGGGTTGGGAAGGGGTATTCCCCGCGAGAGCGGGGATGATCCTACCCGGCTGTTCGCATGTTGCCCAATCCGATGGTATTCCCCGCGAGAGCGGGGATGATCCTGACATGATGTTGGCCGTCATTCTGGCAGCGCGGTATTCCCCGCGAGAGCGGGGATGATCCGGCAAGGAATGGCGGAAGCTGTACCGGGGCATCGTATTCCCCGCGAGAGCGGGGATGATCCTTGGCTTCACGACCTCCTGGGCCGCTGCCATGAGTATTCCCCGCGAGAGCGGGGATGATCCGCCGGGACTCCCTTCGCGCCGTGGGCCGCGGTGGTATTCCCCGCGAGAGCGGGGATGATCCCTCGAAGAAGAACAGCTCATACGATTCCTGGCCGTATTCCCCGCGAGAGCGGGGATGATCCGGGTCGTTTTGCGAGTGCTGCTGTGGCGTTCAAGTATTCCCCGCGAGAGCGGGGATGATCCCTGCCCGACCGGAGCAAGAAGTGAGCAATCTAGGTATTCCCCGCGAGAGCGGGGATGATCCCCCCGCGTGCAATGTCCGCGGGGGACGGACGCAGTATTCCCCGCGAGAGCGGGGATGATCCTGTCGTACACGCCCGCAGCGGCAAGACCCAGGAGTATTCCCCGCGAGAGCGGGGATGATCCCGTGGCGACCGTGGTGCCGGGCTTCTTAGGCCGGTATTCCCCGCGAGAGCGGGGATGATCCGTCCTGGGCATTGCCCGAAGAGTGTTCCTTGTTGTATTCCCCGCGAGAGCGGGGATGATCCCTCCCGCACCTCGCGGACTTCACGTTCCACCTTGTATTCCCCGCGAGAGCGGGGATGATCCGAACGTCTCCGCACACGAAGAACTTCTTGTCCAGTATTCCCCGCGAGAGCGGGGATGATCCTCGCACTCACCGACGACAGGACCCAGCAGTTTCGTATTCCCCGCGAGAGCGGGGATGATCCTGGCGTGGTGGCGCCGCCACGGACGCCGGAGCGGTATTCCCCGCGAGAGCGGGGATGATCCGTGCAGGCGCTGTTCGTTGTCGAACCATTTCCAGTATTCCCCGCGAGAGCGGGGATGATCCCTGTGCTGCCGCGGCTGGAGTGGCCGGGCGAGGGTATTCCCCGCGAGAGCGGGGATGATCCCCCCCTCGCAAAAAACTTCATAATCCCTTGTCGTATTCCCCGCGAGAGCGGGGATGATCCTGACTGGGAGGAGAAGCACTACGCCACACCGGAGTATTCCCCGCGAGAGCGGGGATGATCCCTACGTCCGGGAGGGAGACACCCTCCGGGTCACGTATTCCCCGCGAGAGCGGGGATGATCCCGTTCGCCGCCACCGCGGTGATGACGTGGCAGGGTATTCCCCGCGAGAGCGGGGATGATCCCCCGTCGACTTTGGGGAGATCGCCTGCCACGTCGTATTCCCCGCGAGAGCGGGGATGATCCCTGGTCGACTTGACAACCTGGAAGGAACTACCCGTATTCCCCGCGAGAGCGGGGATGATCCTCGACATCGAGCGGATCATCAACGGCCGCATCCGTATTCCCCGCGAGAGCGGGGATGATCCGTTCCTCAGAGAACTGGCACCCCTGCAACCGGAGTATTCCCCGCGAGAGCGGGGATGATCCCGAACTCAACGCTGCATTGACCACCGCACGGCAGTATTCCCCGCGAGAGCGGGGATGATCCGTCGTGCGGGGCGTTTCCCCGGTTGCTGTACACGTATTCCCCGCGAGAGCGGGGATGATCCGAGGTGCTCGTCAACGCTACGCACATTGGCGTTGTATTCCCCGCGAGAGCGGGGATGATCCCTCAGTGCTGCCTAAGAATCGCGGTCCCCAGAGGTATTCCCCGCGAGAGCGGGGATGATCCGGACCAGGGCCAACGTGTGTTTCTGGAGATAAGGTATTCCCCGCGAGAGCGGGGATGATCCTGCCGTGCTGGTCATCATCCGAACCGCCGGTGCGTATTCCCCGCGAGAGCGGGGATGATCCCGATTCGGTGAACTGGGCGCAGCAGCGCGCCATGTATTCCCCGCGAGAGCGGGGATGATCCCTTGTTGTCACCGCCAAGGCCGCCGCGGATCCGGTATTCCCCGCGAGAGCGGGGATGATCCCGCGGCCCTCATCGCCGTCATCGTCGGCGGCGCGTATTCCCCGCGAGAGCGGGGATGATCCGTCGACGGGTTCAGTGTGTTCGCTCGGCGTACCGTATTCCCCGCGAGAGCGGGGATGATCCGTCGTGCCCGCAGCGCTCCATGTACTCGCGCACGTATTCCCCGCGAGAGCGGGGATGATCCTCAGGGACGAAAAACGGTTGCGGGAGTGGTTCAGTATTCCCCGCGAGAGCGGGGATGATCCGCGGGGCGCCACGAAGCAGCGCAGCACCAATGGGTATTCCCCGCGAGAGCGGGGATGATCCGAAACCTTGCTGGCTGGTCCAGCGCAGGATCAGGTATTCCCCGCGAGAGCGGGGATGATCCGTCCAGGGTGGAGAAGGCCACCAGCAAGGAGCAGTATTCCCCGCGAGAGCGGGGATGATCCCTTCTTGTCGCTTACGACGCCCCCGGGACCTGTGTATTCCCCGCGAGAGCGGGGATGATCCTGTCCGATTCGTGGAGTGGATGATGTGTCTGCCGTATTCCCCGCGAGAGCGGGGATGATCCGCAGCCCGACGGGTCCTGGGGCGACGGCCCCACGTATTCCCCGCGAGAGCGGGGATGGTCCCGCGTCGGGGAAACCCTCCTCGGCAAGGCGCATATATTCCCCGCGAGGGCGGGGATGATCCGACGGCCGCGTCGATTCTGGTCACGACCGGAGCGTATTCCCCGCAAGAGTGGGGGTGATCTGTGCTGTCCGGGAAGGAGCGGTCGGATGGAGAAGGGGGAGAATTAGGAGTTAATAGAGGTCTCGCCTTTAGGGTGCGATTTCGGATTGATGAAGTATTGACCAGATTTCTATGCGACCCATGAGGACTTGTTCGGGGGATGTTTTCTGGCCGGTTGTGTTTAAGCAAACTGACTTTAAGATGGTTGCAAATGGGTCTTGTAGGGGCAAACTTAAATCTGGCCAAGGGTTTACCAGTTGGCGTTTTCTTCTGAATGAATTTTTTTCGATTATTCGAAGGATTTTGCTTGGGGTCGGGTACTGGCGCCCTTGATGTGTGTAGATCTTAGTTGGGTCGAGTAGCGGTGAGAACTGGATGATGAACTTGCAGGATTTTTGTTATCCGGTATGATCCTCTATAAGTTGTGTCAGCTTGGACTGGTGCTGACAGATGGTTCTAAAGGAGTATCCGGTGTCCGGCTCCCTTGCTATTCAACCAACGACCGTTCGGTGGCGGCTGGAACCCACCGCCCCCTTCCGTGTCGAGGACGGCA
>ERZ773010.2221-NODE-2221-length-11622-cov-79.647878_pt1 | contig 11622 bp, 10 predicted proteins | sample MGYA00580842_ERZ773010 | MGnify/ENA primary metagenome ERZ773010 (study PRJEB29015, sample SAMEA2737982) | human oral metagenome | biome: human oral; feature: human-associated habitat; material: dental | place: China | collected 2107 ...
GGTCACCACGAGCGATCATGATACCATAGCAAGAGTCGATGATCTCGTCGATGTTATCCACCCCTTCCTGGTTCTCGATCTTAGCGATGATCTTGATATTGCTCTTGTGCTCATCGAGGATCGTCTGGATTTCTTCGATATCCTTCTTGTTACGGACGAAGGAGTGAGCGATGAACTCGATGTTCTGTGGGATGATGTGGAGGATGTTACCACGGTCCTTCTCGGTGAGGGAAGGAAGATCGATGCGTACGCCTGGGACGTTGACGCTCTTGCGAGAGCCGAGCTTGCCGTTGTTCTGGCAGACGGTGAAGAGCTTGTCACCTTCCTTCTTCTCTACATCGAAGGCTAGAGCACCGTCGTCAAGTAGGATACGAGCACCTACGGGTACATCGCTGACGAAGTTCACGTAGTTGACATTGATCACTTCGTTGTTCGTCTTAGCATCAGGGTTAGCCATGAAGACCACCTTGTCACCAGCCTTGAACTCACGCTTGACTTCAGAGTCACCATCGAGGACGGTAGTACGGACTTCTGGGCCCTTGGTGTCAAGGAGGACAGCCACGTTAGGAGAGACAGCACGGGTGTTCTCGATGACCTTGGTGATACCTTCCTTGGTCATGTGTGCCGTGTTCATACGCACGACATTGACGCCAGCTTCGACGAGTGGACGGATGAACTCTACGTCACAGCGCAGGTCGGAGATAGTAGCTACAATCTTTGTTTTCTTCATAATTCCTATTTGGATTGATTTGTAATTGTGGACAAGGCTGAGGAGGTAAGCAGAGCCATCAGGCTCTCTACCCCGAGGCGGTAGCTATCCATACCGAAGCCAGAGATCACGCCACGACAAGCCGGACTCAGCAGGGAGGTCTGCCGGATCTGCTCACGTGCATAGATATTGGAGAGATGGACTTCGATGGTGGGGATAGCGATGGTACGCAGGGCATCAGCTAAGGCTAGCGAGGTATGGGTATAAGCCCCTGCATTCAAGACGATCCCATGAGCACCAGTCTCCTCGAGCTCATAGAGTCGGTCGATGAGTGCGCCCTCATGGTTGGACTGGAAGTAGGTCAAGCGAAGATCCCCCTCATAGTGCTGGCGTAGCAGAGACAGGCAGGCATCCATCGGCATGGTGCCGTAGATGTCTGGCTCCCGTGTCCCGAGCCGGTGAAGGTTCGGGCCATTCATGATCTCTATCCACATTGCTTACAGGGCCTATTCCTTTGTCTTGCTTACCTTTGCAAAGATAAATTAAAATTCCCATTCTCTTCATGGCGCTCACCGAACTACGAGATAAATATCTCGCCTATCTACGCTTCGAACTCAACCTCTCGGCGAACACCTGCCAAGCCTATCTCCAGGACGTAGACAAGCTCCTCAGCTACATCGAGGCCGAGGGTATCGATCTCGGAGCGCTAGACTACCCCCGACTACAGCACTTCCTCTCTACCCTCTATGACCTGGGCATCCACCCCAACTCCATCGCTCGCATCATCTCGGGCGTGAAGAGCTTCGGACGCTATCTCCAGCTCGAGGGCTATGTCGAGGCCGATCCTACCGTCCTACTCGAGGTACCGCGTAAGGGGCGCTACCTCCCCGAAGTCCTCACCACGGGCGAAGTCGATCGCATCATCGAGGCCGCAGGGAGCAAGGGCGGCCATGAAGCACTCCGCAATCGGGCGATCATCGAGCTCCTCTTCAGCTGTGGGCTACGTGTCAGCGAGCTCTGTCAGCTGAGCTTCCCCGACCTCTTCCTCGAGGAGGGCTACCTCCGTGTCCTAGGGAAGGGGAGCAAGCAGCGACTCATTCCCCTAAGCCCCTCGGCAATACAGGAGCTGAAGACCTACCTCGCTGACCCTGCTCGCCCCACTCCGAAGCGAGGGCAAGAGCAGTACGTCTTCCTCAGCCGACTAGGCAAGGCGATCTCTCGTATCACTGTGTTTGTCTTCGTCAAGGAAGCCGCCGAGATGGCCGGCATCACGAAGAAGATCAGTCCCCATACCTTCCGTCACAGCTTTGCCACCGTCCTCCTTGAGGGCGGAGCGAACCTCCAAGCGATCCAGCTCCTGCTCGGACACGAGGATGTCGCCACGACGGAGATCTATACCCACATCGACCGCACGAAGCTCCGTGAGCAGGTCGAGCGCTATCACCCCCGCAACCGCCGTTAGCCTACCTCCCCCACCGGAGCGAAGGAGACCCGCATCCTTCCGCAAGCGCCAAGATCAGGCGGTGTAGGGGTGTATGGCCATACGCCCTCGATGGGAAGATCGGTCAGCCTCCCCTTGACATTACATCCAGGAGGGCGTATGGCCATACGCCCCTACACCGCCTCAGCCAGCCTTCGACAGAAAGGATGAAACGGGGAAGAAAAGGAGGGCGAAAAGGGAGGGGGCATCAGTACTGCCTCCAAAGGGGCATCAGTATTGCCCCTCGATAGGCAACAGTATTGCCACCTGAGGGGCAATACTGTTGCCTACTAGTTGGCACACATCGCACCACCGATCAGACACCTTCCCATCCCCATTCTCCCACTCAATACTTTCTCTGATAAATTCCTACCTTTATGATCAAAGGACTTGCCCTAACCACCTCATCCTATTTCCTATAGAGAAGCCTTCATCTTGACACTACACACGCCCGACTATGCTGACTCGTTACGCCTATTCCCTACACTCGGCGCCACCTGGCCTTCGCCATCAGCTTCACGCTCTGGCCCGCCTAGCGCTTAGCCCCCAACACACACTCCTCCAGCTCGACCTCACCCTTCGGAGCATCACCTATTGGCACGGGAGGGAGTTCGTCAGCCGAGACTGCGAAGAGTTTCTTGACAAGCTACGTGGCAAGCTCCAGAGGCTTGCTCTTCCTCTGAGCGACCCAACTGACCCTCATCCCTTCTTTCTCACTATGGATTACCCGATGAGGGAACTCGGATCACCAACGCACTCATACCAAGCCATCCGCCTACAGCCCCTAGAGCAAGATGAACGAGGACAGTTCACGACCTTCCTTGGGCTCGTTGCCCCCTCCTCTTATCCGCTAAGAGGCGGACCTGTACGTCTTCACCAGCTGGGGTCTTCTGTCTACTGGACTACGGCAGAGCTTGGACTCCGCTGGCACGAGCATCCCTTACCTAAGATCGACGCTGAGGAAAAGCGCCTGCTCTCCTTCATCTCCCAAGGGCTTACAGAAGAGCAAATAGCTCAGACCTTCTGCCTAAGTAAAGCGGCTATCAAGAAGCGGAAAGCACGCATCTGCGAGAAACTCAACGTCAACAACTGTAGCCTAGCCCTTTTGCGTATCCTGCGTGAGTACCTCCTCTGCTAAAAGTCTATACTTTAGTATAATGATGCTCCAGATGCTTCTTACGACCTTTGCGGTGTAGCCTAGAAGCAAGATCACTCGATCAAGTTTCCTTTAACCCAGGCTACCTCGTAATACATATCATAACTATGAAGACAAAGATTCTTCTTGGAGGAGCATTGCTTCTCCTATCCACCAGCTACATCGCTGACGCCGCTACAGTCTGGACAACCTGCGGAAGAGGTGTGACAACCGTAGGTCAAGAGTTCTTTAGAACAATGTTAGAGTGGTATAGGTGGCTCGGAGACATCAACGAACACTACTGTGGGACCAGAGTCTATAACCGGATAGACGAGCCTAACTTAGACGAGACCTATATTCTCCGTAGCTCTAGCGCTATTGCGACTGACGAAGAAGATAAAATAACGAGCATAGACGCTACACCTCCTTCTTCAAACTCTAGTAGTTCTGAAGGATCCACTGGATCTTCATCACAAACATCTACTACTCAGACAAGCACAGAGATACCTGAACCTTAATTATCTTATCTAGGCTCTCTAGACAAGGTTTTATCCCGATGCCCCTATGTTGAGTTTGCATAAGCAATTGCTCAACATAGGGCTTCATCAAAGAAGCTACAACAGTCCTATGTCAGTACTTTCCCATCTCCGAAGGCTCTTATACATATCTAGTTTGCTTCTCTCCTCTCAACTCCTCGGAGTGGCACAGGAGCAAAGGGTAGATATGCCATTCCTGATAATGAATACACTTGACACCGCTATCCTTCGTATAGACTATAGATATCAATTTAAGGACGGATCAAGGTCTGTAAGCAACCAAATGACGCTACTGGTCGGGGAGTATGTGCAGTCTTTCCAGGGGACTGCTGACTTTTATACCGACTCTCTGGGCGTTGCCCTCGAGAACAAGAGGTATCCCAGCCAGTTTATTTACGAGAGGCTTAATAGACTCCCGAAAGGCATGTCCGATATAAATTGGCAAGTCTATACCAACTATCCACAAGGAAAGGTCTCTATAACCGACCGTGTCTTGATGGACCACTATCTCTCCATTGAGCCTCTAGAGAAACCGCAGTGGACCATTAAACAAGACTCTGTCAGGAACATTATGGGATATCAGTGTAAGCTAGGGGTGTCAAACTTATATGGTCGCCTATGGTATGCCTGGTATACGGAAGACATCGCATACAGCACAGGGCCCTGGATCTTGCGTGGACTCCCTGGGCTGATCGTACAGGCCTATGACAGCGAGCACCTACACGACTTCCTACTACTATCCATCGCTGAACGGAAGCATCCTATTGCCTTCAGAGAATCGACCTACTTCAAGTACCCTCGTGAGCGTGTCATCAGGGAGTATATGAAGTATGCCAGCGATCCCAGTAGCGCCTTTGAACGTACAGGGCTTGCGACACCCCTGGGTGGCAAGAAGGATACCCCACCGATCAAGCGCACCATCCCCTACATCCCGCTACGTCGGGTGACGCCCTAAGCCACCGATCCCTATGCCCGTCCTGCACCTTCGCCTGATCCGTAGTGCCTTACTCTTCCTCGCCCTACTCATCCTGGGGAATGGAGCGTGCTGGGCTCAAGAGGCTACGAAGTTCAGTCTCTCGGGACGAACACTCAGCAAGCAAGATGGGAAGCCCATCTCAGGGGTCATCCTGCTCCTTGAGTTCGTCAGCGAAGGAAGCGAGAAGCCCCGCCAGCTGACCTATGCGCAGAGTCGGAGCGATGGCACCTTCCATCTCGCTTGGTCGAAGGTAGAGCAGGCGGGGCATCTACAGCTCAGCGTCCGTCGCCTTGGCTATGCTCCCCAAGTCCTCCCCCTGCGCTCCCTCGAAGGCGACCTCACCCTTCTCCTCGTCCCCCAAGAGATACGGCTCAAGCAGGTGCAGGTACGTAGCCCAATGATACGTAGCCGGGGTGACACCACGAGCTACAGCGCTAGCCGACTCACCTCTGCCGCTACCTACACGCTGGAGGATCTCATCAAGCGTATCCCCGCCCTGCAGGTGGACAAGCACGGCGTGATCCGCTTTAATGACAAGCCGATCGAAGGCTTACACATCGAGGGGATGAACCTCCTCGGCGGGCGCTATGCCGTAGCGACACGGAACCTCAAAGCCGAGGACATCGCCAGCATTGACCTCATCGAGCGCTTCCAGAAGATGAAGTTCCTCCGAGGGAAGGAAGCGGGCGAAGGCACCATCCTCAACGTACATCTCAAGTCTAGGAGCAAGCTCCGCCCCGTAGGCGAAGTGCAGGCCTTCGGAGGACTGGAGCAAGGCCGGCCTCAGGAGGCGCTCTATGGTGGTAAGGCAATGACCTTCCTCGCTCGTGCGGGGCTTCAGACCCTAGCGCTGGCAGGAGCCAACCACGGGAGCGCCTCAATCGCCAGCGAGGGGCTAGAGCAGCGTGACGAAGGGCTCCTCGGCGTCTCCTCACTCATCGGAGGCGTGAAGGCTGACGGAGTAGGTGGGCGGAGTCACCTAGCCAAGGGGAACATCGGCGCTACGCTCAACGGCATCCATCAGCTACGGGATGACGAGCACACGCTACGCTACAACCTCGGCTACGAAGGCACGCACCTCGGCACCTATCACCTGTCGGAAGTTCGCCAGCTTGACCAAGGCGCCACCAGCCACTTTACCGAAGAGCACCCTACCCAAGGGCGACGTCATCTCCTACAGAGTCTCCTCGACTACACCGCTAATACCAGCAAGCAGTATTTCCAAGAGCTTCTCTCGCTACACCTCTCCGACACCAAGCGTCAGACCGCCCTACGGCGCAATGCTCAGCCCATCGACCTCCTAGCGTCCCAAGCGAGCTATCAGCTTCGTAGCCAGACCTCATGGGCTAAGGGCACCGCCCAAGGGGGACGCCTGAGTCTCTCGGGCGACCTGCAGCTGAGCGCCCTCCCTAGCCTCCGCTTTCACTCCCCCACCCCAGCCCTAGCTTTCGACACTCGCCTCTCGGGCTACAGCCTCCAGCTAAGCACCTCGATCCAATACAGCCATCGCCTGCCAGGGCGCTGGTCGCTAGCAGGGGGCATCGACTTCCTCGGGCATTATGGCGCACTCCAAGCTAGCGAACGTATCTCTCAGCCGACACCCTACGAAGTCCAAGGCGGAGGGCTCAGCATCCAGACGACACCCACACTCAGTTACCTCGGTACGAGCACCAACTTCACCCTCTCCCTTCCCCTCACGCTCCTTCTCGAAGGCTACCGCTACGGCGAAGCGGGTCGGCAATCGATCACGCCCCTGCTTCGTCTCTTCCCGGGGGTGACCGCCCAGCTTAGGCACCGCTTCTCCCCCGAGCTCAAGGTCATCGTGAAGGCAGGGTATCAGGCGAACCTTCGCCGTAGTCTCGCCACCTTCCTCCTGACGCCTCTTCGGCGGAGCTATGATCAGGTCCGTCATCAGCGAGATGCCGAGCTCCTCGCCCAGCGTAGCCTCAGCACCCACCTCACCTGCTATTATCGTCGCCCGCTGGAGGGCTTCAATGCCAGCTTCATGGCAGGCTGGCGAAGGAGCTTCTCTCCCTATAGTCAGGTCGAGGATCTCCGTACTGGACAGCGCCTTCAGCAGAGCGTCAAGCAGGAGTCCGTGCAAGACCTCTACACCGCCCACCTGATGCTCTCGAAGCTCTGGAGCGAGATCAATACCACCGCCTCACTCCAAGCCTCCGCAAGCCTCCTCCAGCGCCCCATCATTCGTCAAGGGGAGCGCCTCAGCACCACGGGAGGGGGATACTCGTTCGCTCCAAGTCTCTCCCTAGCCCCTTGGTCTTGGGTGAGCCTAGACTGCGAAGGCTCCCTCCAAGTTAGCCTGCTCTCCACACCTTACTACCGAAGCCAAACCACCATCTGGAGCGTCAATCCGAGCCTTAGCCTGCATCCCCTGCGATATTGGTTCGCCAGCCTCTCGGTGGAGTCCTCTTGGTCTGATCTTCCTTCGGGCTCGGTACGTCCGCTACACTTCCTCAGAGCCAGCCTCCGCTACCAAGGTAGACGCTGGACAGTAAAGCTCTCGGGAGAGAACTTACTGAATGAGGCGGAGCAGTTCACGAGTAGCTATAGTCCCTTGGACGAATACCTCCTGTACACCCGCCTGCGTCCCCGCACGATCCAGCTAAGCGTCTCCTGGCGCTACTAAGCCCAATTTCTTCCCCTTCTTCCTCCCCGTCATCAGTATTACCTCTATAGGGGCAACAGTAGTACCCCTCGATAGGCAACAGTAGTGCCCCTCAGGTGGCAATACTGTTGCCTACTAGTTGGTGCACGTCACGACACCAAAATGCACCGCCCTCATCACATCACCACAGACAAGGGCAACGCCCATACGTAGGCACCACAGGCGTAGCACCCGACGGCGTAGAGACGGGGGGGCGCCCGCCCTTTGCCCGACAAGGCAAGCATTCCCGCAATCATCCCACCCGTCCTCTTATTCATTAGCGAGTAGAGGTCGGACAAACCCCGCCCCTACGACGGCACACACCTCCCCCACGGAGCGAAGGCAAAAAGGAGGTGGGAACGAGGAAGACACCAGCCTCTCATCAGATCTCCCACCTAAAAGGCAAGCATAAGAACCCGAGAGAGGCGATACGGCGGAGGGGACGCTGGAGGGCGTTTTCATTCGGTTTTGGTAGGCTTTGGTGCGTTTTGGTCGATTTTGGACAAAGGGAAAAGAGGGTGCTCTACCTTTGCTGTGCGATCCCCACCTAAGTGGGTCAGCATGCTCCTCGAAGAGCTCATTTATTCACCCTTTATATCACGATGTATGTACCCTCGATTCGCCCAGCTCATCCTCCTCACTATCGGAGGAAGTCTACTCCTAGGTCTGATGGCCTGTAGCAAGCGACTTCATCCTGCACATAGCGAGCAGACCCACCACGAGCTCACCCAGAGACGCCAGCAGTGGATCACCCAGCTTCACCGGCTCGATGAGCGAGACAGCCTAACCCTCGATCTAACGGAAGAGCTCCTCCCGCCCCCTCTCCCACGGGACAGCGGACAGACTCGCTCCACACCTGTACTACGCCACTGGCATGGGACACTCTCCCGACATCACACCCAGATAGGGAGCTTCATACAGCAAACCAAGGAGCAGGATAGTCTCCACGGACGAAGCCAGCACTTCGCCCAGCCACTGCGCACATCGTCCCTACCTACCTCCACCTCCCTCCACAGCTTCCTCCTCGGGGGTGCTAGCACCCTCTTGGGGCTCTTGATTCTCCTGGTTTATCTCTATCTACGTCACCGAAAATGAAACCCTCAGACATCCGCTACATCGTCGTACACTGCAGTGCGACACGCGCTGATCATCCCTACCCCGTCGAAGCGCTGGAGCGAGATCACATCGCTCGGGGCTTCCGTGGGGCAGGCTACCACTTCTACATCCGTCGCTCCGGAGTCATCTATCCCCTGCGCCCTCTGGAGCGTATCGGGGCACATGCCCTAGGCTACAATCGCTGTAGCTGGGGTGTCTGCTACGAAGGTGGGCTAGCCCCCTCGGGAGAACCCCAAGACACTCGCACGCCTGCCCAGCGGGAAGCCCTCCGCAGTCTCCTTCGCCACCTCCTCTCCCTAGCCCCGACAGCGCACATCGTCGGGCATCGGGAGCTTAGCCCCGATCGCAATGGCGATGGCATGATCAGCCCAACGGAATGGCGCAAGGCTTGCCCCTCATTCGATGCCTCCAGCGAATATGCTTCTCTCACCCCTTCACCCCGACCTCATCATGGATAGCCAACCCAAGACCACCCTCCAGCTCATCATCGCCTCGCTACTCACTGCCTTCGGGATAGCCCTCCTTGGCGTCGCCTTCTTCACCGCCCCACCTGGGGAGATCCACTCCAGCGTACTCGTCGCCTATGGTGAAGTGATGACCTTCGCAGGTGCCCTCTTTGGCATCGACTACCACTACCGCCGATGAGGGATTTCCTCCTTTCTCCCCTCCTCAGATCCTCTCCACCATCCCCAACAACGCCAAGAAAGCGTCATCAGAGGGGATGGTGGATAAGTTTTGTGGATAAAACGAATTCACACTAAGAATGAATGAGTTACAGAAATCCCTGACTGGGGATAACCCCGTGTACAGCTGAGTGGATAGTGTGGAGAGCGATTGAAAGCTAGCATCTTAGAGCCAAGAGATCAGCTATCAGCAGGGAGAGTATCTTAACCGCTTGGAAGCAAAGAGCATATACTCTCAAGGAAAAATCCAAATCGGGAGACGTTTTTTTTTCTCCCTAGAAATGCCAACCTTTGCACTGAGGAACGGCAGGGATACGACCCAAAAATCCTTAGACAAAATCTTCGGAAAACCTCAAGTAACCACCCTGCCCTCCGCCACACTTCCGATCCATCATCACCGCCAGACGTGGTGCCTTGCTAGCCAAGGTATCTCCGGCACTTGGCGACCTATAGAGCCTAGCTTATCCACAGCCCACCCGATCGTGGACTCCTATAATAAGATGCAGACCCCTCCCTCTCTGGATGGTGCGCAGCTCTGGAGCCAATGCCTCCAGGTCATCGCACGAACCTGTGACCCTCAGACCCTACAGCGCTGGTTCGCTCCTATTCGAGCTGTCGGTGTAGAGACGCGTGAAGATGCCGAAGGTAGCTTCGAGACCCTCGTCCTCGAAGTCCCCTCCAAGGACTTCTACGAGGAGCTCCTCCGTGCACATAGTACCCTCATCCAGCGAGCTCACAGTGAAGTACTGGCAGGGCTGAATCTTGACATCTTCTTCGAGCCGGCCAAGAGTGCGCCCGTTGCCCCCAAGCTAGCACGTCTCCAAGACTACACTTCGCACCTCAGTGCGGATCTACGCTTCGAGACCTTCTACGAGAGTGCGTGTAACCGCGAGGCGCTACGTATCGCTGAGGCTACGGCAGCTCGCCCAGGGCAGGCTCCACTGAACTTCATCTTCATCTATGGCCCCAGCGGTGTAGGGAAGACCCACCTCTGCCAAGCGATCGGACAGCGTGCTATGGAGATCCACCCCACTAAGCGTGTCTGCTACGTCTCCAGCTCTAAGTTTGAGACCCAGTTCATCCGTGACAGCCTGATGCGTGGCACGGAGCGTGGGAGCTTCATCGACTTCTATCAGCAGATGGATATCCTCATCATCGATGATATCCAAGGCTTGATCGGTAAGACCAAGACCCAGCAGGCATTCTTCGACATCTTCAATCATCTCTATCTCCTTGGGAAGCAAATCATCGTCACCTGTGACGTCCCCCCCGTGGATCTCAAGGGTATGGAGACACGTATCCTCACCCGCATCCAGAGTGCGATGATGCTACGCATTGACCGCCCCGACCTAGAGCTCCGACGCAAGATCCTCCAGCGCCGTGTCGCCGAGAGCGGTGTCGAGCTAGGCGAAGAGTGTGTCGAGTTTATCGCCGAGAGCATGCAGGACAATGTCCGTCAGCTCGAGGGTGCCGTACGCACGCTCATTACCCATGCCCGCTATTCAGACACGGGACAGGTGAACCTCGAGACCACTCGGCGGATCGTCGGTGGGACGGTCTCCATCGAGCGCCGTACCTTGACGTCAGACTATATCCTCGAGACCGTCTGCCGAGTCTTTGAGATCAGCAAGGAGCAGATCCTCTCTACCTCCCGCAAGGCGAACCTTGCCCTCCCCCGCCAAGTGACGATGTATCTAGTGAAGAAGCACACCAGCGCTTCCTACTCCGCCATAGCGCATCTGCTGAAGCGTAGCGATCATACCACGATCATCCACGGCTGTAAGACCATCGAGGGACGCCTTTCCCTAGAGCCCACCCTTCAGGAGCGTGTCGCCCAGGTCGAGCAGGAGCTCCTAGGCTAACCTGATAGCCTCCACCTCGCCATCCTTTAAACACATTAAATAGTTGATCCCCCAGCATCGCAAGAGCGATGCTGGGGGATCAACTATTCTACTCCTATCCAGCCTCTCCTTACCAGCCCTTAATCAACCCTAACTTTCCCAAAGAAAGATCAGACGAAAAGTGGCAAGACTATACATAACCATATATCCACTGATAAACATAAAGGGAACTCAAACCTCTATATCCATGCCAAAAAGTCTACTACCTTTAAGTGCCCCTACATAGATATAAAGAGAAACCCCTCATCCTCGAAAAAGGATAAGGGGTTTCTTATATGGTAGGAGTGCTATTACCAGCTAGCCTTCTTGACTCCAGGGATGAGACCAGCAGAAGCCATCTCACGGAACTGGATACGAGAAATACCAAACTGGCGCATATAGCCCTTAGGACGACCCGTCATGCTGCAACGGTTGTGCAGAC
>ERZ773010.2222-NODE-2222-length-11620-cov-5.783398_pt1 | contig 11620 bp, 1 predicted proteins | sample MGYA00580842_ERZ773010 | MGnify/ENA primary metagenome ERZ773010 (study PRJEB29015, sample SAMEA2737982) | human oral metagenome | biome: human oral; feature: human-associated habitat; material: dental | place: China | collected 2107 ...
TGCTTGATTTATTAGGATTGGAAAAACCAGCTGAAATGGATGGAAGTACATTAATCGTAAAATAAATTATTTTAATTGAAAATAGATTCAAAATATAGTTAAAAAGAAATCTCTCTATAAATTTAAAAAGAGAGATTTTTTTGTTGTAATACAAATAAAAAAGTGTTATAATAGAACGAAAACTAAAAAAAATTTAGATTTAGATTTGAATTATAATTAAAAATTAAAATAACATAATTTAAAGAGTCAATCAATTTAAAATTATTATACAGTTCTACTCAAATCCGTAACTTTCTTAATTCTCTTTAACATGATTTTGAATAGATTTGAACATGTAATAAATGTTTTTGGATATGATTGGCTATAATTATGTAAAATTTTAATATTGTAATTATTACAGAGTGATAAAGATTTAAAAATTTAAAAATAATTAATTAGATAGTAGTACAATTAGAAAATCATATGTATTTTATCTGATTAGAAAAAAAGTAAAAAGGAGAAAATATGAGTAACAATTTACAACAAGCAAAAAAAGATTTAAAAGCCTTTGCAAAAAGGGCAAAAAATGTAAAGTATACGGAATCACTACTGTTTTCATATTTAATAACAGGAATGATAACGTTTTCAATTGGTTTGAACACTTCTTCAAATGTACTTTATGAGCGTATGAATAAAGAGCTAGTAATGTCAGCTGATAAGACTCGTACTGCTATTAAGAAAAAGAAAAAAGCAAATGAAGAAGCAATAGAAGACTTAAATTTAGAATTGATTCAATTAATGGAACAAGGGGATCAAGTTGTAAAATCAAAATGGGCTTCATGGCAATTTGGATCAAATACTTTTATATTAAGCAGCAATGGAGCTTACAAGGGTAGAGGAGATAAAGCTGCAAAATATCCGTTTAATGGTATATTTACTCGTGGAAACTGGGCAGATAATGGAATTTTGTCAACTAGACGTAGAGGATTTGGTAGTGCCCCAATACATTCTTCAAATGTGGATACAAGATCTTATGGACTAGCTTCATTATTACACGTTCAAGAGCCAGAAGTGGAAATTCAAATAATGGCAAATGTACGTCCAAAATCTGTTACAAAGGAAGAAATCTCAATCAATCCGCAAATTGATATGCCTAGAGAAGTTGTGCGTCCTGAGATTAATTTGAGCGTAACTTCGCCAATAACAGCACCAAATATAAAATTTCCAAACGTTAAACCAGTTAATATTGATATAGAAAATCCAGTTGCACCAAGTGAGCCAACAGTAATTGGAGCACCAAGTATAAATATTACATTGGCAGAACCAACTGTTAAATTAAAAATTAATTCACCAACAACACCAAATATCAATATTAGTGTAACTCCACCAGATATTAAACCATTGACAATAGCTAAACCAAGTGAAGTGGAATTACCCCAAATAGATGCACCAACGATAAATCCAATAAATTTTTCTATTAATCCTACAGGAAATGCGAATTATAAAGATGCAGGATGGAAAAATTGGGCAACTGGGGGTAAAACTACTCACAATATTACTGACTTAAAAAATAAAGATTACATAACATTGAGTGCAGGGCATATTACTGGTGCAAATGTAGAGGAAAAATATACTTTTAATGTAACTGTTGATAATAATAGAGCTTTTGTCTTAGATGAAGCTACCGATAAACAAGTATTTACAAATAAAGCAACTATAAATCTTCTAGGAAGTCAAAATGTTGCGATTGATATTCAAGGTACACATGGTTCAGGAACAAGTGGAACAATGAGTGGAAGAGAGTTGACAGCTATTAATGCTGGAACGATTACAGGTGAAAAGGGAAATGGCAATAAAAATCAAGTTGCTTTTGGATTTAACAATCCAGATGCTTCAGATAATAAGACTTTAACTAAGATGATAAATAAAGGAACAATTACATTAAAAGCAGATGAGAGTGCAGCTTTTCAGTTGAAACCGGAAGATCCTCATAACTGGGATCCAGATAAGCCTGGTGGTACTGGATGGGGTAGTGCTCCAATAGAAGTTGGAGGGAGTACACCGCTTAACAATCGTGGAAAAGTTGCAATGCAAGCAATTAATGAAGGGATAGTAAATATAAATGGTGATAACAGTTTTGGAATTACAACTGTGTTTAACGAAGGACTTCCAATTGGATTTCTTAATAAAAATAAAAGACATCTGTATGAAAATCTGAAATCTCAAAGACAAATTTCAAACCAAATAGTAAATCCAGGTGGAGAATTTGGGAATAGTAAAATTTCAGGATTTGAAAGTGGGGTTTATAACGAAAGTACAGGAACAATAAATATAAATGGAAAAAATAGTATAGCGATTGGTTTACTACATGATATTCAAGAAGCTAAAATTGATGGAGTAATAAATATAAATTCAAACAAAGGAGTTGGAGTATTTACTGGTGTTCCTGTTGGGCTTCCAACAGCAACTACACCTGATTTTGTTGAATTAAAAGGTAAAATAAATATAAATGATACAGCTGTAAATGCTGTAGGAGCCTATGTTGGAGATACTTCGACAGCGTTAAACCCTGGAAAAGTAAATGGTACTAATGAGTCAACTCGTAATTATTTAAGATCAGGAGATATAAAAGCTGAATCTACTTCTATTATTACAGTTAAAGGAACAACTAATTATGGATTTGTTGTAAATAGTAATTCAAATTATTCTAAATTTTCTGCTACTACAAAAGACGATAATATGCAACACGGTATAGATAAATCAAAATATGGTAGAGGTGTAAATGAAGGTAAAATTAATGTAGAGGGAGTAAAATCTGTAGGATTTGCATTGATAAAAGGAGGAACTTCTTCAAATAGTGGTACAATCAATGTAAAAGCAGATTCTAAAAATTCTGTTGGATTTTATGGGGAAGAGGATGAATTTGTAAATTCAGGAACTATTGAAGTAACAGCAGCAAAAGATACAGGGAACACAGCTGTTGCATTAAACGGTAAAACAGAAAAAATTACATTTAATAATACTGGTAAGATATATGTAAATGCTAACCAGAATTCAAATACGAATTTAATAGGTAATACAAATACAGGAATCTATGCCGAAGGAAAATATGAGTTTAATCATAGTGGCACAAATGCTAATATAATAGTTGGAAAAAATGCTACAGGATTTTATGTGAAAAGTGCTACAGGGAAGCTAAATATTAATGCTCCAATCACATTAGAAGAAAGTGCGACTGGAGCAGATGCTGGGACTACAATTGGATTTTATTCAGATGGAGATGCAGAAGTTAATTTTGGAACAAATTCATTATTAACAATTGGAAAAGGAGCGGTTGGACTTTATTCATCAGATTCAGGAAAATTTAATAACACATTTAGAATAAAAGCTGGAGAAAAATTAGATGTATCACTTGGTGAAAATTCAACATTTGGATTTTTAAGTGGAAATTCTACAAGTCCTTCATTGAAAAAATATTTAAATAATGGTTCAACAGATAAAATAAATATAACAAATTTTGGTGCAGGTGCAACTATCTTCTTTGCTGCAAATCAAGGAAAAGCACTTTTAGATGGAGATTACACTATAACTAATGGTGAAAATGCTTCTACTTCAGTTTTATCAGCGAATAATGGTTCAACAGTTGGAATTAATAGTGGTGTTAAATTAGTTACAAATACTCAAGTTGGATTGGTTGCGACAAAAGGAAAAAATGCAACGGATACAGCTTCTACAGCTGAAAATTCAGGAACTTTGGAATCTACAAGAACTTCTGGAGTAGGTATTTATGCTAACGCAAGTAATGGTAAAAATGAAGCTACTGGTAAAATAATAATGAAAAATGCTAGTTCTGTTGGTATATTAGGGTTAGCAGATTCTGAATTAACAAATGCTTCGGGTGGTAAAATTACAGTTGAAAAAGGTTCATCAGCTGGAATATACGCTGAAAATAGTAATGTAACAAATAGTGGAACAATAACTACAGAAGATGAAAAATCAGCTGGAATATTTTCAAAATCTTCATCGGCTTCAGCTAAAACTGTTACAAATACAGGTAATATTAAAATTACTGGTACAGGAAAAACAAAAAGTGCAGGAATATATGCTGAATTAGATAATTCTGCAACTGGTAAATTAACTGTAACAAATGATACAGGTGGAAAAATTGAAGTTGAAACAGCGAAATCAGTAGGAATTTATGGTAAGAATGAAACATCTGATAAAGAGAATTTTATAATAGATAACAAGGATAAAGTTATAATGAAAGCAGATTCTTCAGTAGGGATTTTAGCTGAAAAAGCGAAAGTAACAAATGAATCTACTGGAAATATTAAAATAGAAGGAAAAGGATCAGTAGGAATATTTGGTAAAACTGATTCTGAAATTGAAAATAGTGGAGAAATTTTAGCAACAAATACGGATGTTGAAAGTACAACTCCACCACTTAGTACTGCCTCAGCTTCAGTAGGAATATTGTCAGATGGTGGAAAAGCAACTAATAAAAAGACTATAAAAATGTCAGGTGGAAGTTCTGCTGGAATAATGGGAATAAATAATGCTGAAATAATAAACGATGCAGCTGGAACGATTACAATGGAAAAAACAGGTTCAGCAGGAATTTATACGCAAAATAGTAATGTTAAGAATAATGGTCAAATTAGTTTAAAAGAAGATAAATCAGCAGGAATTTACGCACAAAATACTTCTGCAAACAATTATACCCTTTCGAATTCAGGAACTATTACTGCTGAAAAAGATAGCAGTATTGGAATGTATGCGAATGTTGTTAAAGATAAAAATACACCATCTGTTATACCAGGAATAACTACAATGAATAACAGCGGAACTATTGATTTAAAAGATGAATCTTCAGTAGGAATGTATATAAAAAATGAGTTAGATGATAGAACAAAAGCTGTAATGAATAATAAAAATACAGGAACAATCAATGTAGAAAAGTCTAAATCAGTAGGAATAATGGCAGACACAGCAACTGTTCAAAATGATGGGACAATTAATTTAGAAAAAGAAGAATCAGCAGGAATTTATGCAATTGATAATTCTTTTGTTACTAATAATGCTAATATAACTGCCAAAGATAAAAAGTCAGCAGGAATTTATATAAGCGATAGTGATGTTGTAAATAATGCAGATAAGACAATTACTACAAATAAAAGTAAATCAGCAGGAATTTATGGTAAATTTAAGAATAATAAAGATCATACAATTACAAATAATGGAACAATTACTTTAGCAACAAGTAGTTCTGAAAAAGAAAGTGCAGGAATTTATGGTGAATTGGAATCTGGAGCAACAAAAGCACTTACTATTACAAATTCAGCTAATTCAGCAATAAATGTTGGAATGAAGGAATCAGTTGGAATATATGCTCAAAATTCTTCATCAAATGGAAAAGAAAATTTGACAGTTGATAATAGTGGAACAATTGTAACTTCAAAGGAAAAATCAGTTGGAATCTTTGGTGAAAAAGCTACTGTTACAAATAATAAGACTATAGAAGTAAATGGACAAGAATCTATTGGAATCTTTGGAAAATCAGGATCAGAAATAAAAAATGCTTCGACTGATGAAGGAATTAAAGTTGTTGGTGAAAATTCAACAGGAATGTATGCGACAGATTCAGGAACAACTGGAGAAAATACAGGGAAAATTACTTTATCTGGAGAAAATACAACAGGAATGGGTGCTGCGGATAGTGCAACTATAACTAATAAAAATGAAATTTCTGGAACAGTTAAAAATGTAATTGGAATGTATGGTAAAGGTAGTGGAACAAATGTTACAAATATAAAAAATATAAATTTATCAAAAGAAAATTCCACTGGAATATTTACAAAAGATGATGCTGTAGCAAAAAATGAAACAGGTGCAAATATTAATTTAGAAGAAAAAAATTCAGTTGGTATTTTTGGACTTGCAAGTGCTGCAGGTAAAAAAATAGATTTAACAAATAATGGAACTGTAACTTTAAAAGGTGAAGGATCTACAGGAATTTTTGCTAGTAATGTTGAAAATCCTGTTGGAAGTGGTATTTATACAGGAGCACTTACTGATTCTTCTATAAAAAATACAGGAACTATAACTTTAGATGCTAAAAAAACAGTAGGTATTTATACACCAAAATCAAATATATCTAAAGTAGGAAATATAATTATGACAAACAAGGCTGATTCATCAGTAGGTGTTTATCTTACACAAGATGCAAAAGCGGATGGAACAGGCTCTGTGATTGATTTAAATAGTAATTCACAAAACCAAGTTGCTTATTATATTAAAGGTAATGGAACTATATTAAATTCTATTGGAAATATTAAAGGCTATGGAGTTGGAGTTTACTTAGATGGAACGGATAGTACTGGAGCAGCTTTAGCAACACCAGCACAGTTAAATGCACCAGCACTTGATTTTGTAAGTGGAAGTTCAACGCAAGGAAAAGGAATAATTGGATTATTATTAAAAGGGAATACTGATATTTCGACTTATACTGGAGGAATAACAGTTGGAGATTCTGTTTTGGATGGAACAAATGATTTCTATGCATTAGGAATTTATACTGATGGACAAGGAACTTCTGGAACTCCAAAATCAATATCTACTGCTATTACAACAGGAGCAAATGGAGTTGGATTGTTTGCTGAAAATAGTAGCCATATAAAATATACAGGAACTATGAATATAGGAGATAATACAACAGCTGGAACTGGTATTTATGTAGGAAACGGTGGAGTTGGAGCACCTAAACCATCAACAGTAGAAATCGGAGACGGTACAACAACAGGTGCTGCTAATATTCATTTGAATGGAGCAAATGGAGTTGGAGCAATAGTTACTACTAAAGCAAATGTTGTTTTTAATAAATATTCAACAATTACATTTGCTGGAGATGGAGTAGGTATTTTTGCTCAAAAGGGAGGACGTATTATTGACAAAGGTGGAACATTGGTTACTAATGGACACTCTGTAGAAAGAACACGGGTTACTGAAGGTAGTGTAGAAATTTTAAGTAGTTTAACAATAGCAAATAAAAATGCTTTAGAAACAGGAAACATAATGGCACACGTTATAAATGGAGAAGCAATTATACCATCAGGAATTGTAGTTGAAGCAAAACCATCAACTAAGAATATTATTGGACTTATGGCAGATGGTAACAGCAATCCTGCATTAACCTGGGTTGGAACTGCTGGATATGATGCTGAAAATAAAGGAAAACTGGATTTGTCAAATGCCGAAACAAGTACAGCAATATATCTTGATTCAGCAAGAGGACTTAATTCAAAAGATATTCTTGTAGGAAATAAATCAACTGGAATTTATGGAATTTATAAAGATTCGACACCAGTTTATAGTGGTGCACCAGCAGGAACTGTAAATACAGGGATAATTACAACAACAAAAGGATCTACAATAACAATTGGAAATGAGTCGTCTGCTATTTACTCAATTGGATTTGACAAAGTTGAAAATAATGGAAGTATAACTGGTGGAGATAAATCAGTTGGAATTTATGCTAAAAATACGTCTGTTAGCAGCAAACTAATCAATGTTGAAAATACAGGAAACATTACTTTAGGAAAAGGAACAGCAGGAATTTATATTGCACCAGAAACTACAAATGCTTCAAATGCAACAGTTGTAAATAGTGGAAATATTACGGTTGGAGATTCTACATTGAATTCAAGAGGAAATGTTGAATCTACTTCAGTTGGAATATTTGTAAAAAATAAAACAAATTTGACTACTTCTGGAGATGTAACAGTTGGAAATAAAGGATTTGCATTGTATGGAAATGATTCAACATTGACTGTAAATGGTGGAAATTACAATTTTGCAAATAATGGAAGTTTGGCTTACTTGGAAAATAATGCAGTGTTGAATTATAATAATGGTGGAACATTGACAACTTCTTCAGAACCAATGTTATACATTATTAACAGTAAGGCACAAATGAATAATAATGATATTATCGTGTCTTCAAAAGGAACAGGAATTTATATGACAGGAACATCGACTTTTGGTGGATGGAACGATATGACATTAAATAACGGTTCTACTGGAATTTATGTAGATAATTCAAATGCTACAATAGATGGTAAGAAAATAACTGGTACAGCTGATAAAGCAAAAGGAATTGTTTCAATAGGTTCAAATGTTACAAACAAAGCTGATATGCAATTTTCTAGTGATGATTCAATTGGAATTTTCTCACAAAACAAGTCAGGTGTAACAAAAGCGATTGTAAATAGTGGAAATATTGACATTACTGGTAAACGTTCGATTGCAGCGTATCTGGAAGGAACATCGGATCAGACATTTGAAAATAGTGGAACAATAAATGTGGATAGAACTGCAACTTCTGTTAAAAATGATTCTACTGTCGGAATTTATGTACAAAATGGATCAACAATTAATATTAAAAATAGTGGAACGATAAATGTTGGAGAGGCCTCATTTGGAGTTTACTCACTTAGTGAAAATGGAAATGTAGAAACTACAGGAAGTTCTATAATCAATGTTGCAGATAAGGCTATTGGAGTTTATAAAAAAGGTGGAAGTGTTAATTTAGGTGGAACAGTAAATGTTGCAAATCATTTGGTTATGGATGCGAACAGTGAACCAGTTGGAGTTTATGGAACGAGCGGAGTTACAATAAATGATACAACATCAAACTTTAATGTTGGAGATAAATCTTATGGTGTAATTTTAGCAAATCCAGGAATGAATAAAACAAATGTTTATTCAAATTCAGCTTCGTCAAATGTAACTTTAGGAAAAGAAGCAACTTTCATTTACGCAGAAGGAGCTTCAGCAGTTACAAATAATGCAACAATTACATCTGGAACAAATGGAAAAATTATTGCAATTTATGGAAAAGATGGAGCAAATATTGTAAATAATGGAACAATTGATTTATCACAAGGAATTGGAAATCAAGGAATTCTTGTGACAGGAGCGTCAAATGCTGTAAATAGAGGAACAATAAAAGTTGGAAAAACTGATAAATCTGATCCAGATAATATCGTTTATGGAATTGGTATGGCAGCTATAGGCGGAGCAAGCATTTCAAATGAGAGAGACATTTATGTTTCAGGACATCTAAGTATTGGAATGTACGGAGATGACAGAGGAACACGATTGAGAAACTCAGGAAATATATATTTGGATGCTTCAAGAGCAACATCTTCTGATAAAATTCAGACAATGATGGGAGTATTTGTAAATAATGGAGCTACATTTGTAAATACAGGAAATATCACTACAACTGGTTCTTATCGTGGAAATGAGAATGTTCAAGGACTTGTGGGAGTTGCTGTATTAAACGGAAGTACTTTGGAAAATCATGGAACAATAAATATTGATGCAGATAGTAGTTACGGTGTATTAATAAAAGGTACTACAAACAATAAATCTATAATCAAAAATTATGGAGAAATTAATATAAATGGTTCTAAATCTTACGGAGTTAGATATGATGTAAATTCTCAAGGAGTAGCTGGAGATTTACCAATAGCAGCTAATGCAACTCCTGGGAATGTGTTACCAGCATTGAGTTCTGGAACTGGAAAAATTACTTCTGGAAATGGAGCACAAGATTATTATTCACCAACAGATCCAAGTAAAACTGTTGGAGGAGTTGGAATTGTTCAATTGCCAAATGGACGGCTTGCAATTCAGAGAAACGGTGTAACATTAGATGACAGCCAAGTTCAGACAATTGATTACACTACTCCTTACACAAACTATGCTTTCTCAAACTTTGGAGTATATGTGGATACATTAGGAAGAACACGTCCAATTAATATAAATGGAGCAAATTCTCTTGGAATTAATAGTGATTTATTAATCGGAACAGAATTTTCAGTACTTACAAATGCAAAAAATGTAATTATTGGGAAACAAATATTACAGCCGTTCTTAAATCAGATAAATTCTGGAATATTTAACTTTACTCCGTATTCTGCTTCATTGACTTGGATGGCAACGCCTGAAGTTGATCCATCTACACAGCAAATTACACGTGTTCTTATGACAAAGATTCCTTATACAGCCTTTGTTTCAACAACTTCAAATGAATTTAACTTTACTGACGGATTGGAACAAAGATATGATGTTAATAGCTTGGATTCAAGAGAAAAAGAAATATATAATAAGTTAAACTCTATCGGAAATAGTGAAGAGGCGTTATTAGTTCAAGCAATTGATGAAATGATGGGACATCAGTATGCAAATATGCAACAAAGAATTTTTGAAACTGGTAATTTGTTAAATAAAGAATTTGGATATTTAAGAAATGAATGGGATACAAAATCTAAAAATTCTAATAAAATAAAAGCATTTGGAATGAAAGGCGAATATAAGACAGATACAGCAGGAATTATTGACTACAAGAATAAAGCCTATGGATTTGCATATTTGAATGAAAATGAAACTGTCAGATTGGGAGAATCATCAGGATGGTACGCAGGAGCTGTTAGAAACAAATTTGACTTTAGCGATATAGGTGGTTCAAAAGAAGAACAAAATATTGTAAAAGCAGGAGTATTTAAATCAATGCCAATTGGAAAAGATCATAATAATGGATTGAATTGGACTGTTTCAGCAGAAGGATTTGTAGGAACTGGTGAAATGAAGAGAAAATTCCTTGTTGTTGATGATATATTTGAAGCGAAATCTGAATATCGTTCATACGGATTTGGACTAAAAAATGAGCTTAGAAAAAATATTAGAACAAGTGAAAGAACAAGTATTTCTACATACGGAAGCTTAAAATTTGAATATGGAAGATTTGACGGAATAAAAGAAAATACAGGGCAAATGCGTTTAGAAGTAAAAGCAAATGATTATTATTCGATAAAACCAGAAGTTGGAGTAGAATTCAAATATCAACAGCCAATGGCAGTAAGAACAAATTTTGTTGCTAAATTAGGACTTGCTTATGAAAATGAATTAGGAAAAGTTGGAGATGTAAATAATCAAGGAAGAGTACGTTATACAACAGCTGGATGGTTTGATATAAGAGGTGAAAAGGATGATAGACGTGGAAACGGAAAAGCTGATTTGAACCTTGGAATTGAAAATACAAGATTTGGTGTAACAGTAAACGTAGGTTACGATACAAAAGGTGAAAATGTAAGAGGTGGAATAGGATTTAGAGTAATTTATTAATTTTATCCTGTTTTAATACTAAACTATTATTTATTATCTGACAAATAAAAAATACATTTAATTGAGAGAGTTATTTCAGAATAAAATGAGATAACTCTTTCTTTTTATTTATATAATTTTAAAAAAATATTAATGAAAAAAAATTAAAAATGTTGTATAATATAATGGGAGTTTTTATGAAAGGGAAATAAAAGGAGGCATTATAATGATTAAAGATGAGGTGGTTGAAAATCTTGTTAGTGAGGTGGAAGAAGATTCTCACCGCAGTAAAATTAAAGAATTTTTAAATGGAGAGATAGATAATTTTTTAGATATTAATAAAAAAAGTTTGAAATTTGTTAATAATTTTAAAATGGAAAATTATATGGAAGAAGACGTTTTTTTTGAAAGTGAAACAGGGGAAATATTGTTAAAATATTTTAAGTATATGTATAATAATTTTCCTAATGAACTG
>ERZ773010.2224-NODE-2224-length-11610-cov-16.749805_pt1 | contig 11610 bp, 10 predicted proteins | sample MGYA00580842_ERZ773010 | MGnify/ENA primary metagenome ERZ773010 (study PRJEB29015, sample SAMEA2737982) | human oral metagenome | biome: human oral; feature: human-associated habitat; material: dental | place: China | collected 2107 ...
AATATAAAATAAATTATAAGGAAAGGAGACATATGTTTTATTTGGTAAAACTATTTCCCTAAAAAATTATCAAATTCAAAACATATAACTGGAAAGATGAAATTACTTACTATTCAATTAAAAGAACTCTTCAAGAAAAATATAAACCGTATTTTTAACAGTGATTTCTCAGATAAAATTGATATTCAAAATTCTACTAAAAAAGAATTTGGTGATTTTCAGACAAATTTTGCCATGATAACTTCAAAAATCATAGGTAAAAATCCAAGAGAAATAGCCAATGAAATCATAGAAAAATTTGAATCTGATGACATTATTGAAAAACTTGAAGTAGCAGGACCTGGATTTATAAACATCTATCTGAAGAATAATTTTATTAATAACGAAATTAAAAAAATAGGGGAAGAAAAATATGATTTTTCATTCCTGAATACTGACAGAACTGTTGTAATTGATTATTCTTCACCAAACATTGCAAAACGTATGCATGTTGGTCACTTAAGAAGTACAATCATCGGAGAATCCATAAAAAGAATAATGCAGTTTCTAGGATTTAAAGTTTTCGGAGATAACCATATAGGAGACTGGGGTACTCAGTTTGGAAAGCTTATTGTCGCTTATGAACGTTGGCTTGACAGGGAAGCTTATGAAAATGATCCTATAGAGGAACTTGAAAGAATATATGTACTTTTTTCTGATAAGGCAAAGGAAGACCCTTCTCTGGAAGACATTGCAAGGGAAGAGCTTAGAAAGCTTCAGGCGGGAGATGAAAAGAACAATGCCCTATGGAAAGAATTTATTAATATTTCAATAAACGAATACAACAAAATTTATAAAAGGTTTGATATTAAATTTGACTTCTATAATGGAGAATCATTCTATAATGATATGATGCCTGGAGTTCTTGAAGATTTGAAACAAAAAGGAATCGCAAGAGAAGATGATGACGCACTTGTTGTTTTCTTTGACGAGGAAACAAAACTTCATCCATGCATAGTTCAAAAAAAGGACGGAAGTTTCCTTTATTCAACTTCAGATCTTGCAACTATCAAATACAGAAAAGATGAACTGAATGCCGACATGGGGCTGTATGTTGTTGATGAAAGACAGCAGGAACACTTCAAGCAGGTATTTGAAATTGCAAGAATGACAGGTTCTCCTTATGACTATGAAAAAGTTCATATCCACTTTGGTATTATGAGATTTGCAAACGGAGTCATCCTTTCTACAAGAGGGGGAAATGTTATAAGACTTATTGATCTTCTGAACAAGGCACAAGAAGAAGTAAGAAAAGTTATAGATGAAAAAAATCCTGATATACCTGATGCTGAAAAAGATATTATTTCAGATATAGTTGGAACTGGAGCTATAAAATATTTCGACTTGAGCCAGAATAGAACTTCACCGATATTATTTGACTGGGATAAAGTATTAAGCTTTGAAGGAAATACAGGACCTTATCTGCAGTATACTTATGTAAGAATAATGTCCCTTCTGAGAAAAATGGAAGCTGAAAATATTTCAATTGACAAGAGCAAGGACATTATCCTTGATGACATGAACGATATTGAAAGAGAGCTTGCAGTTATGCTGCTAAGATTCCCTCAGGTTGTAGTAAAAGCATACGAAGGATTTAAACCTAACCTGATTGCAGATTATTTATTTGATCTTGCTAAAACTTACAATAACTTCTATAATTCAAAATCTATCCTGAAGGAAGAAAACAAGGATATTATGCAGGCAAGAATACTTCTTTCAATAAAGGCTGCAGACATACTGAAACAGGGACTATCATTATTATCAATACAGACAGTGGATAGAATGTAACAACTGCTAGAAAATAGCATTTTAGTAATAAATCAAACAATAAACATAATATTTTAAAAATATGAAAGATTATATTTATGAATTATTTAGAATTTTACAATGTAAAACAAAAAATGAATTTAGAAAAAGTCATCAGCCTGATTTTTTCAGGCGAATTTTGACTTTTTCTTAATGAATAATTGTTTTACATAAGTAAAATTTTAATAAACGAATAAATATATCTTTCATATTTTTTATCCTCTGCTTATTTTTCTGTAAATATGTGGGGAAACTCTAAAATATTTCTTAAAAATTTTCGTAAAATAGTTGGCATCTTCAATTCCTACATGTCTACATACTTCTGATATCCTGTCATCTGTTTCAAGAATTCTCCTTGCGGCAACTGTCATTTTAATTTCCATGAAAAATTTATTTGGTGACTTTCCAGTATGCTTTTTAAACAGTCTTCTGAAAGACGCCTCACTTATATCAGATAATCCGCAGTAAAATTCTGTTGAAAATTCCCTAAAAGGATTGTTTATCATATCATTTACAATTGCCTGTACCCTGCTGTCGATTTCCCTATTGTAATATTGAATCTTACATGTCCTGCTTTCTCCTTTTTCTTTTGAAATATTTATAAGATAACCTACTATTATTTCCAGATATCCCCTTAAAATAAATGAAGTTCCTGATCTGTTACTATTTTTTTCCTTTATCATCGAATAAAAACAGTCAATAATAAACTTATCTTCACATTTAATCTGGGTATCAAAATCCATTATTTCAGACCATATTTTCAGACCATGTATTGAATAGGAGGCAGTAAACCTTACACTTATAAAAGAAAAATGATTTGAAGTTGACATACATTGAAGATTACAGCTTTCAGGTATGTAAACAATGTCATTTTTACTCACATCATACACATTATCATCTATTATAAATTTTGCATTGCCTTCCACTATAAACCTTATCATTGAATAAGGTACTTTTTCTTCCCTAAATTTCCAATCTCTGTTAAAAGTATACATATCGACATAAAGAAAAGCAAGGTGAAAGGCTTTCATTAATGAATTATTTTCCATAATTTATAACTCCTACTGTCATTTTACTTTAATTATACCCTGATAATATTGATAAGACAATTTTCTTCTATAATTTCTTTCATGCTCCACAATCTTTTAATCGTTTTTTACTATAATTAATCGTTTTAGAAGTCTTGTTTTATTTAAAAATGAAGGTATACTCTTAATAATCAAAGGAAAAAGTGACGTCAATTATTTTCAATTAATTATAATATATCAAAAATAGTACATTTCAATTATTTTAAAATGCTTAAATTTAATGTCGAAAGGATGGAACAATTATGAAAAAAAAGATTATTCTGTTACTTATATCAGTATTATTTCTTATTATTTCCTGCGGAGGTTCAAAAAAATCAAATGAAACAGGAGAACTTGAAGGAGAAATAGTATTCTGGCATTCATTTACTCAGGGACCTAGAAATGAATTCATGAAACAGGCTGCTGAAGAATTTATGAAAAAAAATCCGAAAGTAAAAATTAAAATTGAAACATTTGCATGGCCTGAATTTTACACTAAATGGACAACCGGATTACAGGCAGGACAAGTTCCTGATGTAAGTACAGCTTTACCTAACCACGTTGTAGAATTACTTCAGGCAGACGCTCTAGTGCCTATTGATGATGTAATAGATCATATTGGAAAAGATAGATTTTACGCTGCTCCTCTTACAGAAGGAGAATTAAATGGAAAACACTATTCTATACCTTTATATTCACACGCTCAGGTAATGTGGTATAGAAAAGATTTATTACAGGCTGCAGGGCTTGAAGTTCCAAAAACATGGGCAGAATTATTTGAAACGGCTAAAAAGTTAAATAATCCTCCTCAGGTTTATGGACTGTCAGTTCCTATGGGACTTGGAGATATGATGGCAACTAGATTCCTTAACTTCTATGTTCGTTCAGCAGGAGAGACTTTAATAACTAAAGACGGAAAGGCAAACCTTACAAGCAAGGCTGCCATAGATGGAATAAATTACTGGGTAAATATGTATAAAGCAGTATCTCCAAAAGGTTCTGTAAACTTTAAGGTACTGGATCAGGCTACACTTTATTATCAGGGTAAAACAGCTTTTGACTTTAACAGTGGATTCCAAATTGGAGGAGTTAAACAGAACTCACCTGATTTACTCGATAAAATAGCTGCCGCACCAATTCCAAAAGTAAATGCTGCAGATCCTGAACAGGGAATAGAAACTTCAAATATACCTGTAATCGTATGGAAAAATAGTAAACACCCTGAAATCGCAAAAGCTTTTGTTGAAAGCTTGTATGAAAAAGAAAAATATATTAAATTCTTACATTCTGTTCCAGGTGGTATGTTACCTGCCTTAAAAGATATTTCAAATGATCCTGCATACCTAGACAATCCGATAATCAAACAGTTTCAAGATACAATCACAGTTATTAACAATGCTGTTGATAAAGGTACTGCAATTGGAATGGAATCCGGTCCAAAACCTGAAGCTGGAATAATTACAAGCCAAGGAGTAATTGAAAAAATGTTCCAGGAAATTATACTAAAAAATGTTCCCGTGGAAGAAGCTGCTAAAAAGGCTGAAAAAGAACTAAACGATTTATTTGCTGCAGCAAAATAGCTGACTAACCATGTGACAGGAAAGGAATACTCATGAAAAAGAAAAAAATGAATATTGATAAGATAAATCTGGTGTTTGTTTTACCTGCCATGTTAATAGTTTTTCTTCTGCTGGTATATCCTATATTTTCCAGTATATACTTCAGTTTTACATCGAAAAACTTAATTAGACCATATTATAAATGGATCTGGTTTGACAATTTCAAATTTGTCCTGACTAACCCTGAATTTTATCGTGCATTCCTAAATTCTATAAAATGGACTATTTTATCAATTACAGGACAGCTTCTAGTAGGATTTATAGCTGCACTTTCTTTAAATAAAATTCCAAAATTTTCAGGATTTTATAGAACTTTACTTATTATTCCATGGGCATTTCCAGCTATTGTTATAGCATTTTCATGGAAATGGATTTTAAATGATGTTTATGGATTTATACCGAATTTACTTACACAGCTCCATATCACAAAAGAAAATATAAATTTTCTGGCTGATCCAAAAACTGCCTTCTGGATAGTACTGTTTATAAATATATGGTTTGGAGCACCTCTGTTTATGGTAAATATTCTGGCAGCCTTAAAAACTATTCCACGAGAACAGTATGAAGCAGCTATTGTTGACGGTGCATCTTCTTTTCAAGTATTCCGTTACATAACAATAAGACATATCCGTGGAGTTATAGGATTACTGGTAGTTTTGAGAACAATATGGGTTTTCAATAACTTTGACCTGCTTTATTTACTAACTGGAGGAGGCCCTTCAGACTTGACTACTACACTTCCAATATATGCATACAAGACTGGTTGGAATCTAAAAAGATTAGGAACCGCATCTGCAGTTACTATTCTTCTGCTTCTGTTCCTGATGGCTGTATGTTTTGGATACTTTAAACTACTCAATAAATGGGAAAGAGAGGATGATAAATAATGAAATACAGTTATAAAAATAATATCTATACTGGATTAGTCTATTTACTTTTAACTGTCATGGCTATAATTGCCGTCTTCCCTTTGATATGGATTATTCTTTCCTCTATAAAGCCTTCGAGCGAAATGTCCAGTAATCCATTATCATTTATCCCTAAAAAGATAACATTTGATTATTACAGACAGGTTCTATTTAGCCTGAATTTTATAAGAAATATAAAAAACAGTTTAGTTATATCTTTTACGGCAACTTTAATAACTATAATTGTTTCAGCACTTGGAGCTTACGGGATTGTAAGATTTTTTCCTAAAGTAGGTAAAAAAATGACAAAAATGCTTATTACTACATACATGTTCCCTACTATCCTGCTAGCTGTTCCATATGTTACAGTTATGGCAAAATTAGGATTAATTAATACATGGATTGGTGTAGTTATTACTTATCTGTCGTTTTCCATCCCATATGCAATATGGATGCTGATAGGATTTTTTCAGACTGTTCCTATTGGAATTGAAGAAGCTGCAAAAGTTGACGGAGTAGGAAAATTCGGGATATTTTTTCAGATTGTACTTCCTATAGTGTCTCCAGGAATTGTTTCAACTGCCATTTATACATTTATCAATACTTGGAACGAATTCCTGTATGCCCTGCTTTTAATAAATAACTCTGAAAAAATGCCTTTATCAATAGCTCTTTACTCTTTAACAGGTTCAGAAATACTTGACTGGGGACAGATGATGGCTGCATCAGTAATTGTAATCCTGCCTTCAATAGTATTCTTCATGATTATACAGAATAAAATTGCAGGTGGATTATCAGACGGATCTGTTAAATAGAAATATTAGAATGAATTCTAGATAAAATAATAAAAATACATAATTTTGAAGAAAGGAGAGGTGCTATCTTAAAATAAAAATACAGATGGAACATATAAAAAAGCATACAGAAAGTAAAGCTGTTCTTCTGTTAAAATTTTTCTCATAAATATATTTCTTATTTTAACTTCTAAGTTTTTTGAGATAGCCCTATTACAGAAATGAAAAATATAAATTACGGAATAATAGGAACCGGATATTTTGGAGCACATTTAGGAAGAATATTGAGCAAACTGGAAGGAGCAAAAGTTGTCTCCATCTATGACCCTGAAAATACAAAGAATATTTCTGAAGAACTTGGATGTGAAGTTTCAGAAAATATTCAGGAACTATGTGCAAGAGAGGATATTGATGCAATAATAGTAGCTTCTCCAAACGGAGCTCACAGGGAGGCTGTTTTAGAAGCTGCAAAAAATAAAAAACATGTATTCTGTGAAAAACCTATTGCACTTTCATATAAGGATTGTTCTGAAATGATTGACGCAACCAAAAAAAATGGTGTCATTTTCATGGCTGGACACGTAATGAACTTCATGAACGGTGTCAGAAAAATAAAACAGTTAATAAATGATGGTGTTATAGGAGAAGTTTTACATTGCCATTCTATGAGAAATGGATGGGAAAAGGAACAGAAGGAAATTAGCTGGAAAAAAATAAAGGAACTTTCAGGGGGACATCTCTATCATCATATACATGAGTTAGACTTTATACAGTTTATAATGGGAGTACCTGAAAAAGTAACAATGGTTGGAGGAAACATTGCCCACCAGGGAGAAAAATTTGGTGATGAAGATGATGCGCTTTTCATAACACTTGAATTTCCAAATAAAAGATTTGCAACTTTACAGTACGGTTCTGCATTCAGATGGCCTGACCATTCTGTAAAAATTCAGGGAACTAAAGGAGCTATCTTACTGGATCTTCAGGATGTAGGAGTTACTTTAAAAATTGATGATAAAGAAGAAAAATTCCTGCTTCATCGTACAAAAGAAGAAGATGATGACAGAACAAGAATATATAAAGGACTGGAAATGGACGGTGCAATAATGTATGGTAAACCTGACAGAATACCTCCTTTATGGCTTCATGGAATAATGGAAATGGAAATGGAATTTCTTCATAACGCTCTTCAGGGAGCTGAAATTGATAAAGAATTTATTCCACTGCTGGACGGTACAGCAGCAAGAGATTCTATCCTCACAGCAGATGCCCTTACTAAGTCTTTACAGGAAGACAGAAAAGTAAAATTATCCGAACTTTTATAAACTCCGTTTTGTTTTATTGCAATACATAAGAAGCTGCCTGAAAGAAATTTTCTTTTGGCAGCTTTTTTTATTTTACAATTTTATTTACAGAGATTTTATTTTTATTCTATTAATTTATAGATATTAGATATTTACATAATAAAAATATTATCTAAAATTTATAATCTTCTTTCCTAATTTGAATTACTTTTTACTTTTATAACAACCCTTCCTACAATACCAACAATAGCTCCTATAAACGCAGCTGCAAATATTCCTGCTATCCAGCCATAATTACTTATAACTCGTCCTCCAAGAATTGCAGAAGATACTGATGCTATTATGATTATAATATTTCTGTATTTTTTATTCATTAATCGACACCTCCTTTAGATTCATTGTTCTCTTTTAATTTTTGAAATATTTTTTTTCCTATCAAAATAATACTTATTATTATTGCACCAACTATTAAAACAGCTATTGAACCACTTCTATCCCAAACCTTATTTAGGAATATTACTAAAAAAATAGTTACAAATATAGGAAGTAGTTTTTTATTTTTACCATTCATATATTAGCCTCCTATACTATTTTTAATTATTATACCTCGAAAAATTCCTGTTATCAAATTTAATTTTCATTTCCTAAATTCAAAAAAAATTCCCAATTAAAAATCCAGCCAAAACTCCTCTTTAATCTCAAGGAAATTCCAGCCGGATTTTTTTATTAAATCAATTTTTTAATCATACTTTATGAAATACTGTTAAACCATTAGTTTGACAGTTTTATTTCATTCCATATCTTATCCTGTTTTTCTTTTGCTTCATCTGATAATGCTCCAGGCAGTTTAGCATTTTCCACGACCTGAGCTCTATTTACAAGTGATTTTACCTTTGATTTTTCTTCAATACCTTTTATAACTGAAGGAGCCTTAAACTGTTCATATACTTTTATGAAGTTTTCAGGTCTGTATAAAAATTCCAGAAATTTATAGGCATTTTCCTTATTAGGTGAATTTTTTACAATAGCCATACTGTCTATATACATCATTGCACCTTTAGGTATAAAGAAGTCAAAGTTTCCGTATTCAGCTTCATCCAGTTCACCATAGACATTTTCAGCATATCCGTGAGCAGCATAGAATTCTCCAGTAGCCACACTCTTACCGAAAGCTGTTGCATCAAATTTTGCAAGATTTTTCTTCCATTCAATGATTTTATTCTTAGCTTCCTGTAACTGCTTGTCATCTGCTGAATCTGAAGGATAACCTAAAGACTGAAGAGCCGCTCCTATTACTTCTCTTCCATCATCCAGCATTGTCATTTTCCCTTTATATTTTTCCTGCAGGAAAATATCAAAAGATTGAGGGTAATCTTTCATGAATTTTTTATTTACCGCTACTCCTGTTGCAGAATATGTATAAGGTATTGAGTAATCTAAACCTGGATCATATATTTTTGAAAGTTCTTCAAGCTTAAGTCCGTCTTTATCAAGGTTATTAAAAGTTTCTCCCAGTTTCTGCTTGTCAAGTTTTTCTATAAGTCCGCTCTTTATAAGCACATCAACATAATCTGTAGATGGTGAAACTATGTCAAATCCCTTTGCACCCGACATTAATTTTGCTATCATTACATCATTATTGTCATAATAGCTCAGATTTACCTTTATTCCCGTTTCCTTCTGAAAATCGTCTATTACTTCCTGCGGTATGAAATACGTCCATGTGTAAATGTTCAGTTCCTTACTTCCTGAATCTCCATTTCCTCCACTTTTACCTCCACAGGCAACCATCAATAACATCATTCCAAACAGTAAAACAATCTTTTTCAATTCTGACATCACTCCTTTAAATTTATATTTTAGTTACAGCTTTGAGTATATCAAAAAAAACAAATTATATCAAATGTTTTTTTACAGTTTCCCTGTCATCAAAATGTCTTTTTTCCTTTCCTATAATCTGATAGGTTTCATGCCCTTTTCCTGCAATGAGAAGACTGTCCCCTTCCTTTATTATTTCCTGTACTGCATATTTTATGGCCTGTTCCCTGTCTTCAATAATCTCATACTTTTCCTTAGGAAAACCTATCTCAGTCAGACCTGTTTCCACTTCCCTCAGTATTGCCATAGGATCTTCCGTTCTCGGGTTATCAGAAGTCAATATTATATAGTCACTGAATTTTGCCGCGGCTTTTGCCATTTTAGGCCTTTTTTTATTATCCCTGTCTCCACCAGCACCAAATAATGTAATGACCCTGTTTTCAGTTATTTTCTTTAACGTAGTCCCTACATTCATAAGTCCATCATCTGTATGGGCATAATCTACTACAATTCTTGCATTCATATTGTTTTTCACAGTTTCAAATCTTCCAGGTACAGAAGGCATTTTCTTAAGTTTTTCAACAATATGTTTCATATCTATTCCTAGTGACAATGCCGAAGCCATACATCCAAGAATGTTATGCAGGTTATACTCTCCTACAAGATTTACATCCAGGACATATTCTTCATTTCCATGTATAATCTTTATTTCCATACCATCATTGGTATATTTAATTATTTCCCCATATAAATCTGAAGATTTATCATTTACACTTATTTTTAAATATCTGTTTTCTTTATGATTCGCTGTCATATTATTTTCATGTTCATCTGTATGCGTACCGTTTTTCTCAACAGCAGTTTTTTCAGAAATTATTCTTTTCCCATATTCATCATCAATGTTTATAATTCCTGTACCGCCATTTCTAAGCATGGAAAATATTTTCCTTTTTGCATTGAAATAATTTTCCATTGTACCATGAAAATCCAGATGATCCTGAGTAAGATTTGTAAATATTGCCGAATCAAATTCCAGCATATTTACACGTCCTATTTCGAGTGCATGCGAACTGACTTCCATTATAAAATACTCTACCCCTCTTTTTACGCTTTCATTTATCAGCTTTATAAGCTCAAGGGATTCAGGAGTTGTATTTACTGTCTCAAACTCTTCATTAAGTATTCTGTTTCCAGTCGTTCCTATTCTCGCTGTTTTATCCAGTATATTTTCAAGAATGTAGCTTGATGTAGTCTTTCCGTTTGTCCCTGTTATTCCTACTATTTTTAATTTATTCTGCGGATAGTCATAATAATTTGATGCTATTATTCCCAAACTTTTTCTCACATTTTCTATAAATACAAAGGAAACTTTTTCATAATTACTGTATTCAGATATATTAACCTTTTTTTCAGCAACTATCATTTTTGCGCCGCTGTCAATGGCTTTCTGTATAAAGTCATGTCCATCCACATTATTTCCGCTCATTGCTATGAATACATAATTTTCTCTTATTTTTCTGGAATCATATTCAATTCCTGCTATTTCAAAATTTTCTCCTTCATTTAGAATCTCATAGGAGATATTATCAAATATTCTGTACATTTTCCTACCACCTTAAATTATATTTCATAAAATTTATTGTTTAGCCTTTAAGTTGATTATAACAAAAAAAGCTATATAAATCCAGCTTAATTATTGACTTATATTCTGAATCAAATAACATTACTTTTTTCGATTTATTTTAAATTAATTATTGTTTTATTTTTATACATCTTTATTTTCGTATAATCTATGGTATAATAGTAAAGATAATAGATTTTAACGTATAATTTTATAAGGAGGGTATACAAATAATGAAAATAGGAATTGTTGTAGGAAGGTTTATACCTTTACATATAGGACATGTTAACCTAATACAAAGGGCGAGCGGATTAGTTGATAAAGTTTATGTTGTAGTTTCCTATTCAGATGAAGGTGATAATGAAATGATATCAAACTCACGTTTTATAAAGGAAATTACTGCAAAAGACAGACTCAGATTTGTAAAACAAACTTTTAAGAATCAGAATAACATTTCATCTTTCCTCTTTGATGAAAGTAGTTGCCCTCCATTTCCTGAAGGATGGGAAAAATGGTCATCTCTTCTTAAGGCTGAAATGGAAAAACGGGAGCCCAATCTAGACTGGGAAAATGATGTTTTGTTTATAAGTAACAGAAAAAATGATGAAAAATACAATTTAAAATTTTTTGGTTC
>ERZ773010.2227-NODE-2227-length-11604-cov-24.778249_pt1 | contig 11604 bp, 7 predicted proteins | sample MGYA00580842_ERZ773010 | MGnify/ENA primary metagenome ERZ773010 (study PRJEB29015, sample SAMEA2737982) | human oral metagenome | biome: human oral; feature: human-associated habitat; material: dental | place: China | collected 2107 ...
AAATGCCAACCGATTTTTTTAATCATTGTTTCTGTTAAACCGAAATCCATTGTCTGTTACTCCGTCTATGATGAATAAAATGCGTGATGAAAGCGGTGGATTTTCGCTGCATTTAAGCGACATCCCACCAAATTAACGCCCATTTGGGCTGTCCGTGTTTAATCGGTTCATTGTGATGTTGTTTTTGACGATAAAACTTCGCAAGACGTTGTTTTTCTTGTTCATTTAACGCACCAAGGGAAAATTCTACGGAAGCCAGTAAGTCTTCGTAGGTTTCGCCCATAAAGCGACCGGATTCCGTTTCAATGAAATTCAGATTCGCTTGAATGCCTTTTTGATAAAGCCGATTGAGCAGGTAAATATAGGTGGGGAAACCCACATCATTACGCCCAATCGCAGAAAACACGCCTTCATCTAAAAAATGGCATTGCGTCACAGAAGTGAGATACACCCGTTTTTGGGCTTTGGCGCAGATCTTCGCGATCATATCATCTAAGTCATCGACCAAGGTAGAGCGGGAGGCAAGTACCACATCTGCCGCCGGCACATCATCCCAGTTATCCGCCCAAGATTTATGGAGTAAGTGTAAATTATCCAGTTGTAGGGCGTGTTTGAATTCAGCCAGTGCCGCCAACATGCCCGTGCTGTAATCCAATGCGTAAACCTGACGACAATGTTGCGCCAAAGGTACGGCAAATGTACCCGGACCGCAGCCGATATCCAAGAGGGTTTCATCCGGCTGCATTTGCATTGCCGCCATTAACTGCGCGTTATAGCAACTTGGCTTACCCACCAAATTTTCAGCCATTTTGGGCGCTTTTTTATCCCATTTGTCCGGCGGCAAATGATAATGATTACAGGCGATAAGATGTTGCTTATAAAGCGCATTAAAATCTATGTCGTCGATTGTCATAAGTCATCCTCAGGCATTCTAAGTGCGGTCGTTTGGGGTCGTATTTTTATTTCACTTGATTTAACAGGAATTGTACGATCAAGGAAACCGGTCTGCCGGTAGCCCCTTTGTTTGCGCCTTGTAGCCATGCGGTCCCGGCAATGTCGAGGTGCGCCCATGGGTATTTCTTGGTGAAATTGGCGAGGAACGCCCCTGCTGTGATCGCACCGCCCCAACGTCCGCCAATATTGGCTAAATCGGCAAAGTTGGATTTTAACTGTTCTTGATATTCTTCGCTTAACGGTAAACGCCATGCTTTGTCGGCGCTTTGTTGTGCCGCTTGTTCAAGCGCGGCTGCAATGTCGTCGTGGGTAGAAACTAAACCACTGTTGTGTTGCCCTAATGCCACGACACAAGCGCCTGTTAAGGTGGCAATGTCGATGACCAGTTCAGGATCGAAACGTTCTACATAAGTGAGGGTATCGCATAAGACGAGGCGGCCCTCTGCGTCAGTATTTAACACTTCTACGGTTAAGCCGTTCATAGTAGTGAGAATATCGCCCGGGCGATAAGCGTTGCCGTCCGGGAGATTTTCACAGCCTGCCATCACACCGATCACGTTTAACGGCAGCTGCAGTTGTGCTAATGCGTTCATCACGCCATAAACGGAAGCCGCGCCGCACATGTCGTATTTCATTTCGTCCATGTCGGCAGCCGGTTTGAGGGAAATACCGCCAGCGTCAAAGGTTAAGCCTTTGCCCACCAAGATAATCGGTTTGGCATTTGGATTCGGGTGATGGCGGTATTCCATAATGGCTAATTTTGCCTCGTTGTGCGCGCCGCGTGATACGGCAAGATAGGCACCCATACCCAATTTTTCCATCTCGGCTTCACCTACAATAGTGGTTTTAATCAGTGGTGAGTTTTCGGCTAAGTGCAAGGCTTTGTTCGCTAGATAAGTCGGGTTGCACACATTCGGCGGGCAGTTCGCCACATCTTTAGCATGGCGTACGCCGAGGGTGATTGCAGAGGCATGCTGAATCGCTTGTTCGGCGGATGCCAGCGCATCTGCGCCAACGTTAAAAATCACCTCTGAAAGTGCGGTAGATTTTTCTGCTGTTTTTTGGCTTTTGAATTGAGTGAATTGGTATAAATCCTGTTCGATGGTTTCAATAGCAAAGCGGATGTTCCAGTAAAGCGCTCGTTGATTAAGTGGAATTTCAGTTAAAAAACTGACCGCACTTTTGGCTTGGGTAGTTTTTAGGGCTTGGACGGTTTTTTGGATGAGTTGTTTATATTGGCGTTCATTTAGTAGTTCGCCTGCTTTGCCACAACCCACCAGTAATACACGTTCGGCGGCAATGTTGGGAAGATGGCGTAATAATGTCGTTTCGCCTAATTTACCGCTAACTTCGCCGCTTTCGACAAGTCGGCTGAGGTAATTTTGTGAAATGTCGTTAATTTTAACCGCACTTGGTGATAGGGTTTTCTCTTCAAAAACGCCGACAATCAGGCAATCGGCAGATGGGTTTATGGCGACTTGTTGCGCGCTGTAGTTCATGTTTTCCTCGCTTATTTTTCTGTTTTCAATGTCAAATTTAAGGTATTATACGCCACTTATTATTTCGGGCTTGCACTTAATTTGCCCGTGTCAAATGCAACGAATTTAATCTCTTTTGCTGAAATAGCAAGAAAAAATAGGCAAAAAAAGTGATTTTAACCAGATATTTAACGAAAGAAGTTTTTAAAAGCCAAATAGCGATTTTGTTCATTTTGCTGCTGATTTTTTTCTGTCAACAGTTGGTGCGCGTGTTGGGTTCTGCAGCGAATGGACAAGTGCCTGCCGATTTGGTGTTTTCCTTGCTCGGGTTAGGGATGCCAACCATGGCGCAATTAATGTTGCCGCTTTGTTTATTCATCGCGATTTTGTTGACCCTTGGGCGGCTCTATGCCGAAAGTGAAATTACCGTCATGCGCGCTTGCGGTATTGGTCAAGGCATTTTGATTAAAGTCGTCTTGATCCTGTCTTTGTTTACTGCTGCAGTGGCGGCTTACAATGCCTTATGGTTGACGCCGTGGGCGATTCATAAACAAACGGAAATTGTGGAAGAAGCGAAAGCCAATCCGAATATGGGGGCATTGTCTGCCGGTCAATTTATGACGGCAAATAGCAGCGATTTCGTGTTGTTTATTGATAACATTCAAGATAACCAAATCAATAACGTTTATGTCTTCCAAACCCAGCCAAAAGGGCAGAGCAAGCCTTCCGTGATTGTGGCGGAAAAAGGCGAATTAAAAGCCTTGCCAAACGGCGATCAGATCTTAAATTTGCAAAATAGTGATCGTTTTGAAGGTACGGCAATTTTGCCTGATTTTCGCATTACGCATTTTGACGAATATCAAGCTTATTTAGGCCATAAAACCGTGGCAGAGGATGCCGATGAAGCCGGTGAAATGGACATTATGCAATTATGGAATGCCAATACACCGGCGATGAAAACCGAGTTTCATTGGCGTTTAACCTTGATTCTCGCGGTGCCGATTATGGCATTGCTGGCAGTGCCGTTAAGTCGTGTGAATCCACGTCAAGGCCGCTTTGCCAAAGTATTGCCGGCGTTGTTGTTATATTTGATTTACTTCCTATTACAAAGCTCGCTGAAGTCTGCCGGCAGCGCAGGCAAATTAGATGCCTCGTTGTTCATGCCGTTAGTGAATATCGCCTTTTTCGCTTTTGCGATTTTCTTGAATAGTTGGCATAGTGCGTTTATGTATCGCATTCGTTATTCCTTCGGCAAGACGGCAAAACAAGGATAAACATGATGAATACATTAGAACGCTATATCGGTAAAAGCATTTTAGGCACGATTTTTGCCACGTTATTCATGTTGGTGGGCTTGTCTGCGATCATTAAATTTGTGGAGCAATTTCGTAGCATCGGTAAAGGCACTTACGATATTTGGCAAGCGATTGCTTACACCGTATTGACCATGCCAAAAGATGTGGAAACGTTTTTCCCCATGGCAGCCTTATTGGGCGCATTAATCGCCTTAGGCAACCTTGCCAGCCGGAGTGAATTGGTCGTCATGCAGTCTTCCGGTTTTTCCCGTATGCGAATCGGTCTTGCGGTGATGAAAACCACCATTCCGTTAGTTTTATTGACCATGATGATTGGCGAATGGGGTATTCCGCAAACCGAACAATTTGCCCGTGATATGCGTTCCAAAGCCATTTCCGGCGGGTCGATGTTATCGGTAAAAAACGGCATTTGGGCGAAAGATGGCAACAATTTCGTGTATGTTCGCAGCATCTCCGATGACATAGAATTACACGATATTTATATTTACACCTTTAATGAACAACGCCGCTTAGAAAAACTCAAGCACGCTAATCAAGCCATATTTAATGACGGCAAATGGATGTTACAACAAGTCAATGAATCCATCATTCAACCAGAGGGAGTCAACACGGTCAACCGCTTAAATGAAGAATGGCAAACCAATTTAACCCCAGACAAACTGGGCGTGGCATCTTTAAGACCCACATCGTTGTCCATTTCGGGATTATCTAATTACATCACCTTCTTAAAAGAAACGGGGCAGGATTCAAAAAACTTCGAGCTCACCTATTGGCGCAAGTTGTTCCAACCCATTTCTGTAGGCGTGATGATGATGTTAGCGCTGTCCTTTATTTTCGGCCCATTGCGTAGCGTCACCGCCGGTGCACGGATTCTCATTGGAATTTGTTTTGGCTTCTTGTTTTATGTAGTGAATGAACTGTTCGGCAAATTCAGCTTGGTTTACAACACCACTCCGCTAATCGGTGCGCTGATGCCGAGTATGTTATTCTTAGCGATTACATGGTGGCTGTTGGCGCGTAAACGGAGCTAATGGCTGCCGTAAAACAAAGCAAAAAACAATGTAAAATTTGTGTAAATCTTCCCCTCTGAGTTCCAAATAGTGTAGAATCTGTACAAGTCTGTATGGATTCTGATCTTTAATGAGAAAAGTTTCAATGAATAAGTGTGCTAATTCAGTATTTAAATTAACTTTGGAGTTCATGTTATGAGCGTAACAGAAAGCTTTCTTTCACGTTTATCACAAAAAATAAAAGCATTTTACCTCGATCAACAAGGGGTATATGGTGTCATGACGGCATTGTTGTTACTGCCGTTGATCATCCTCGTGGCATTTACCGTAGAAACCACCGGTATTTTGCTTGATAAAACTCGTTTATCACAAGCTACCGACCAAGCCGCCTTATTGTTGACAGCGGAGAATAACGAATTTCGTGCCAAAAAGGATCACAGTGATCTCATGCGCCAAAATTTAACCGCGCAAGAAAAAGCGCTGTCGGCAGACAAACAATTTAGTACAAGAGTGGCAAAACGTAATCAAGAATTAGTACAAGACACGGTGAAGTTGTATTTGCGTTCTTATGGTGAAGGCGCAAACGCACCAATTACCATTACAAAAGATTTTACCGCCTTTTGTGAACCGCTCAGTCAGTCTGGTAAAGGTGAAGACGGTGTAACTTGCACCGTGCAAGGAGATGTCCGCCGTAAAAATGGTTTTGGTATCATTGATGAATGGGTAAAAAGCCCGGATGGTCGTCTGCCGGTCAATTCAGGCGCGTCTTATGCCGTGAAGCAAAGTGGCGGTGTACCGATGGAAGTGATGTTGGTTGCTGACTTTTCGGGCTCAATGAACCAAGATTTAAATAACAACAATGCGCCATTACCTTCGGGAGTACAGAGCAAGATTCAGGTGTTAAGAGAAGTTGTTGATGAAGTAACACAGATTTTATTACCCCAAGGTACGGTAGATGGACATAATCGAGTGGGATTTGTGACCTTTAATACAGCAGTTCGACAATGGAATGATAAGAAAAATTGTGCATTGCCTATTTTCCCTATTGCAGGAAAAGACACTGAGTCAATTAAATATAATATTCAGTTAGGCAATGGATTTAACGAAACTGCAGATGAATTGATAAAGCGAGTCGCTAAAAAACATGGTAAGAAAGTGGATTATTTCAGCAATTGCCAACTACCAGGAAAAGGTTCAGGGAAGCCAACGGATAAGAATTATACGACTTTGGAATGTGAAGCTACAGATTCAAGAGAAGAGGCAATAAAAATGGCCATTGTTGAAGAAGATGATATAAACTCTGAGAAATTGATTAAAGAGTACATAAATATCAAAAAAACAGTGGAACAAATTGATCATTTTGATGGTTCTCCGCAAAAATATTCCATTATCCTTGATGTGCCTGTACATAAGATTAATGAAACCTGCCCTGAGAATCATGGTCAACCAACAAGTCAGGCTTGGTTTAGTAATGGTAAGGAACAAAAAGACCTCGTAAAAACATTTAGCTCCATTGAACCTAACCATCAAACAAATGCCTCATCAGGTATGATAACAGCGACTAATATCATGTCTGCTAAAGATACTGCTTATCAAGCAAAATTAGATAAAATAGGAAAGAATGCTAGAAGGGTAATGGTAGTTGTTTCTGATGGGATAGATAACTTTCCATATTGGGGATCTTTTGTGGAATTCCAAAATAATGGAATGTGTCAAAAAATTAAGGATAAATTAAATTCTTTACAAAATCCAAAATATAATAAGGAAGATACAAGAATCGGTTTTATTGCCATTTCTTATGACCCAAGAAAAGGAACTGCAAATGCTACAACAAATAATAATATGCGGAACTATAATGCATGGAAAAAATGTGTTGATGATTACTACTACGTTGTTAAAAGCAAACAACAATTACTTGATGCCTTTAGTGAAATTTTAGGTCTTCAAGAAGAGTTGGGAACATCTTCTTCACAAAAAATAAAACGCAAATAATGCGATAATACCTTTCAAACACAATGCCGATCAGTAAACACCGATCGGCATTTTTTGTAGCGTGCATCTTGATGCACGACCGATTTCACACCGAACGCCATTTCCCTTATGTCGAGGATTTTTAATTTCGTGCAACAAGTTGCACGCTACGGGGATGCATGAACTAAAGTGCGGTGTTTAATATATTAAGACATAGTAGCGTGCATCTTGATGCACGACAGATTTCACACCGAATGCCATTCCCTTATATCGAGGATTTTTAATTTCGTGCAACAAGTTGCACGCTACGAGGAAGATAACATCAAGTGCGGTGGATTTTTCTGACGTTTTAAACGTTGTTGAAATTCACCGCACTTTTTGGAGGTTTAATATAGTAAGACATGGTAGCGTGCATCTTGATGCACGATGAATTTCCCACCGCACATCATGTTACCCATGGATTAATCAAACACCATGCCGTTCTACAGGTTCAGCGAATGCCACACCTGGCACAAATACGCTCCGAACGTTATTCTTCACATCAACGATTCATCATTTCGTGCAACAAGTTGCACGCTACAAGGGCTACATGAAATAAAGTGCGGTGGATTTTTCTGACGTTTTAAACGTTGTTGAAATCCACCGCACTTTTGGTGTTTAATATATTAAGGCATAGTAGCGTGCATCTTGATGCACGATGGATTCTACGCTGCACATGATGTTGCCTACGGATTTATCGAATATCCTGCCGTTCGCGGATTGAACCAATGTAACTCCGAACGTCATTCTTCACATCAACGATTCATCATTTCGTGCAACAAGTTGCACGCTACAGGGCTACATGAAATAAAGTGCGGTGGCTTTTTCTGACGTTTTAAACATTGGAAAAAGCCACCGCACTTTTGGAGGTTTAATATAGTAAGACATGGTAGCGTGCATCTTGATGCACGACCGATTCTACGCCGCACACGATGTTGCCCACGGATTTATCGAATACCGTGCCGTTCGTGGATTGACTAAATGCGATGATACGCAAGAATGTCGTGCCGTCATAATAACGACGATCAATTTCGTGCAACAAGTTGCACGCTGCGGGGATGTATGAAATAAAGTGCGGTGGATTTCAACAATGTTTGAAGCATTGGAAAAAGCCACCGCACTTTTGGTGTTAATATGCTAAGGAACGTTAGTATTCCGAGCTACGTGTTAAAACCTCACGTTTTCCATTTTGGGCTGCAGAAACAATGCCTTGCTCTTCCAGCTGATCCATTATATTAGCGGCACGGTTGAAACCTACACGGAAACGGCGCTGAATAGCGGAAATTGAGGTCGTACCGGTGCTGACAACAAAATCTACCACTTCGTCAAAGAGCTCATCAATTTCATCGGAACGATCGAGATTACGCTCACTGTCGCTTTCATTTTCATCGTTACCATCTAAAATACCATCAATGTAATTGGGTTTGCCGCGCGCTTTCCAATCGTCCACGACACGCACGACCTCATCATCACTCATAAAGGCACCGTGAATTCGGATTAATTCAGTAGAACCTTGCGGAGAATAGAGCATATCGCCTTTGCCTAACAAGGATTCAGCACCAACGGCATCCAAAATAGTTCGAGAATCAATTTTTGTTGCCACGGTAAATGCAATACGACTTGGCACGTTAGCTTTGATTAAGCCGGTAATCACATCAACAGATGGACGTTGAGTGGCTAGAATCAGGTGAATACCGATGGCACGCGCCTTTTGCGCTAACCGGGCGATGAGTTCTTCCACCTGTTTGCCGGCAACCATCATTAAATCAGCAAATTCATCCACAATCACGACGATATAACTGAGTTTTTCTAACGGCGGTGCGAGTGAATCCATGGAATCCCCCGGACGCCATAACGGATTCGGGATCGGCATATTTAAGGCATTATATTCATCGATTTTTTCATTGAATCCTTCAATATTGCGCACGCGCAAAGCCGACAATAATTGATAACGGCGTTCCATTTCATCTACGCACCAGCGTAAAGCATTCGCGGCTTTTTTCATGTCCGTGACTACCGGGGTCAATAGGTGTGGAATGTCGTTGTAAATAGAAAGCTCTACCACTTTTGGATCGATCATGATGAATTTCACCTCTTCCGGTTTTACACGGTACAGCAAGCTTAAAATCATGGTGTTAACCCCGACAGACTTCCCGGAACCGGTTGTCCCTGCCACGAGTAAATGTGGCATTTTGGCTAAATCCACAACGACCGGTTTGCCGCTAATGTCTTTCCCTAACGCCATCGAAAGCAAGGCTTTGGAATGGCGGAATTCATCGCTGTCTAAGACATCTCGCAATGGCACCATTTGGCGGTGATCGTTTGGCGTTTCAATGCCGATATAAGGTTTACCGGGGATCACTTCTGCCACACGAATGGCGCGAAACATTAATGCGCGCGCCAAATCCGTATCCAAACCGGTGACTTTAGAGGCTTTCACACCGGGATCTAACTCCAGTTCATAACGTGTTACCACCGGGCCGATTAAGACATCCTTTACTTTAGCCTTGACGTTAAAATTACGTAATTGCTGCTCAATGCGTTGTGAAGTTTCCACAATTTCTTCTTGGGTTATATTTTGTGCTTGTGAATGATGATGTTCTAATAAATCCAAGCTAGGTAATGGAGTAGTAGGTTTTTCTGAACGACTACTGTGTTGTTGGAAGGCAGGATGCACCAATGAATTGCCATAAGGTTTATAGGCCGCGCTTTCCGGCGTTGTGGTCAGTAATTCAGGTTCTTTCACCATTTGCGGAGAGACCTCTTGCGTACTCATGGTTTGTGTACGCTGTTCCATTTCTTGTGAGCGTTGTTGTTCTTGCGCAATAAGTTGGTGAGCTAATGGATTTTCAGGCGCCTGTTCTCCATGTGAAGGTGACTCTTCTCTAGGATAAACTAACGAAACTGACGGAATCACATCATCTTCGCTAAAATTAGGCGTGTAAAAATCTGATGCAAAATCGACCGCACTTTGAGTCTCTGGTTGGCGGTTTGTCTCGGTCATTGAGCGCGTAGAAACCGGTGTTGCCTGAGGCTGCATGTTGTTTTGTTGTTGCGCAATACTCACATGAGGCAACGGTTCGGTTGGCTCAAAATCCGTGATAGTAAAGGTTTTTGCTTCTGTTTGTGGCGGCGCTGTTGTTAGTGGCGTCGTGTTGTTATCCGCAGATTGGGCAACCATTTGTAATCCATGAATAGTAATCGGTGCCGTTGTTAAGGAAGACGACGGTTGAGACATTGTTTGATTTTCTTTGGCGAGCGGCGCCTGCGGGATTTCTGAAGAAGACGCTGCAGCCGGCATTTCCGCTGTAACCTCGGTTTGTGGCATCACGTGTTCGTGTATAGTCGGGGGCGTTTCCGGTGAATTTTGCATGGTAAGCCACTGATAAAAACGCACGATCAGGCGAATAAAAGAGGCGCCTGAACAGAAGATAAACCCTATCACGGCAAATACCACCGCAAGGCAAAGCAAGCCGAATTTACCCAAACTCGGATATAAGTTTAACGTTAAGCTTCCGCCCAACACGCCACCGGCAAGGTAACTGGCGGTATTGCTGAGCGATAACGTGCAAATCACTGTTAAGCCACATAAGAGTAAAATAAAACCGAAAGAGCGCAATGCCACTTTCGTTCCGGTCAGGTGATTGAGGCGTTGGGTGCGAAGTAAATATAGGGGAATAAAACATAAGCTAAACGGAATAAGATTGCCGATATAGCCGAAAAAAACGAAAAATAAATCCACAAACCATGCACCCAGTGCGCCGGCTTTGTTGATGGTTTCTGATGAAAAACTGGAGGTCGCCCATGAGTTGTCTAATGGGGTATAGCCTGACCAAGCAATAATTAAATAAAGCCCGAAAAGTGCGGTCAATCCGAGCAGTAAATTGCCTAAGTAGGTTTTCAAAGAAAAATGCGCTAATGTGTGTTTTTTTATCATAAGTGAGGGTTTTACTTTTGTTTTAATTGTAAAAAATTCGTCTGTTTGACTTCTTCCATGACCACATAAGTACGGGTATCGTTCACGCCCGGCAAGCGCAGCAACGTTGTTCCCAGCAATTTGCGGTAAGCCGCCATATCTGCCACGCGCGTTTTTAACAAATAATCAAAATCTCCGGAAACTAAGTGGCATTCTTGAATTTCTTCCAGTTGTTGAACGGCTAAATTAAACTCTTCAAACACATCCGGCTTGCCGCGAACTAAGGTAATTTCAACGATCACCAGTAAAGGCGAATCCAATAGTTCCGGATTCAGCAGCGCACGGTAACCCATAATAACACCTTGTTTTTCTAAACGTTTTACACGCTCTAAGCAAGGTGTTGGTGATAATCCAACCTTTTTGGACAAATCAATATTAGAGATTTTTCCATTGCGCTGTAATTCATTTAGGATTTTGATATCGATGGCATCAAATGCTTTTGTGAGTTTTTTTTCCATGGCTGACTGATTGCGATTAACGAGAAAGAGGATGATTTTAGCGTAGCCGGCAGGAAATTTCAGTAAGAAAATCGCGTCATTTAAAAAACATGGGTTTGTTGCGTATAAACGGTAAATTTTTCCACCGCACTTATGCTTTACAAACCTCAAAATCTGCCTACAATACCCGTTTTTACGATTTGCCTTGTGCAAATTCCTGACTTGAAATCAGATAAGAAGAGACGTTTATGACAACCCCATTTAAACCTGAATTACTTTCTCCTGCCGGCTCCTTAAAAAATATGCGCTATGCCTTTGCTTATGGCGCAGACGCTGTGTATGCCGGCCAACCGCGTTACAGCTTGCGTGTACGCAATAATGAATTTAATCACGCCAATTTAAAAATCGGCATTGATGAAGCCC
>ERZ773010.2231-NODE-2231-length-11600-cov-3.551581_pt1 | contig 11600 bp, 9 predicted proteins | sample MGYA00580842_ERZ773010 | MGnify/ENA primary metagenome ERZ773010 (study PRJEB29015, sample SAMEA2737982) | human oral metagenome | biome: human oral; feature: human-associated habitat; material: dental | place: China | collected 2107 ...
TTATAAATATATCAATAAACATCAATCACACCTTTTATAAAATCAAATTTCAGCTACAGTAGTATAAGTTACAGTCTCACTTTCCGGATCTCCAAGTTGCACCGGATTATCGGGAGTTTGCAGCCACTCGTGCCAACCTCCGTCATATAGTTTTGTTATATAATTATTTTCATAGGCTATTAAAAAAGGAACTGCCGCACGCCAACCTGTTCCACAGTAAAATACCACTTCATTCTCAAAAGAACTCTTTGACTCTGCAAGGTATTCCTTTAACTTTTCTATGCCTACTATACTTTTATCTTCATTATTATATGAGCCGTCGTCCGTATCATGCCCCCATACGGCACCTTTAGGCTCTCCTGCCTTTTCTATATATGGATAACCGCTGGTTTTTCCTAAAAATTCATTCCTGCTTCTGATACTTACAAGTCTGAAGTTTTTATCAGTTTCAAGTTTTTTTCTTACTGTGTCCGTACTTATAATGTATTCCGGATGCACAGGTAAATCAGCTCCAAAATCTATATTTGTATAAAGAGGCTTATTGCTTCCTTTTTCAAGTGGCAAATTATTACTCTTCCATATTTCCAAGCCGCCATTAAGGCACTTAACATTTTCCACTCCTGCCCACAATAATGCAAATGCTACTCTATCATCCGCTGTAGCCATAGCACTGTCAGAGTAACAAATTACAGTAGTATCCTTGCTGATACCGTACTTTTTAAGCACTTCTTCTATCTCTTTAGCTGTTCTTAGATTCCATGTAATATCATCTTCAATCATATCCGTATTAAGGTGATAAGCCCCCTTGATATGACCTTTTTTATAGTTTAAGGACTCCTCGCCCCATGAACATTCTAAAATTATATAATCAGCAGATTCTTCAAGTTTTCCTGCCAAAAGACCGTTAATCCAATTCGCACTTACATAAATCTTATTTTTTGCAACAATTTCTATCTCATCCTGCTCTTTTTCAAAATCCCCCCGACTTGTGTCGGAAGTTCTTGATTTAAAAAAGCTAAATAAACCTTTCACTCTAATACCTCCACCAGAAAAAAAAACTTACCACAAACTTTGAATATGCATATCCAAAAACATAGATGTATCCGGCTACGAATAAGATTTTTGATATATGCAATCAGAAAAACAGATAAGCTGTTTGGGTAAGTTTTTAAGAAACAACGCATGGGTTATATTTTTATTTACTGCTTCTTTGTTTTGTTCTATCATTTACTATATTTATAAAGGCATTGATAAACATAAGCAAAAGTGCCGCAAGATAGATATAGTACATAAGGTAAAAAGCCCTCATTCCCTTTATGGAATTAACAGCAGCAAAATATATAAAATACACCGCAAATACAACTAAAACCCCAAGGTTTATCTTGGTGATAAGTTTAGTATTTGTTCTTACTTTCACAAAACTGTATACAAGTATTGCAGTAAATACAAACACCAAAATAAAACTTAGTATTTTATAAACTTCAAAATTATTAATTGCAAGCCATTTTTGATTCATATATACCATATGCCTTGCCATACCTATTCTTTTATGTGTAAAATAATTTATTATATTGGCTGCTGCCACCAATATAAATTCCAATATCGGCAGCAGCAGTACGATCAATCTCTTTAACATAATACTTTCTTATTACTTTTTCTTTGGTGCCTTGTCGGTTGAAAGCTCTCCGACTGTTGTATAAAGTACATCTCCACTTGCAGGATCTCCCACCTGTACTTCATTGGCAGGATCTTTTTGCCATACAAACCAACCGCTGTCATACAACTTTGTAACATGTCCGTTCTCATAAGCTATAAGGAAAGGTATAGCCGCCCTCCAACCGGTTCCGCAATAAAATGCCAAATCATTATTAATAGAGCTTCCTGACTCAGCCAGGTACTCCTCAAGCTTATCAAGCCCTACTGTAGTCCCGTCTGCGTTATTATAAGAGCCGTCATCAGTATCGTGTCCCCATACAGCACCCTTAGGCTCTCCGGCTCTGTCTATATAGCTGTATCCGCTGGTTTTTCCTAAAAACTCATCCTTGCTTCTGATGCTTACAAGTCTGAAATTACTGTTATCCGCAAGCTCTTTTTTTACATCATCTATGCTTATTATATACTCAGGATGCACCGGTATTGTAGCACCGAATTCTTTATCGGTAGCCTTAGGTGCATTACTCTGTGTTTCAAGTGCAAGCCCTGCCTTTTTCCAAGCTTCAAGACCGCCGTCAAGACACTTAACGTTCTCAACACCTGCCCAAAGGAGCATAAAAGCAACTCTGTCATCAGATGACATTTCCGGCTTGTCGGAGTAACATACCACTGTAGTATCCTTTGTTATACCATAATCCTTTAATAATTTTTCAATTTCATCAGGCTTTCTTATATTCCAGTCCACTTCCTCTTCAATAGAGTCGGTGTTCATATGCACGGCACCGGGTATATGTCCCTTCGGATAAGCTTCAGAATCGGCTTCCTCACCCCAGGAACACTCAAGTATCACATAATCCTTAGACTCTTCCTGCTCTCCATTAATAAGGCTTTCAACCCATTGCGGACTTACATATACCTTATTTTTTGCAACCGATTCAACCACTACCGCATTTGTAGTATTTTCTGCTGCAACTGTAGTACTTTCCGCTACGCTGCTTTGTGCCACTGTACTTTGAGCCTCTGTTGAGGTCTCGGTATTGTTGACACCACTGCTGCATGCTGTGAGTGCAAGCAATGTAAGTGCAGCTGATGCAAGTATTGAACAAATTCTTCTTTTCATTCATTTCCTCCCGGATATTTTATATCCTTTTATTATTTTTCTTACAAAGTTTATTATATCAAATTTTTCCTTTATATTGCAGTTTATAATATAATTTTTTAACAACTTAATACAAAAAACTTCGCAAATGGTATTATAATTTATCTTTTATGATAATGCAAGTTGAAAAATAACTATTCCAAAAAGCGGTGATTATACTAAAACAGTTCAGTTAAGTATACCTATATGTACGATATAAAAAATTAAAGTTTGCTTTAAAACGAAATATTATACATATATATTTGTATGAGGTTGACATTTGTATTTCATCTTGTTTTATAAGCTAAGATTAAAAATCTTATACTGTTTTAATGAATTATCAATAAACTTACCGAGCTATTATAGTATATCACTTACTATATGGAGCAGATGTATGTAACACAATATAGAATATAAATGCTTAATTTTATCTTCTGTGTCTGCTTATCATCTTTTCGACTTTTAATAACAGTTTGTCGGATATTATGGCAATTAAGCATATAGGTATAGTTCCTTCTATTATAAAGATAGTGTTATAGGTTGAAAGTCCTGTCTGAATTAAAAGTCCTAATCCGCCTGCACCGGTATTAAAAGCCAGTGTAGCCGCTCCTATACATATTATAATAGCAATTCTTATACCTGATATTATAACCGGAAGCGCCATTGGAAGCATGACCTTAAAAAGTAATTGTAAATTTGTCATTCCAAGCCCTCTTGCCGCTTCAATATAGGTCTTAGGTATGTTGTCAAGACCCGAAATTACTGCAAAGGTAATGGGCAATATGCTTTGTATGACCAATACAAATATTGCGGACTTAATTCCTGTTCCGCTTACAGTAATGAAAAAAAGCAACAATGCCATAGTGGGTATAGTTCTTATAATCATTGATAGTTTTTCTACAATTGTTCTGAAATCTTTTCCAAAACTTGTAAAGCAAAATAAACCGCTAAGTACACCTGCTATTATGGAAAACAATCCCGACAAAATACAGACATTTATAAATTCAAATGTCAGTTTAGGCAAACTGTAACTTGCAACCATTCCTATTTCTTCAGGCCACACCGAGTAAACCCAAGGTTCTATATATGAGTAGGTAAAAACCATTAAACATAACAAGCTTATTAATATCAGTATTTCAGTCCATTCCAAATCCGGCTTAAGAGAATTTTTTTCTTTCATTATTAATCCTCTTCTTTCAATATATTAAGAATGTCATTAAAAGAAATACTTCCATATGTTTTACCGTTATCTTCCTTTATTGAAATTATGTTTTCTCCTGAGGAAATCATTATTGACAATACTTCTTTTGCATTCTGTGAAATTAATGCAAATGACTTATACTCTTTTTTATCGTTTATATTAATATGCTTTGCAATAGGATATTTTGACAAAAGATCTATATAGGAATCATTACCCATAAAGCCTTTGGTAAATTCATTACCGGTCTTTAATATATTTTTGGCTGTGTCAAAACATTGCAATACACCTTTTGACATTATTGCAACCTTGTCTCCCATTTTTATTACTTCTTCAAGGTCATGTGTAACAAATACTACCGTCTTTTTTAATTCCTTTTGTATCGTCAAGAATTGATCTTGGAGATTTACCCTGTTAATAGGATCTACGGCACCAAAAGGCTCATCCATTAATATAATTTCAGGATCTGCTGCAAGCGCCCTTGCAACTCCTATTCTTTGTGCCTCTCCTCCTGAAAGCTGATCGGGAAACTTATTTATATAGTCATCAACCTTCATTCCTACCATATCTATAAGTTCTTTTACTCTTTTAAGTATTTTGTCCTCATCCTGTTTTAAAAGCCTCGGAACTATTGAAATATTATCTCTTACATTCATATGAGGAAAAAGACCTACATTTTGTATTACATAGCCTATACCCCTTCTAAGTTCTTCTTCCTTGTAAGTTGAGATATCCTTGCCGTCTATTTCTATTCTACCCTCATCATACTTTATCAAACGGTTTATCATTCTTAAAGTTGTAGATTTTCCACATCCCGATTCACCGGCAAGCACACACAGCTCACCCCTGTTAATACGCATACTGAGATTATTAACGGCAATTTCATTATCATATCTTTTTGTTACATTTACTAAATTTATCATATACTAGATCCTGACCTTCCCCCTATGCTTTTCAAAATACTTGATTAAATCCTCAATGCTTTTTAAGGTATAATCAAATACAAATATCATAAGCATAATGGGTATTGTAACCAATAAGACTATGTCTATTGCAAAACCGGCTGTTCCTTGAACTATAAACATTCCAAGTCCTCCAAAACCCACATAAGCTCCTATTATAACTCCCAGTATCGTGGATACCAAAGTCACCCTTATTCCGGATATGATGATAGGCAAAATCAACGGTAATTCAACTTTAGTAAATATTTGCCTGCTTGTCATTCCCATACCTCTCGCCGCTTCTATATAATTTTTATCAAGCATATTCAAAGCTCCGTATACTGTATTCACTATTTGAAATAAGGCATATACCAACAACGCCAAAAATACAGGTGCGGCTCCTATACCGGAAATACCCCACTTTTTTAATATGCTTATATTGTTGCTTAAGAATGCAAGAGGAAACATCATTATACTTATAAGTGCCAGTGCCGGTACCGATTCAAAAGTACCAAGTAATGACATTAAAAACTTACCGCATTTTTTATGCTTATATACATATCTTCCAAGTGGTATTCCTATAACAATACTTGTAAGTACCACTGAAAATGACATATTAAGATGATTTATCAGTTCAGCCTTAAACTGTGCTTCCCTGTTAAAGTATTCAACCATTATGGAAATGCCGTCAAGCTCACCCCTTAGTATAAAAATAAAGGTGAGTAGGGGAGCTACAAGTGAAATAATCAGCTTCTTAATATGCCCTAAAGTATATTCGGCACATTTACTACTTATAAGAAAGGTACATATAAGATAAGCATAACAGCCCACACTCATAGACAGTCTGGAATTTGCACTTTCAAATTCCACAACATTTGCCGCCTGCCCTGCAAATAAAGTACATAAGGCAAAGCACAGACCGGAATATATGCCTGTAATAAAATTAAACAATTCATTTTTACCCTTTATCAAAACAACTATTGATAATAGCAATGTAAGTATTAAAAAAGGATAATAATTAGCCCCAAGGCATTTTACGGCAGAAAGACCGACTTTCTTTCCTATCCTTGAGGCAGAATAAAACATAAAATGATTTGCAAATACTATTACAGGCAAAACAAATGCCAAAAATATCGAAGCATAATCTCTTTTTTGTGACATTTATATTGCCTCCATAATTTACTTGATCAAACCTTTTTCCTTTAAGAAGTCTTCAGCAATCTTTGTTTCACTTATTCCGTCCATTGTAAGCATTTTATTCAAATGAACTGCTGTTTCTTCGTCAAGATTTTCAAATATAGGTCTAATCAAAGCTTCAACTTCCGGGTACTTTTCCATAAATTCCTTAGTTGCTATAGGAGCCGGACTGTAAACCGGTGAAACTACCTTAGGGTCTTGAAGTATATACAAGTCAAGTGCTTCAATTGCTCCTGAACTGGTATATGTATGGCAGGCATTTACTCCGTCCGTACCCTCTGCAAGCATGGTCTTAACATCACTGGGACCTACAAGGAGCTGGTCTTCCTTAAGATGAAATCCGTAAGCCTCTTCCCAACCCGGCAGACAGGTGGGAGCTGTAACCACATAACTGTTATCACCTTCTATAGCAAGTTTCATATCTTTGCCGTCATTTACATACTTTGCAAAGTCTTCCAAAGTCTTTATATTGTTTTCTTCAGACCACTGTTTTCTTACAGCTATACCGTCAGTATTACTAAACGGTGCATAACACATCCATATTATACCGTTCTTTTCATCCGCTTCTTTTGTGGTTTGGAAAGCTTCTTCTAAAGAATTCTGATACTTTGTAACATCTACATTTTCTATAAACATCATACCTCTTCCGGTATAGTCTATAGAAAGTTCCGCCTGTTTTTGAAGCAGTGACTGCCTTACAAGTGTCGTATTATTAAAAGTTCCTATTTTCGAATCTACCTTATAGCCGTTATACTCAAGAACCTTTTGCATCATTGCTCCGACTATTCTTCCTTCTTCATCAGTCATAGTAGCAAGTTTTATAGGATCATTGGGATTTTTAATTTCTGCACTTTGTGTCGTTTCACCTGCACCTTTAGTCTCACTTTGACTTCCTCCGGTAGCTGCCGTCTTTCCCTCACAACCTGCAAGAATTGCCATTGATAATAAAATTCCTGCTGCCAATACTCCCAGTTTCTTTTTCATATAAACCTCCATAGTTTTTTTTTATGGTTAAATAACGAATTATATCCGTTATTTAATTTTTATTGTTAAAGTGCTTATCATAGTATACTCAACCGAAAGATTTAAACTTACCCTTACTCTATATACTTAAAAACCTGTAAAAGTAACTACTGCATAGTATTTTTGATATTTAACCTTATTATTACTTTGTTAATGGATTATAACAAATCTTTAATAAAAAAATTTGGTATCTATCTTACTCTTTCTGATATAAATTAAAAATCAATGATACATTACACTACATACTTTCATAGAATAATAATATCATCTCACAACAAATAACTTTCTATTCATAACTTCCATAATCAACACAGGCTTTATGCATCATCTTAAGATTATCAAGCTTTGCATTTATAGGAAGATCGCATGAGGGCATAAGAACAAACCCTCCTTCATTGTGTTTCATTTTCTTAATTATATCAACACAAGATTCATATACCTTCTTAGGACTTTCTCCTATAAGCAGAGCACTTGGCACATTCCCTGCTATAATATTGTCATGACCTAAAATATCGGCAACTTTTTCAAGAGGATTTTTTTCATCCGAACTTATAAAACTTCCCTTTTTAAGTTTCAGTTCTTTGTAAAACTCGAGGTTTTTATTTTGATTTCCACAAAGATGTATGCTGAAATTTTCTATACCTCTTTTTCTTAAACCCTCATGAACTTTAAGCATATAAGGTAGTGCAAACTTTTCAAATACTTTAGGTGATACTAAATCATTATTCTCAAAAGGATAGTTGGATGATGCAGAGCAATTCTCAACTTGGAACTCTTCTATAAATATGTCTGCCGCATCTAAAAGATACTTTACAGCAATATCAAGTAAATTATGAACCAGTTCCTTTTCTTTTATAAGCCACTTCATAAAAAGTGAGGTTTCCACCATTGAACCTACCATAGTAAAAGGAGAACCTGCACTTATCGACACTGATTTTTGTCCCTTACTTATAGCATACTTCGCAAATTCTATACGTTTTTTTAAGAATACTCCTTTTTTTATATCGGGAAGTTTATATTTTTTCGCATCTTCTATGCTTTTAATCGGATGATCAACTTTTGGAAGCTCAACACTTCCGATTTTATTAATATTAAGACTTCCCCCAAGGTCAAGCACTTCACCGTTAGGAAGATCGTAACAGGGGCTGCCGTCACAACCGACTTTTTTTATAATCTTTTCCTGAGCAATGAATGATTTTTCCACATCAAAATAAAACTCTTCAGAAGTAAGATTTTCAAGTCTGCCTGCAAACATGGTGGCTGAAGCTATAAAAGGCACTCTGTCAATAGCTTTTCCCGTATATAAGTTATTCATTCTGGTTTTGGAATCCATTATATTCCTCATTCAATCATCGTGAATTCGTTGCAATATTACATATTACTTCATAAAATAAATATATTTATTTTATAGGTTTGATATTCTACAAACAGATAGGATTATAATTGATTATTCGACTTAATACAAGACTTTTTAATATTTAAAATAAAAAAATATCACACTAACGTTTTGTATATCTTTCTTCAGTATATGAGCAAGCTTTAATAAATGCCGAAACTGTTAATTATTTTAACAAAAAACCTTATATTATCAAAGTTACTCCGTTTTCAGGTAAGGGGGAGGAGATTATTTTCTACCTACAGCAAAATCTAAACATGGATAATAGAGATAAGTATGGAGGTTTATGCCTTGTAGTCGACATAGCATTTGCAAAAAATTTCTATAAACTTTTAAATATATGGATTGAATACCTTGAATAAAAATAAGCTGTTGTGCAAACAAATCCACAACAGCTAATTTTATATAAAACAACTATTATTTTATGATTTTAATTTCACCTTTTATTTACCTACTATATTAACTATCTTTCCGGGAACATATATCTCTTTCACTATATTCGCAACCGGTTTTCCTATTCTCTCAAGCTCAGCCTTTGCCATACTGATAAGCTCATCCTTATCAATATTTACATCCACCTCAAGTACCGCTCTGGTCTTGCCGTTTACCTGTACCGGTATGGACATTACCTCTTCCTTCATGGCTTCTTCGTCATAATTTGGCCAAGTAGTATTAAATACTGAGTCTTCACCTCCAAGTTCCTGCCAAAGCTCCTCACTTATATGAGGTGCAAACGGTGCAAGTAAGGTTACAAAAGTCTTTAAGGTCTCTACATCTATGCCGCCTGACTTTCTTGAAAGCTCTATAAACTTATTATTATACTCCATGAAACCTGCAACTACAGTATTTAAGCTGAAATCATTAAGTCTGTGGTCTATATCGGATACAAGTTTATGTCTTAATCTGAGCATTTCCTTGCTCGGCTCTACCTTACTGTCCTTGGCATCCATTACCATGTTCCAGAACCTGTTTAAGAATCTGCTTACACCTTCTATACCTCTGTCATCCCACTCGGAATCAAGTTCAGGAGGACCTACGAAAAGCTCATACATACGGAGTGCATCACAGCCGTAGTCTCTTACCAGATCATCGGGAGATACTACATTGCCCATAGACTTACTCATCTTAATACCGTTCTTACCGGTAATCATACCCTGGTTAAATAAAGTCTTAAAAGGCTCATCAAAGCCTACTACACCGATGTCATGAAGGAACTTGGTATAAAATCTTGCATACAAAAGATGAAGTACGGCATGCTCCACACCGCCTATATACATATCTACCGGCAAATACTTATCAGCCTTTTCCTTTGAAACCAGTTCCTTATCATTGTGATTATCTATATATCTTAAGAAATACCAGCTTGAGCCTGCCCACTGCGGCATGGTATTGGTCTCTCTTTTTGCAGGCTCTCCGCAGCAGGGACAGGTAGTATTGACCCACTCATCTATAGCTGCCAACGGAGACTCCCCCGTACCTGTAGGCTGATATGACTTAACTTCCGGCAAAAGTAACGGAAGTTCTTCTTCCGGCACGGCTACATTGCCGCACTTTGGACAATGTACTATAGGTATAGGCTCGCCCCAGTATCTTTGGCGTGAAAATACCCAGTCTCTAAGCTTATAATTAACAGTCTTTTTACCAAAACCTTTTTCTTCCACATATTCAGCCGCCTTTTGCTTAAGTGTGGATGACTCCAGTCCGTTCCACTCTCCTGAATTGATCATAATGCCCTGTGCTTCTGTATAAGCTTCTTCAAGCTCGCCACCCGACTTACCGTCCTTTGAGATAACCTGCACTATCTCAAGTCCGAACTTTTTGGCAAATTCAAAGTCTCTTTCATCATGTGCAGGAACGCACATGATGGCTCCGGTACCGTAGTCTGCAAGAACATAGTCTGAAAGCCATATCGGAACCTTTTTATTATTAAGCGGATTTATAGCATAGGAGCCGGTAAACACACCGGTCTTTTCCTTTGCCTGCATACGATTTACATTGGACTTCATAGAAGCTTCCAATATGTACTTGTCAACCTCTTCTTTCTTATCCGCAGTGGCAAGTTTTGCCGCAAGAGTATGCTCGGGAGAAAGCACCATAAATGTTGCTCCGTGCAGGGTATCTGGTCTTGTGGTGTATACCAGTATACTGTCTTCTCCACCCTCTACCTTGAAATTAACCTCGGCACCGTAAGACTTACCTATCCAGTCCGCCTGCATCTTCTTTACTTTTGCAGGCCAGTCAAGCTTATCAAGGTCATTAAGCAACCTGTCCGCATAGGCTGTGATTTTAAGCATCCACTGCCTTAGGTTTTTCTTGGTAACCGGACTCTTACATCTTTCACATACACCGTCTACAACTTCTTCATTTGCAAGACCTGTCTTACATGACGGACACCAGTTTATCGGAAACTCCTTCTCATAAGCAAGCCCCTCTTTAAACATTTTCACAAAAATCCACTGTGTCCACTTGTAAAAGTTAGGGTCTGTGGTATTTACCTCCATATCCCAGTCGTAGATTGCAGCTATTTCGTCTATCTGTTTTTTTATGTTTGATACATTTTCCGCTGTTGACTTGGCAGGATGTATTCCCATCTTTATTGCATAGTTTTCTGCCGGCAGACCGAATGCATCCCAACCCATAGGATGTATTACATAATGCCCTTTTAACATCTTATACCTTGACCAAACATCAGATATAACATAACCCCTCCAATGTCCGACATGAAGTCCGGAACCTGAAGGGTAAGGAAACATATCCAAACAATAATATTTTTCCTTCTTACCGTCATCGACATTAACAGGATGCTCTTTCCAATATTTGTTCCACTTTTTTTCCACCGCACTATGGTTGTATTGTCTAGCCATGCTATCCTCCAAAACTTTCCTTATATAATAACTGTTATAAAAAATGCAAGCTCTAAACCCACTGATAATAATATCACTATTACAAATTCCTTTCAGTAAAATTTTTCATAAAAAACAATATCTGTTTCAATTAAATACTCTTATACCTATTGAAACAGGCTGATAATTTATGTAAGCTATGCCATTTGAT
>ERZ773010.2238-NODE-2238-length-11592-cov-5.294617_pt1 | contig 11592 bp, 10 predicted proteins | sample MGYA00580842_ERZ773010 | MGnify/ENA primary metagenome ERZ773010 (study PRJEB29015, sample SAMEA2737982) | human oral metagenome | biome: human oral; feature: human-associated habitat; material: dental | place: China | collected 2107 ...
CGTCCCGCTTGAACTTGACGTATGGTCGATACCAAAGACATAGTAAAGACTGCCACCGTCGAATAAAAAGAGATAGCCACTACCGAATCATGGCCTACAAAGTCCAAAACCGGTTTGATAATGACACCACCGCCCATACCCGACACGCTACCTACGGCATTGGCAACTACAATAATCAGAAAATATAGTACTCCTATTCCGCTCACACTTATTCGCGCTCCTCTGACCTCATCACTTCTCGCCACTTCTATTTTACACAATTATCAGCTATTTTGCACAAGTAAAGAACTAGATTGTACCGCTATTTTATAAAGTAAATCCTTAGAAAAACGTACGACTAAATATTGTATCGGTTATATTTAAAATAAAATACCTACACATTGAATTCTAATAATTAGTTTTATACTTAAAATTCGAGATATTCAAGTTTTACAATCCTTCAGGTATCAAAAACTACCTTTTTAAACCTTGCTATTTTTATTGTTTATATACATATATTAGGTTTTCTATTTTATTATTTTCTTTAGTTTTTACGTTTACAATAGATTTCAATCATGCTATACTCAGTCCATCAAAATATAAAGGAGAGAATCCTATGAAAAAATCCCTTATTAGCCTTTTAGGGCTATCAACTCTTGCTGCTTGCGCTTTGGCTTCTGCTAACGTCCAAGCCGCTGCACTTCCCCCATTAGTCCTAGACCCCCTGGACAACCAAGTCATGACGACTGATACGCTACCCCCACGACCAAGCCAAGGTCTGCCAGGCTTTGTTCCTCGCTTTTCTAACCAAGAAAGCCAACCAAAGAACACGATGGCCAACGGCTACAAGCCACTTGACCCGATTGTTTTAGCTCCTGAGGACAACCAAGTCATGACGACTGACGCGCTGCCTCCAAGACCAAGCCAAGGCTTACCAGGTTTTGTTCCTCGCTTCGCTAACCAAGAGACCAAACCAAAAGACACGATGGCCAACGGTTACAAGCCACTCGATCCTATTGTTGTGGCTCCTGAGGATAGCCAAGTTATGACGACTGCAACACTTCCACCCGCTCTATCCCAACCAGGTTCAGTTTCTAAAGAAGATGAGCAAGCGTCATACGATGACGAATCAAACGAAAGCCATTCAGAAGAAACACCTTCTTACCATAGTAGTGATGACAACAACTACGATTACAGCTATGACTATAACTATAATCAAAACTACGATTATAACTATGATTACAATTACAACTATTACTACAGCAATGATTATGACTATAACTACGGTCATTACAATCAATACGACTACAACTACAACAATTCTTACTACTACAACTAAGCACTTAAGCAGCCAGCTTCAGACACTAGGTCTGGAGCTGGCTGCTTGCTTGTCCTCTATCTAGTGAGTCGCCAATCCCTAAGTCAACAAAAAAGAGACTAGGACATACGCCCTAGTCTCAAGCTTACTTAAGAATTATTTACCTAAGTTGTAGAAAGACTTCAAGCCGTCGTAGCGAGCTACTTCGCCTAATTCGTCTTCGATACGGAGCAATTGGTTGTACTTAGCGATACGGTCAGTACGTGACAATGAACCAGTCTTGATTTGGCCAGCGTTAGTTGCTACAGCGATATCAGAGATGGTTGAGTCTTCAGTTTCACCTGAACGGTGAGATACTACTGCAGTGTAACCAGCTTTTTGAGCCATTTCGATTGCATCGAAGGTCTCAGTCAAGGTACCGATTTGGTTAACCTTGATTAAGATTGAGTTACCAATCCCTTTTTCAATCCCTTCAGACAATTTAGCAGTGTTAGTTACGAACAAGTCGTCACCTACTAATTGAACTTTAGAACCTAAACGGTCAGTCAATAATTTCCAACCATCCCAGTCGTTTTCGTCCATACCGTCTTCAATGGTGATGATTGGGTATTTGTTAACCAATTCTTCCAAGTAGTCTACTTGTTCAGCAGAAGTACGTTTTGCACCTTTGTCGCCTTCGAACTTGGTGTAGTCGTATACGCCATCTTCGTAGAATTCAGAAGCTGCACAGTCGAAACCTAAGAATACATCTTTACCTGGTTCCAAGCCAACGTTCTTGATAGCTTCTAAGATAGTTTCTACGCCATCTTCAGTCCCTTCAAAGTTAGGAGCGAAACCACCTTCGTCACCAACAGCAGTTACTAAACCACGTTTGTGTAAGATAGATTTCAATTCGTGGAAGATTTCTGCCCCCCAACGAAGTGCTTCTTTGAAGCTTGGTGCGCCTACTGGCAAGATCATGAATTCTTGGAAAGCGATTGGCGCGTCAGAGTGAGAACCACCATTGACAATGTTCATCATTGGTGTTGGTAATACTTTCGTATTGAAGCCACCTAAGTATTTGTAAAGTGGAACGTTTAAGTAGTCAGCAGCAGCGCGAGCAACAGCAATCGATACACCTAAGATTGCGTTAGCACCGAGTTTCCCTTTGTTAGGAGTCCCGTCTAATTCAATCATCAATTTGTCGATGGCGTTTTGTTCTAAAACATCGTAGCCTAACAAAGCGTCAGCGATGACGTTGTTCACGTTGTCAACTGCTTTAGAAACCCCTTTACCTAAGTAACGTGATTTGTCGCCATCACGCAATTCAACTGCTTCATATTCACCAGTTGACGCACCTGATGGAACCATCCCACGACCGAAGGCACCACTTTCAGTGTAAACTTCTACTTCGATGGTTGGGTTACCGCGAGAGTCGAGGACTTCACGAGCATAAACGTCTGTAATGTATGGCATATTGTTCTCTCCTTTAAAGTTGATTAGCCTCTTAATTACTTAAGAGTATTGCCACTATCTATTTTAGTGATTTTCGTGGCAAAATGCAAAGATTTTCTTGCTTTTTAACCTATTTCTTAATGAGGGATTCCCCGGTCATTTCTTCCGGTTGCGCAACCCCTAATAAATCTAGCATGGTTGGGGCTAAGTCAGCCAAACGGCCGCCTGAACGGAGCTCTACCCCTGGCTTAGTTACAATGACTGGCACTGGGTTAGTTGTGTGGGCAGTCATTGGTTGACCGTCTAAAGTCACCACTTCGTCAGAGTTCCCGTGGTCGGCTGTAATGATGGCAGAACCGCCTTTGGCTAAGATTAAGTCAACGACTTCGCCTAAGCACTCGTCAACCGCTTCAATGGCTTTGACAGTTGGTTCTAACATACCAGAGTGACCTACCATGTCAGGGTTAGCGAAGTTAAGGATGATGGCATCCAACTTATCTTCATTGATGGCAGCTACTAAGGCATCCTTGACTTCATAAGCAGACATTTCTGGCTTGAGGTCATAGGTTGCGACCTTAGGAGATGGGATCAAGATCCGATCTTCACCTTGGAATTCCTCGTGACGGCCACCACTCATGAAGAAGGTAACGTGAGGATATTTCTCAGTTTCTGCAATCCGTAATTGTTGTTTGCCATTATTGGCTAGGACTTCACCGATAGTGTTTTTGAGGTCTTCCTTCTTGAAGGCAATCTCAGCTAAGACATCATCGCTGTATACAGTGAAGGTCACAAACTTGAGGTCTTTTGGATAGTCGCCGCGGTCGAAACCTTCGAAAGCTGGGTTAGACAAGGCAGTCCCTAATTGGATAGCCCGGTCTGGACGGAAGTTGAAGAAGACAACAGAGTCGCCAGATTCAATTTCAGCTACTGGTTGACCACCTTCAGTGACCACAAATGGCACAACAAACTCATCGTAAACTTCTTCCTTATAGGAAGCTTCAATCCCTGCCACAGCAGAGTCAAATTGGGCACCTTTACCGTGAACCATCGCGTCATAAGCCAGTTGCACCCGTTCCCAACGCTTGTCACGGTCCATGGCATAGTAACGGCCAGAAATGGTTGCGAAGCGACCTACGCCGACTTCACCAAATACTTCTTCAGTCTTCTTAACGAAGTCTAAACCTGAAGATGGCGCCACGTCACGACCGTCTAAGAAGCCGTGAACATAGACTTTTTCAAGGCCATATTGCTTAGCTAAACGTAAGAGCGCAAAGAGGTGCTCGTAGTGAGAGTGAACCCCACCGTCAGAGATTAAGCCCATCAAGTGAAGAGCTTTACCTGATTCTTTGGCTGCTTTCACCGCTTCAACCAATTCAGGAATTTCGTAGAATTGGCCTTCACGAATGGAAATGTTAATACGGGTTAGGGATTGATATACAATACGCCCTGCCCCAATATTCAAGTGACCTACTTCGGAGTTACCCATTTGGCCATCTGGCAAGCCAACGTCTTCACCGCTGGCTTTGAGTTGGTTGTGAGGGTAAGTTTCCCAGTAACGGTCAAAGTTTGGTTTCTTGGCTGCTTTAACGGCATTCCCGAATACTTCGTCGCGAATAGCAAAGCCGTCCAAGATGATTAAGGCTACAGGAGCTTTTGACATTATTTCACACCTTCTAATAACGCTAAGAATGATTCTGGTACTAAAGAAGCACCGCCGACTAAGGCACCGTCAACATCTGGACATGACATGTATTCTGCCACGTTCTCTGGTTTAACTGAGCCACCATATTGCACACGTACAGCGTCTGCTGCTGCTTGACCAAAGTTCTTAGCTACGACTGAACGAACCGCTGCACACATTTTTTGTGCGTCTTCTTGGGTTGCGGATTTACCAGTCCCAATCGCCCAAATTGGTTCATAAGCGATAACAGAAGCTTTAACTTGATCTTCTGAGAAGCCTGCCAAAGCAGCTGTTACTTGTTTTTCAACAACTTCTTCTGCTTGACCTGCTTCGTATTGTTCTAAGGTTTCACCACAGCAGATAATTGGCACCATGCCGTTGCGGAAGATTGCTAAGCCCTTCTTGTTAACGTCTTGGTCTGTCTCATGGAAGTATTCACGACGTTCTGAGTGACCAATGATAACATAGTCAACACCTAATGCTTTGAGTGATGCTGGGCTAGTTTCACCTGTAAAGGCACCTGCATCTTCGAAGTAGCAGTTTTGTACTGCCAAACCTAAGTCTGACCCAGCTAAGCTTGCTTTAACGTCAGAAGCCACTAAGGCTGGAACGCCCACAACTGCTTCAACAAGATCTGCGGAAGGTAATTTACCTTTAACCGCCTCAACGAAGGCTTTCGCTTCTTCGTTGGTTTTGTTCATTTTCCAGTTACCTGCAATAATTGGTTTTCTCATTAGTATCCTCCTAAGGATTGTGGAAGGTCCTGGGGCTTAGAAAGAAGCCCCGCCCTTCACAGATTGATTTAATTCTTATTTGTCTGAGATAGAAGCAACCCCTGGTAATTCCTTACCTTCGAGGTATTCTAAGGATGCGCCCCCACCAGTTGAGATGTGAGTGAACTTGTCAGCATAGCCTAATTGAGCCGCAGCTGCTGCAGAGTCCCCACCACCGATAATAGTGGTTGCCCCTTCAAGGTGCGCAATTGCTTCGCAGACCCCAATGGTCCCGCCAGCAAAGTTAGAGAACTCGAAGACACCCATAGGCCCGTTCCATACAACGGTCTTAGCATCTTGTAAGTAGTCAGAGAAGAGTTTAACAGTCGCTGGACCGATGTCTAAACCTTCTTGATCTGCTGGAATAGCATCTGAAGGTACCACTGTAATTGGTGCATCATTGCTAAATTCTGGCGCCACCTTGTTGTCGATTGGCAATACTAATTTGTCGCCAGCTTTGGCCATGATTTCCTTAGCTAACTCTACGCGGTCAGCTTCTAAGAGCGAAAGCCCTACTTCGTAGCCTTTTGCTTTGAAGAAGGTGTAAGCCATCCCACCACCGATTAAGACTTTGTCAGCCTTGTCGAGGAGGTTTTCAATAACCCCAATCTTATCGGAGACCTTAGCCCCACCTAAGATTGCAACAAATGGACGTTTTGGATTGTCAACCGCGCCACCAATGAACTTGATTTCCTTATCCATCAAGAAACCAGCAGCAGTTTCCAAGTGGCTAGCCACCCCAACGTTAGATGCGTGAGAACGGTGTGCTGTCCCGAAAGCATCGTTAACAAAGAGGTCACCCAAGCTTGCCCAGTATTTGCCCAATTCTGGGTCATTTTTAGATTCTTTTTTACCGTCGATGTCTTCAAAACGAGTGTTTTCGAATACTAAGACATCGCCTTCAGCTAAACCGTCAATAGCTGCTTCTAAAGCTGCCCCACGGGTTTCTGGCACGAAAGTTACTTCCTTACCTAATAATTCACCTAAACGTTTTGCAACTGGAGCTAAAGACTTAGAAGCCTTGTCTTCTTCAGTTTTAACTTTGCCTAAGTGAGAGAAGAGGATGAGTTTTGCTTTGTTGTCGATTAAGTATTGAATGGTTGGCAAAGCTTGAACGATCCGGTTGTCGTCAGTGATGACGCCGTCTTTCATTGGAACGTTGAAGTCCACCCGGACTAATACCTTTTTACCTGCTACATCTAAATCTGTTACGATTTTTTTTGCCATATAAAAACCTCCTTGGGCATGCGATTTGGTGCTGTTATCAATTGACAGCTGTGACTCTTCCTGGCGATGGGTCAACCTGCTGATGCAACTGACCTCAACACCAAAGCGGTGATAATAAACAAAAGGCGAGGAAGCTTGTCACTTCCCCGCCTAGAGTGTCATGCGACTAAGCTCGACATTCGTATATGAAACTTATGATTATAAGCTTGCGAAGTAAGCTAAGGTACGAATTAATTGAGCAGTGTATGACATTTCGTTGTCATACCAAGATACAGTCTTAACTAATTGTTTGTCGCCTACAGTCATTACTTTGGTTTGAGTTGCGTCAAATAATGAACCGTAAGTGATCCCTACGATGTCAGAAGATACGAGTGGATCTTCAGTGTAACCGTAAGATTCGTTAGCTGCTGCTTTCATTGCTGCGTTAACTTCTTCAGCAGTTACAGGTTTTTCTAAAACAGTTACTAATTCAGTTAAAGAACCAGTTGGTACAGGAACGCGTTGTGCAGCCCCGTCTAATTTACCGTTCAATTCTGGGATTACTAAGCCGATAGCTTTAGCAGCACCAGTTGTGTTAGGTACGATGTTTACAGCTGCTGCGCGAGCACGACGCAAGTCACCTTTAGGGTGTGGAGCATCCAAGGTGTTTTGGTCACCAGTGTAAGCGTGGATAGTAGTCATTAAGCCTTCTACTACGCCGAAGTTGTCTTGTAAAGCTTTAGCCATTGGAGCCAAGCAGTTAGTAGTACATGAAGCACCAGAGATTACTGTTTCATCCCCAGTTAAGATGTTGTGGTTAACGTTGTAAACAACTGTTGGTACGTCGTTACCACCAGGAGCTGAGATAACTACACGTTTAGCACCAGCTTTTAAGTGTAATTCAGCTTTTTCTTTTGAAGTGAAGAAACCAGTACACTCAAGCACGATATCTACACCTAATTCACCCCAAGGTAATTCTTCAGGATTACGGTTAGCTAAAACTTTAACTTCTTTACCGTTCACACGGAAAGCGCCGTCTAATACTTCAACTTCACCGTTGAAACGACCTTGAGTTGAGTCATATTTTAATAAGTGTGCTAATTGTTTAGCATCAGTTAAGTCGTTGATTGCTACAACTTCCAAACCTTCTACATCTTGGATACGACGGAATGCTAAACGACCGATACGTCCAAAACCGTTAATACCTACTTTTACTGTCATATTTGACTTCCTCCTTAAGGAAAAATTTATTTTAACGGGGTATTAGCCCCACTTAAAACCATGTTTGCGATTCCTTCATCACAGATTAGAACCCCATGATGTTGGATAAGTTTGTAGTAAGCCTCTACAGCGCGGGCCTTGCTAGCGCCGCCTACTACGGTAATCAAGAGAGGCACCTCACGCAAAGACTGGAATTGAATTCCGAATCTCGGTAAACGTAAGACCTCCTGGCCGCTTTGATTGAAAAATACCCCGAAGGCTTCTCCAACCGCATCTTGGTCCTTCAATAATCGCTTCTGATCCGCCGTTAAATCATGTCGTTCTGCCATCACATTGGCATTACCGACCGATAACAAGAGCACATTGGCTGTCTTACTTAATTCAACAGCATGACGTATAGAAGGATTGTTGAGTAGTACTTGCGAAACTTGCTCCCCGATATTCTCAGGGATAAAGAGTGGCACAAACTGACCATCCGTCTGTTTAGCCATCAAGCCCCCAATATTGTTGGCTTGAATGTCATAAGAACCCCCAACCCCGCCACGAGCAGGTACAAAGACTAGGTCTCTATCTTCTCCCAACTGAGGTGTGAATTCTTGGGCTACTTGAGCCAGGGTAGTTCCCCCGGTCATGGCTAGCACTTGACGTCCTGATTCTAGGTTCAAGGCCAGAAACTCTGCTACCTTGCGTCCTAGCCGGCTCCCAACCTTAGGATCGACATCGGCATCACCTTTGACAATCCAGACTTCTTGGAGCCCTAATTTCTCCTTGACTCCCTGAGCCAATTCGAAGAACTCGTGGTGATCATCTAAGGCCTGCTCCATGGCCTCTAAAACATCTAAGCCAATAGGCGTTAACCGAATTCCCGACTGCTTGACATCAACCAAGCCCTGAGATCGCAAGCTATCCATCAAGGTCCGCAAGCTACGCTCTGATAGGGCCACTTCCTCTGCTAGGGTCTTACGACCAATCCGCTCGGGATGTTGGGCCAAGGTCTTCATTATGCGCAATCGCTGTACTAATTCTTGGCCGACTTGCGGGACGACTTTCTCAATCAAAGAAAACATATCTCGCATCATCTGCCTCCTTTGGTCAAAGATTGACCATGCAAAGCTTCTCAGACTCTCGTCTCAAGAAGAATTGCTCCTTCTCTAACCTCTTTAATGATACCATTCTTATTCCTATAATGCAAATATTAAACCGCATACATTTATATTTCTCATGTAATTTTCATCTTATTTCGAATGGTCGGAAAACGACCAACAGATAGGAAGTGCTTTCATGAAAATAACGCTACCATCGCCTTTTGTGTCCTATAACAAGCTAGGGATGGCAAGCTAACGACCTACTCTCTCATACTTGGCCCTAGACCTTACCCTATCTTTCCTGTCGGCAAGATTTTTTGATTCCTATCTTGGAGTAGACAAAAAGGACAGACCTGGGCCTGTCCTTTTTAATATAAATTAACGGATTACCTGATCACGGACAAAAGGATCCGTGCTAATGCCTTGTTCTAAGACCAAACGGGCATACTCTTTGGCGCCCCAGAGCGAATGATCCTTGTAATTACCGCATTCCTTAGCAGTGGCTGCCGGAATATCTGTAAAACCTTGAACCTTCTTCAAAACATTGGCTAGCGCTTGAGCCACTTCTGCTGGCGTGTGTTCATTCCAAATCACCATGTAATAGCCAGTACGGCAACCCATTGGCGAGATATCCACGACCCCTTCCAACTCATCGCGTAAGTTAATGGCCAAATAGTGTTCTAGGGTATGAAGCGCTCCTGTAGGGATTGCGTCTTGGTTAGGTTGCAAGAATCGCAAGTCATATTTTTGCAAGAGGGCTCCAGTTTCGTGGCGCTCCGTGCCGGCTAGGCGAACATAAGGCGCCTTAACGGCATTATGATCTAGGGTAAAACTTTCTACTTGTGCCATAGTATTCCTTCTTTCTATCTTTCTTCAGCCAGAAATCCGTTTGTCAGTCCCTTTTTTAGGAGGGTGCGGAAGTTTTTCTTCCTATAAAATACGGGTTATTGCTAGTTACTATTATAGGTATTTTGCGTCTGAACTTCAACCCGTCTGCTTGAGGATTTCCGGATAGGCAAATTGGGGGAATTATGCTAGAATAAGGGGGTTGTGAAATCAAGAAAGGAACTTTAAATAATGTCTCAACCCCGCCCACTCACTCTCCAGGAAAAAATATATTACCTGTCTATCTCCATCTTACTCAATACATTTGGCAACGCCCTGACCATTTCCATGAATATGGGCTCTTCCATGTGGACCGCTGCTTCAGTCAATATTTCCAATTACTTTCCTATTCAACTGGGCACCGTCTTGCTCTGCAATGCCTTGTTAGGAATTATCTTGAATATTGTCATCGATAAGAAGATTGACCTACCTCTTATTGTAGGAAATTTCGTCTTCATCTTCCCTTTCAGCGTCTTGGTCCAATTTTTTGTGCAAGGTATGGGCTGGCTGGGCTTGCCTGGTCTGCCGGTTTGGTTACGCTTGGTCTTGAATATCACCGGAATCTTCCTGATTGCTATTGCCATTTCCATCTATCAACGGGTCAATTGGATTATTCATCCTCTCGATGAATTGACTAACACCATCCGCTTCAAGTTCTGCAATGGCAACCCGGTACATGCGCAACTCCTAACCTTTAGCATCCCAATTGCCATGCTGATTATTATGTTCACCCTCTCCGGCCATCTCTATGCCGTTAACCTAGGCACCATCGCCGCCCTGCTCTGCCAAGGCGCCTGGATTGGTTGGGCCGACAAACGCGTCTTCGCTAGTTTGCCTCATTATTTTAGAGATTAAAATGTCAAAAGCCATCCTTACGTGGGATGGCTTTTTTATCTGATATAACGGAGACGGTGGGATTCGAACCCACGTGCCGGTTGCCCGACAAAATGATTTCGAGTCATTCCCGTTACGGCCTCTTCGGTACGTCTCCGGAACAAGCCTATTATAGCACCGGAATTCTCAGTCTGCAAGGCTTGACAAAGCCTCCTTTTATCCCTATGCTTAGGAGGTTAGAACCCTAATCTAGAAGAAGGAGGTTAAGGCAAGAAGGGCGCTGACACCAACTAACACCAGAGTAAGAAAAGAAGCGTTAAGTGATAGCGAGATGGAATGTTGCTCCTATACGAAAAAATGCTGGACATTTTGCGGTTTCTTTTCTGCATTCGCTGCATTTAATTGGTTCTGTCAGTTAAATGAAGCAGCTCGCTAAATTAAGGAGATGCTATTAAAATGGAAAATCAAGTATACCGCCGTAAAGGCGCCGTCACCACCCTACAATTAACCACCCTGGCCATCTTGTTGGCTATCCGCTTCGCCTTGGATTACCTACCTGAAGTCAATTTAGGCGTTACCAAAATGGGTTTTGGCTTTGTGGGGGCTGCCTTGACTGGCGCAATTGCCGGCCCAATCCCTGCAATGATTCTTGGCGCTGCCCACGATATTCTTAAGTTCGCTTTAGGCGGTGCTAAGGGGGACTACTTCCCAGGCTACACCCTAACTGCCATTGTCGGTGGGCTAATTTACGGGCTTGGCCTTCACCGCCAAGCTAAGACCCCTCTTCGAATCTTCCTGACTGTCTTGGCTGTCACCTTCATCTGTAACTTGGGGCTCAATACCCTTTGGACCATGATGGTTCAGCAAAAAGCCATTATGGCCATCTTGCCTGTACGCTTCTACAAAAACATGGCTTCCCTAGTGGTCAATTCCGTCGTCCTCTATTACTTATTCAATAATGCGCCAATCAAACGAATCATGGAACAAATTCAATTTCCTAGCCTTTTGAGAAAAAAATAAAACTAGCCAAGACAGTCCGTCTGTCTTGGCTTTTTTCTTCCTTGAGCGTATAATCAATGTCAAAGAAAGGAGGCTTGCCTATGAAAGCCATTGGAACCCAAACCCTCCTCACAGAAGACCTTATTTTACGACGATTTGAACTGTCAGATGCACCTG
>ERZ773010.2239-NODE-2239-length-11583-cov-32.278279_pt1 | contig 11583 bp, 9 predicted proteins | sample MGYA00580842_ERZ773010 | MGnify/ENA primary metagenome ERZ773010 (study PRJEB29015, sample SAMEA2737982) | human oral metagenome | biome: human oral; feature: human-associated habitat; material: dental | place: China | collected 2107 ...
ACACCTCGTGATATTCAGCCGCATCATCTACGGTTAATTGTCTAAATTCTTTCATATGTACCTCGTTTAAAGCGACCTAATTCTAAAAATATTAGGTCGCCATGAATTTCTATATTACTAGGATAGCACGCATTATTATGCTCTGCATTATTTATAGAGCAGTATTTTTATAGAGCAGTACTATTTATAAAGCTGCACTATCTAGTGGCTGTTCGCTATCTAGTGTAAGGTAACGGCTCAAGAATTTGCGTGTTCGTTCTTCTGTTGGATGTTCAAGGACAACCTTAGGATCCCCTTGTTCTACGATGACGCCGCCTTCCATAAATACGACTTGGTCAGCCACTTCTTTGGCAAAGCCAATTTCGTGAGTTACGATAATCATCGTAACCTTGAGCTCTTTCGCAATCTTGCGTATAACAGCTAATACTTCACCTACGAGCTCTGGATCGAGGGCTGATGTAGGTTCGTCAAAGAGGATAACCTCTGGGTCCATCGCAAGGGCACGAGCGATGCCAATACGTTGTTGTTGACCACCGGAAAGTTGTACCGGATAGTAATCATCATAGCCTTCCATGCCTACTTCCTTGAGGAAGCGTTGTGCGATTTCACGGGCTTGAGATTTCTTCATCTTCTTAACCGTTACAAGGCCTTCCATAATATTTTCAATAACGGTCTTATTAGAGAACAAGTTATAAGATTGGAACACCATGGATGTGTTACGGCGTGCGTTTAAGATTTCCTTGTTAGACGCTTTATGGAGGTCTACAGAAATATCATTTAACTGCATTGTCCCTGCATCGGCCTTTTCAAGGAAGTTAAGCGTTCTAAGGAATGTCGTCTTACCACTACCGGATGGGCCAAGGATAACCGTTACAGACCCTGTTGGCACATGTAAGTCGATGCCCTTTAAAATTTCACGGTTCCCGAAGGATTTGTGAACTTGTTTAATATCTATCATAATGCATTACCTCGTTTATACTTGCTTGCATAGATTTCTAAACGATGGAAGATAAATTCAAATACAATCCCCATCACCCAGAATAGACCGGCCACCACGATGTAGGCCTCAAAATATTGTGAATTTTCCTCTGTATATAACTTTGCAGCGCCAAATAGTTCAATAACTGTGATGACAAATACGATACTCGTACTCTTCATGGTGTTAAGGAACTGATTTGTAAATAGTGGCAACGCAAAGACTGTAGCCTGTGGCAATACGATGCGACGGAACGCTTGGAACCAAGTCATACCGATGGCCTGAGCCGCTTCCATTTGCCCTTTCGGTACCGATTGTAAGGCAGCCCGGAAGATTTCACTCAAATAGGCTCCTGTGTGCAAGGTTAAACCTACAACGGCTACAAAGGTAGCTGGCACCTTTTCAAAGGGCACATGCACCCCTGTTTGATCCTCTAGCGCGAGGAATAGAATTGGTAAACCATAGTACACGAGGTATAAGAGAACCATGTTCGGAATACTACGGCACAATAATACATATAGGTAGCTGAGCTGACTGAGCACAGGCACTTTATTTTGTTGTAGCACGCAACTTAATAACCCTAGGATTGTACCCAAACCAACGCTGAGGAAGGTAATCATGAGGGTTACTTTCACATAGGGAATAACAGCAAAGAAGGTGCCATAAATATAGGTTGAATCAATTATATGTCCCATACGCCCCTACTCCTCACTGATCAAAATGCGTTGCGTTTCCTTGCCCGCAACGGTAAAACGTTTTTCAAGCAATCGACCCAAGAGGGACACGATGATAATTAAAATGCCATAAATGATAGCTGCATCGACGAATAGCTCAAGATAGCGCTGACTATTGCCGCCCATGAGGTCCGCCTTACGCATCATATCGACAACGCCGACGTTAAAAATGAGCGCCGTCCCTTTCAACATGCCGATAACGAGGTTCGTCAACGGTGGAATGCTCATGGTGAAAGCCTGCGGCAAGATGATGCGCACATAGCTTTGGAACTCGGTCATACCAAGACTTTTAGCGGCTTCCTTCTCACCAGGAGCCACCGCATCAATACTGGAGCGCATGATTTCAGCGCTGTAAGCTGCAATGTGCAATGTAAATACGGCGTATACGAATACGAGGCCTGGCACATTTTTCATGTTAAGCCCCATGTGGGACATGATTTCTGGTACCCCAAAGTAAATAAGGAAGAGCTGTACCAAGAACGGAGTGCCCCGCATAAAGGAGATAAATACGATAAATAATTGGTTTAATACTGGTACCTTCTTGAGGCGAATGATGGCTATGATAGAGCCCAAAATAACACCTAAGATGGCAGAAATAACGGTGATAAGCACCGTTACGTGCACATAATTCAAGAGCTGTGGAAACGCTTGGATCATGTAGGACACATCAAAATACTTGCCCACAGTAACACCTCGCTTCTAGACATAATAGAATAAGGCCGCCAAGGCGGCCTATCCGTTATTTTTGTGTTGGATCGAATGTGTAATCCCCACCAAGATATTGTTCAGAAAGTTTTTTCAACGTACCATCTGCACGCATTTCTTTCATAGTTTTATCGATTTTTTCGTTTACTTGTTTCATGTCATCTGTACGTTTAGACAAGAAATAAGTTGGTACTACGGCCAATACATCACCTACGGCTTTAAGTGGCAAGCCACGGTCTTTAATAGCAGAGTTAATTACGTATTCATACTCACCTGCTGCATCAGCACGGCCTGTAGCAACGAGGTTTAATGTTTCTGCACCTGCTTTATCTGTATAGATAACTTCGATTTGAGGATTTGCTGTTTCGTTGAATTGTTTTACTAACTCGTTGAACTCAGAGGATGTAGTAACGGCGATTTTCTTGCCTTTCAAATCATCCAATTTAGAGATGTCGTTGCGATCGTTTTTAACTACTAATTTACGTGTAGAGTAGTTGTTAACCTCATTTGTGTAGTAGTATTTTGCTTCACGTGTCGGGTTGCGACGCATTTGGTTTGCAATCATGTCCACTTGGCCTGCATCCATTGCTACAAAGGCAGCATCAACGGCCATTGGCTTGAAGTTGAAGTGAAGGTCTGGATTACGACGCTCAATTTCTTTCAACAATTCTACGTCAAAACCAGTAAGGTTGCCATTATCATCTGTATAGGAATAGGGGCGAACTGTACCGCGTGTAGCTACGTTAATTACTTTAGCATCAGGATTTACCTTTGCGTCCTTAGATGTATCGTCACCGCAACCAGCTACGACAAGCACACCGAGTGCCAACGCGCCGATGGCGAATAATTTCGTTAATTTCTTTGTATTAAACATGTAAAACTCCTTCTTTTCGCAATGTTTGCAGGAATGACTCTACCTTATCTGTATGGGTAAAAGCCTCAATAACTCTATCTATTTGGTCAGCCTCCAAGGTGAGACCTAATTTAATGCGTATATCCTCCATAGTAAGAGGATTCTTCGGCGATCCTTTAGGATTATTCACCGTTTCTGTGAAAGTATCTCCATTTTTCAAGGTAACGGTTACTTTCGTAATCCGCTCTGTTTGAGATACCTTCGGCAAGTCATAGACACGCTCTATGCGCGACATACAGTCTCGTACATCTGTGTCTATGGCATCTATCTTGAACAACTCATCCTGTACCGACCCATACGCGAGGACTTGGTACACGATGTACTCTATGGAAAACTGCCCTTCTCGACCTGTTGTTGGCGATGTATAACGCAATGCCGCATCAGCACCAGGTGGGAAGTGAACAGTCACTCGATTTATCTCATCCCAAAGGGAGAAATCGGGGGTGGTACATAATCTACATTGATCTTGTTCCTCTGTATCTGGTGAAAGGTAGTTGTGTTTAGACACATACGAAGAAGATGTATATAGTCTATGTACCACGATTTCTGCTGCTTCAGCGCCACAAATGGCTGCCGAGCAATACGGGTGAACTTTCATCCACAAACCAGGATCAATGAGTTGTCCTGGTGCTAGCCAACGGCTAGCAATGTCATTTGATGTAACGGTAATATTACCGATAGTTTTAAACCAACCCCGTTCAGGGTCAAATGGTTTTGTACTTGTTCGCAGTGATGTATGTTGTAACAGTTCGTAAGCCCATACGCCATTGCGTGCCGCCAGGCCCGCATGGAGCGGCTTACCATCTGTGCCACTTTGAAAGAACATGCCCGCCGATTGAGTAGCAGCCAAAGACAGGAGCTGAGCCAAGCTTTCACCATGAAGGCCTCGCAAAGCGCCTATAGCGGCCGCCGCCCCAATAACACCAACGGTCCCCGTAGAATGCCATCCTTGGGTCCGATGGGCAGGATTGATAAGGGAACCAATAATCCCTTCTAACTCGGCACCGATGATATAGGCCCGAAAGAATTCGTGCCATGTATCCGTCGGCTCGAGCACTGCCAGTAAAGCAGAGTATAAAACAGTACTGAAATGACCCGCCAAGTTCGCCTGGGCGTCATCAGAATCTAAATAATGGGAGGCAAAGCCATAATATAAGGCCTTATCAACCTTAGATACATTCTCTATTGCTAAGCCAGTATTGCCCGCTGATATAACCTTGCCACTGAAAACAGAGGAGTTCATATGACGGCCAACATCCAATCCTATAGATGACTTAGCTCCTATGAACCGAGCCAAGTCTCGAACGGCTTGTTTGTTCTCTGCTGGTGCTAAGGATGCTAGATAATCTAGGAAGGCAATGCGAGCCACTGACAGGAGGTCCTCACGGTTCGTCACATCCGTTTGTTCTATGTAGTTCACAATCGTCTGTGTTACGGAATCCATGGAGCCTTCCTTTCAGTTATCTATAATTAAATATATTGATCGATTCGTCAGTAATGTATCAGATTTCATAGTAAAAGATGTACTAAATACGGCTCATCCAACATATGAATTTACCGTCTATTTTATTTACCAAATTTTTCAGCCCGGTCATTTGGTTCTAACCAAATGGAATCGTCTGGTCCTTTTGGAACGAGGCGTGGTAGATCCTCAAATGGCGTATGATCTACATAGTAGAAGCGTTTGCGCATGGAGTCGAAGTCCGTTGTGCCACCGAAGGCTGGATTGGAGTACAAGTCCTTCGCATAGTTCCAAAGATTGGGATAGTCTACGAGGCGTTTCTTATTCACCAAGTATTTTTGGTAGAATACAAGGTCAAAACGAGCCAATGTAGGGAAGATACGAATATCTGAGTCTGTAATGGTATCCCCCATCAAGTAACGTTGCTTGCTGAGGCGTTCTTCAAGCCAGTCTAAGCGAGCAAAGATACGGTCGTAGTAGTACTCGTAGTCTTTTTGATTTGTTACGAGGGCTGCTAGGTTTACAGCCAAGTTGAAGTCAGCGTAGATGATTACGTTCAACGCATCGATATCAGCACGCAATTCTTCTGGATAAATATCTGGTGCATCAGGGGAGATAAAATCTTTGAAGCCCAATGCCAATTCCGTAGTCAATGCATGGTAGTCGTTGTTGACTACCGCACCAGTCGTAACATCTACGATAGCTGGTACTGTGGAGCGTGCGTCGTAGTTAGGGTCACCTTTGCGATACGCTTCACCTAAAGAGTGAATCCCCAACACTGGATCCTTTTCGTCTTTATCAAGAGTAAAGAACCAGTCTGCAATAACGCCTGCTGGACGCAATGGATCAACCGTGCCTTTAGAGATCACCTTATCTAGACCAAGCAAATCGATGGCGATAGCAATGCGATGGGCCCAAGGGCAATGCTTAGACCATACAAGGCGGTAACGGTCCTTTTCTACAGGTAGAAACCCTGGTTCACTGCCAAAAGGTGTTGTGAATTGAGGCTCTTCACTATCAGAATATTTTTGACGACGGTTAAAATTCGATGCATCTTTACCTTCATACTCCTTCTGCTCCCCTTGAGAACGAGGGTTACTAGATTGAAACTCAGAAAAATCGATAGGACAAGGATTCATAGCACATTGGAACTCAACTTCTTTACGAGCCGCCGCAATGGTAGGATCCTTGATTTTACTTACATCTACGTGTTCACTCATTCTATACTCCTTATAAAGGTCATCCCCATTAGCTTTATTCCACTTTTCATGGTGAAAGCTTCTGTGATATTCCTCAATTATTCCTACTAACTTAATATGAATATAAGCCTATATTATATTATTTAAAAACCTATGTCAATAGTGGGTATTTAAAATTTATAATATCTATTACAAACAAAAATCTCGAGTTATATCGTTTCTAGATATAACTCGAGCTTTATTTAAATTATGTGTATTAAACAAACACTAGTATTGGTAATATTTTTATTCGTGAGGTGTTGTATAGTTAATATCTTGTGCCTTGTAACTTTCACCATGAGCTAATACATGAACGATGGTTTCCAATGTGGCACGTACAGTTTCAACAGCCATGCTTGGTTGATTTGGTTTATCCACCACTTGGGATGGCAAGTATGGGATGTGCATAAAGCCCGCCTTAATATTGCCCTTTTGCGCGGCATAGTGACATACACCATACATCAAGTGGTTGCATACGAAGGTTCCCGCTGTATTGGAGACCTTAGCAGGAATACCGTTTTGATGTAACGCATTGACGATATTTTTTATGGGCAATGTCGCAAAATAGGCACTAGGGCCATCGGCTACAACAGGCTCATCTTCCGGTTGGTTGCCCCCATTATCTGGGATGCGAAAATCGTCGCAGTTAATAGCAACGCGTTCCACTGTAATATCAGGACGACCACCTGCTTGACCTACACAGAGAATGAAATCTGGTTGGCACTGTTCAGCCGCTGCTTTTACAGTATCAACAGATTTATAACGAATGGTAGGAACCATTTGTGTCACTACCTTGTAATCACCATCAGTATAACCATCCATTGTTTTGACCGCTTCCCAAGCCGGATTAATAGGTTCACCGCCGAATGGATCAAAGCCGGTAATTAAAATTGTTTTCATCACACTACCTCATAACGATATCTTATGGTTCATTAGAATAATCAAACATGATACATAATCTTAGAAGGATATATCATACAGTCTCATAAGAATATCGTGCTTTCACAGAAAAGGGTTAAATAAAGTAATACATTAATAGAATATTCAATACGAGCATGATTAATGCAATTGGAAGTTGTGCTTTAATAACGCCGTATTGGTCGCGCATTTCAAGGAGCGCTACCGGTACGATGTTAAAGTTGGCAGCCATAGGTGTCATCAAAGTACCGCAATAGCCTGCAAGCATTGCTATAGCACCAACAGCCGCAGGGTTCGCACCATGAGCTACAACGAGCATTGGGATACCGATGGCACTTGTAATCATCGCAAATGCAGCAAAGGCGTTACCCATGATCATTGTGAAGATAACCATACCGATGCAGTAAGCCACAACAACGAGGAATACATTATCTGCTGGTACTACACTTGCGACTGCACTGGAGATAAGTTTACCAACGCCAGCCAAATTAAATAGATACCCAAGAGCCGCTAATAACTGGGACAAAATAGCAGTCCAACTGATAGCATCGATAAGACGACGGCCTTCATGGAAACCTTGGTTAAGTTCGCCCTTTGTAATAAAAAGAGCAGCACACATAGCGATGATTGCGGCAATACCTAGACCAACAAGAGCGCCTAACTTAGTAAAGAAACCAATGAAGAATGTAATAATACCAACAAGTAACGCTGGTACGAAGATAACATTACCAATGCGAACAGCTTCGCCTTTTTTGAATTCGATAGGAGATTCAAAGTAATGGCCTTTGCCGAGTTGTTTTACTAATACAATAGCCGCCATAGCAATGACAAGCCAACCATTAATTTCCTTGGAGAGATAAGAACCAAAGATAAAGGATACGCTATATAAGAGCCAAAATAAGCCTGTACCAATGCGATATTTATGTTCTTTATCTAGAAATGATTGAATAGCAAAGATAAATAGAATAATCCCTACGAGAAGATATACATAATCTAAGGGCTGCATTTTATAGAATATTTCTAACATATTATTCAGCCTCCTTCTTCAATTCTTCTGGTGTAACAAGAATATTTAACTCATTAGGTACTAATTTACCAGCTTTCATATCCGCTTCGTCACGAGCTACAGATGCTTGAATTGTTTTATCAAAGATAATAAAGCGAATAAAGTTAACGATATAAGCACAAACAGCAGTTGGCAATCCGTACAATACCATATCTGTTAACTCTACAGAATAACCTAATTGTTCCATAACGCCTTTGATGAGTAATAACCCACCAGCAGCAAGGAATAAGTTTTGACCGAAGAAGTTACCTATATTATCTGCAGAAGCAGCCACACCGCGTACCTTATCAAGCGTACGTTGAGATACTGGACGGCCTTGAGCTACCGCAGCTTCACTCATAGGAGCAATCAATGGACGAACCATAGCAACCATACCGGACATGTTAATGCCAAAGGCTACAGTTACTTGACGCACAAATAAGTAAATCATAAAGATACGACCTGCCGTAGCAGCGTTGATCTTACCAATCAAAATTTCTGCCCGTTCACGCAAGCCGTGACGTTCCATAAGACCGATAACAGGTAAAATCAAAATAAATAATGACATATAACGATTTTTAACAAAGGCCTCTCCAATAGCACCAACGATATCGTTAATACTGAGACCACCTGCAAGGCCCGTTACAAAGCCTGCGGCTACGACAACTAACAAGGCATTAAAGCGCAGCATCAGACCGATGACCATCACTAAAATACCAGACAAAATCAACATATGGACACATCCTTTCTACAAATCATCCATAACACATATAACCATAAAGATACGTTATATGTATATATTATATACTGAATAGTCATAATCTTACACAAAAAAATACCTTGTATCTAAATTTAGTGAATGTCCCTGATCTGCGATCAGAGCATAAAACACTCAAATAGAGTACAAGGTAATTTACGTAATTAATATAACGCTTTCTTAATTAATTTAATTCTTTCTTGAATAATATAGTTGTATGCTGTTTTCCTCTAAAATGAACCTTATCATACGCCGTAAACCCAAAGGATTCATACATTTTAGGCAACCACGGATGCTCCTTAGCCGTTCCTAATGTAACAATATGTGTTTTAAACTGTTCTTTTAAAAGCTCCTCTGCATAGCCCAAGACTTCCCGTGCATATCCTTTGCCTTTGAAAGCTGGCGCCGTTACAAAATGAGCAATATGCGGATATTTATCCGGCGTTGAGTATTTCACCCAAGGCATACAAAACGTAATAGAACTAACTAATTGCCCATCAATATACAAGCCGTATACAGGATAATTTTCAATCCATTCCTTAGATTCCTCTTCCGTAAAATCAATGGCATCGAAGCTAATGGGATAGTCTTTTATAGCTGCGTAACCGTCGATTAATACCTTATGATATTCTGCTGTGTCTGCTACTGTTAATTGTCTAAATTCTTTCATGGTCTTTCCCTCATATCTATATTTTATTCACAAACTGCGTATATTAATTCACTGTGTGAAAGTAATTATACACCTATATGTATTTATTTGCAATATATTTACATAAATATTATATAAAATCATAATATCTATAAAGGAAATCTCATATGCAATAATGTAATATATTCTCCAAACCTCAGCCATACTATGTACCAGATAAATTAAAACCTCAAATCTCAACAAATAGCAAGTTCGTATAAAAATAAGCAGAATACAATTTAGATATCAGTCAACGATTTCATTCTGTCTAACCATAATTGACGAATTCCTATAAAATAAGCACAATACCACAAAAAGATTTAGACAAAAAAACAGGATGTATCAAAGATACATCCTGTTTTGAGCTTTTACAATCTCTAGAGAAAGTTAACCCTATTGATTATTGTATATACGGGAACCGTATACGTCACGTTCGTTTTTAGGTTCATTGTTAACGCGAACACGTTCAGTTTTATGACGATCGTTATCATCACCAGAAATACGATCAACACGGAAATGGTTAAGACGAATATTTTGTAATTCAGGACCGAATTCATTCAATGCACGTTTCATGTTTTCGTCAATAGGAGCACCATTTTGAAGTGCACGGTACAACATGGTAGCGAATTCGTAACGAGTCATCTTAACATCGCCTTTGAATGTGCCATCAGGGTAGCCAACAAGGATACCATTACCAGCCAATTGGCTAATATATTGGTAAGCCCAGTGGTTGCGAGGAACGTCTGGGAATTCAGCAGTTTTGCTTGGATCAATTGCATGTGGAGTCAAGATTTGTAACAAGTTATTATATTTGTTTTCCATATCTTGAAGACGTGCGTTCAATTCAGCAATTTCACGACCCATAGCTACGCGGGAACGGGATTCAGGGGAACGTTTACCTAGGCGAATAGATACACCTGCGTTCAATTGAGTTTCACCAGTACCTACAGTGCCACCAACGGAGAACATTGTATCTTCGTTAGGGCGGTAGAATGCGCCCAACGCAGCGGAGTTAGCATTATGGTAGTGACCATAACCAGCAGCAATTGTCCATTTGTCATCTGGGTTGAAGTCCAATGGATGCAATGCAGCCAATGCAGCAGAACCTGCACCTACTTTATTAACGCGTCTTTCAACAGTACCAACACGACTAGTCAAGTTCTTAATATTGTTATTGATTTGGCCAGGTGTGGAATTGTTGATTTGTGTTTGTAAGTCATTAGCTACGGAATATAATTGGCTACCGTTTACAGCATCTGTAGAAGTAGCGGAGATTTCCCCAGCCGCAACATTTTTAATTTGACGCTCAGCACCAACTTTACCTACAGACACGGAACCATTAGCAGCAGAACCTACGCCAGCAAAGCCACCGAACGTATGACCAGCGATTGTTGCACTACTTTGTGCTGTAGCTTCGCTTGTAGTGGAACCTGTACCTAAAGCGATAGAGTTTAAATGTGTTGCATTTGCATGATCACCAATCGCCATAGCATAGTCAGCTGTAGCACTTGCATCAGAACCAAACGCATTAGAACGCACGTTAGTTGCCTGTGCACCAGCGCCAAATGCTTGAGCATGATCACCAGATGCAAGAGCAGAGGAACCCATAGCAACAGAATGATTATTGGTTGCTTGTGCGCTAGAACCAATCGCATTAGATTTATAGCCAGACGCTAGTGCTTCATAGCCAATAGCTTGTGAGCGAACTTCGGAAGCCTTTGCACGAGTACCAATAGCGGTAGACCATGTACGTTGTGCTTCAGCAGAATGACCAATAGCAATAGATTCATTCATCAACGCTTTGGAAGAATTCCCCATTGCTAATGCAGAGGTACCTGCTGCAGTATTGTTAACACCTATAGCGACAGAATTACTTTTCCAGTCACCAGTTCTCTTTGTAGCATCATCTGGCTCATTTTCATAATCACGATCACGGAAGTTTGCATCAGATTCTTTTACAGTATTACCACTACCATACGCAACTGCATTATTAGCACCTGTAACAACATTAGTGTTGTCCATTACAACAGAAGCAGCGTCTACTGGATTAACATTCGCACCAACAGCAGTGACAGCAGCCAATACAGCAAATGCTAATTTTTTGGAATGTTTCATTTCTCTCATCTTACACCCTCACTAAATTAAAA
>ERZ773010.2243-NODE-2243-length-11563-cov-26.360010_pt1 | contig 11563 bp, 7 predicted proteins | sample MGYA00580842_ERZ773010 | MGnify/ENA primary metagenome ERZ773010 (study PRJEB29015, sample SAMEA2737982) | human oral metagenome | biome: human oral; feature: human-associated habitat; material: dental | place: China | collected 2107 ...
TTTCAATAGTTAGATTTTGTATATTACCTGTAACTTTTCCTCCTTCTTGGTTAAAGCCAGAAAGAGTCATGTTTTTTGTATTGTTATGTACTTCATCTACATTTACAAATAAACCATTTTGGTAAGTAGTTCCATTGCTGTTCATTTTTGATTGAGAAGCTGAAACTTTAACTGCATCTACTGATGTTTGTACTCCATCTCCATAACCAATAGTTACTCCTGTTGATATTCCACTACTTTTACTACTAGATGAAGAATAGTTATTTAATTCAACAGCTCTTTTAGTAATATTATCCACATTATTATAGATAAACTTAGTATTTTGTGCTTGTGTTCCAACATATTCTATATTCTTTACATTATTGTAAGTTATACTTGAGTTTTTATCTTTTCCTCTTATTGTTGTTACAACTCCAGATTCACTATGTGATTTAGAATTTGAACTTGATTTATTAAATCCTAAGTTTACTCCTGCATTTGTATAGAAGTTATTAGTTGCTTGTGCAGCTTTTAGATTATCTTTTCCAACAGTGTTATCAGCATTAACTGCACTTATAGGAAGTTTTGTTCCTTGATTAGAAGCAAGTCCACTAACTACTCCAGTTACTGTATTAGTAGATGAAGCTATTCCTCCAAGTATATCTCCTGACTTCATTTGTTTAAATGAGTCTACTCCTTGTTTCGCTCTATCCACTGCCTCTGATTTTATTCTAACAGATAGATTGAATCCACTACTCTTTGATGATGTTTCTACATCTTTGGTATCTTTTCTTGCTCCAAATTTAACATCTCCATTATTTATACTTATTTTTCCATGTATTAAGTTTGTTGCTGTTATTTCTGCGCCTTTATTAAGAGTTGTTCCATCTCCTAATACTAGATTAGATTTAGCATTTGTTAAATCTTTTTCTTTTAATTTACTTTCTGATTTTCCATAGCCAATAGAAAAACCTGAACTTCCTATACTTCCACTTAATCCTTTTTTATTTTCTTCTAAAGAATATGAATTATGAAGTTCTCTTGAATCTGTAGTTAATTTTCCACCAATAAAACTCTTATCTCCTAAAACTAAGTTACTTCCTACAAGATTTACATCACCTTTAATTAGTCCTTCTCCCTCTACATAAAGGCTTCCTGCTGAATTTTCTTCATTATGGATAGTTTCTTTCTTTGAACCTGATTTTAGTAAATCCTTATATGATGATTTTCTTATTTCATCTTCTTTATCTACTTTTGATTCAATATTTAATTTATCTACATTTAAGTTAGCAGTTTTTGCTGTTACTACTGAACCTGAAATATTTAAATTTTTAGCTGTTGTATTTAAGTTTTCTACTTTAACTATTGAGCCTACATTTCTTTCAAATCCATAGTAGTTATATTGACTATCATCTTTTCCAAATTTTTGTTCTCCACTTACTTCTTGTGATTTTATATTAATATCATTAGTAACATTTATATTGGCATTTTTAGCTTGAGTTATAGCTCCTGTACTTATGTAATTATTAGTAAGTATATTAAGATTTCCGTTAGATACTATTTCTCCAACTGAATCTATTTTAGTAAATTTACTTCTATCAAATTCTCCATTATTAAATTCTATTTTTTCTACTGTACTCTTATTTACTACATCTCCATCTATAGCTACTAAATTTAAGCTTTTATTTCCAGATATTCTTGCGCCAATATTATTAATACTATTTTGTGCTATTACTGTAGTATTATTACCTCTTATTTCAGCAAGTTGATTACCTAAGGTTTTGTTATTAATATCTTTTGCTTCTACATAAGTATTTCCATAACCACCAATTAAACCTCTATTTTCTAAATTACCAGTTCTTACATAAGTATTTTCTATTCCTGTTATTCTACTTCTAGTATCAGTATTTAGATTTTTTAAAGTATTTTGAGATAGATATACTTTAGGAGCTAATACTTGTATTCCATCTACATTTTGATATTCATACCATACTATATCTTTATCAAGTTTAGCTATTTGTTCTTTTGTTAATGGTTTTCCAATAGTTAAGCCATTTTTCTTAGCAATACTTGCTGCATTATCCATTAAATCTTTTACTGATATTTCTTTTCCATTTAGGAATCTTGTTCCTAATTTTTCTGTTATACTTCTTTCTATCAGCTCATTTTCATAATAGGCATCTCCTAATCTTTTTACTCTATTCCATTTTTCTTCATAGCCTATTCTTTTTAAGAAATAATCACTTCCATAGAAACTATTTTGATTTATATATTTAAGTCTAGTTTCCAATACATATTTTGAATCTGGAGATATATTTTTAATAAATAATGCGCTTGATAAACTTGCATCTGTATCTATCTTACCATTTTTTATGATATCATCAATAACTTTTGTACTTCCTGCAATTTGACCATTGATTCCACTATTTCCATTATATATACTACCATTTGTTCCAACATCTCCATATTTTTTTAGTTCATCTTTTACATTAAGTTCCTTTAATTGTTTAATATTCTTATTAGAATTAATTTTTTCTTTTGTTATATCCTTTTTTATACCTTCAAAAACTTTTCTTTCAGCTATCTCTACATTATTTTCTTTTCCTTGATTAATTTCTCCATTTGCTTCACTTAATTTTTGTTTTTCAATACTTATTGGATTTATTACTACATTTTTACCTTCTATTACACTTGGCGAAGCTGTAACATAAGCAACTTTATTTGTATCAATTAAATCTCTAGTGTAAGTAACTTCCATTCTTAACTTATCACGTCTTCTTTTTCTTTTTTCTCTTTGATATTTTACAAACATTGATTCTTGACCAGTTTTTACTTGTACTTTTTCTCCAACACTTACAATATTTTTAAGTTTATCAGTTTCAATTTTTACTGTATTTCCAGCTGATATTCTAGCATCTTTATTTATTACTTCTTTTGAATTTCCACCATTTTTCCCTTGTATTGTAATATCTCCACCAGCTAGAATTTGTCCATATTTTGTCTTACTAAGTGCTCTTACTTTTTCTTTTAATGGAATATCCTGTATTCTTGCACTTCCTGTTTTTTCTGTATATCCTCCTTCATTTCCTAAATAGCCTTCTAATAATCCTTTATATTTAGGAAATAGTAAAGATTTATATTTATCATTTTCTACATTTTTACTTATTCTTTCAAATGCATTTTTTTGGTCTTCTCTAATAGCTCTTCCTGAATGATGTCCACTAGTTTTAGAAGAACTTTCAGAATAATCTCCACCTATTCTTTTCCAGTCATCAATTTCATTTTCTTTTAAGATTTTTCCATCCCAAGTTTCATAATACTTTTCATATTTATCTAAGTCTTTTACTTCTCCTACATTTTCTAACTTATCTGTCTTTATTAATATATTATGAGAGGCTTTTATTGTTCCTACTTCATTTCTAACCTTATCAGCTGTTAATTCTATATTACTTCCTAAAAGTTCAGAATCTTTATTATTTAAAATTTCTTTAGCAGTGATATTTAAGTCAGCTCCAGCATAAATAGCTTTTCCTGCTTTATTATCTACCTTATTAGTTGCTGTTAAAGTTACATTACCTGCTGCTGCAATTAAATCATTATTTTCTATATTCTTTCCACTTACATTTACTGTCCCACCATTTAAGCTACTATTATTTACAATATTTCCTCTTGCATTTACTTTAAGTATTTGTGCAGATAAATTTTTATTATTAGTAAAATTATTACTAGCAGTAATAGTAGTTGTACCTGTTCCAGTAGTTTCTCCATTATTTACTATATTTTTTCCACTTATAGTTAGGTTTTGTGCGCCATGCAATTTACCAACTAAATCTATATCATTTCTAGTTGTTAAAGTAACATTATTTCCTATTATTTCCCCATTATTAGAAAATTTCTTATTTTCTTTCATTTCTACTGTACTTGAAGATATTTTTTTAGTATTTGTAATATTTGCATTATTAAGAAGTATTTTACCATTAGAAGCTATATTACCATTATTTACAAGATTTGTATTATTGGCTGTAATATCTTTAAGTGCTATTATTTCTTTAGTATTTGAAATATTTTTTGCATTAGAAAAAGAAATATTATTAAATGCTAATATTTTCCCATCATTTTTTATATTTGTTACCTTAGTAGAAATATTATTAGCTTTTATATTTCCACTATTTATCAGTTTATTTCCAGTTACATCAAGATTTTCAGTTTCTATATTATTTGTATTTTCTAAATTTCCATTGACAGTAAATTTATTACCTGAAGCTATTGTTCCACTATTCTTTAGATTTTTTACATCAATTTTTTCTTTAACAATTAATTTCTTGGTATTATTTAAATTCTTAGTAATAAAATTTTTATTAGTTAGAATACTGCCATTATTTATAGTATTTCCACTAACTTTTATATTATCTAATGCTTTAAGTTCACCAGTATTAGTTAAAACTCCATTAACAGTTATTTTATTGTTGCTTGCAATATTTCCTATATTTTCAAGTTTAGATACTGTAATATCTTTATTTGCGCTTAGATTTTTTTCATTTTTAATATTTTTTGAAGTAAAAGAACCATTAGTTAGGATAGTTCCTTTATTTAATACATTATTTGAAACTGTAATATTTTCAACAGCTTGAATAGCTCCTAAATTTGTTAATTTTCCATCTATATTTAAGTTTTTAGCTGTTGATAGCTTCCCTTTATTATCTAACTTACCTATATTTATATCTTTACTTACACTTATTACTTTATCATTTTTAACATCTTTTGAAGTTAAAGCACCATTTGTTAAAATCTCACCAGTATTTACAATATTTTCTTTTATATTAATATCATCTAATGTTTGGATTTCTCCACTATTAGTTAAGCTTCCATCTATATCTAGTTTCTTATTTGATATTACTGTTCCAGAATTTTCTAGCTTAGAAATTGTAATATCATCTTTTGTCATTAATTTATTTATTGTTTTTACATCTTTAGCAGAAAAAGAGCTATTCGTTAATATTTCTCCACTATTATCTACATTGCTTGTTACCGAAATTTTTCCAATAGCTTGAATAGCTCCCTTATTAATTAAATTATCTTTTATATCTAGTTTTTTATCTGTTGCTACTATTCCAGAATTTTCTAATTTACTTACTGAGATTCCGTCTTTTGCTATTAATTTCTTTGTTGAAAGAGTATCTTTAGAGCTAAAAGAACTATTTGTTAATATTTCACCTTTATTATCTACATTTTCAGTAACAGATATTTTTCCTACTGCTTGAATATTACCTGAATTTATTAGATCTTTATCTATATTTAAATTTTTATTTGTAACAATACTTCCTCTATTTTCTAAATCTTTCTTTACTAAAATATTGTTAGAAACTTCTATTTTCCCAGTATTTATTAAATTAGACTTCACATTTAAATCTTTGTTTGTTGCTACTGTTCCTTTATTTTCAAGTTTATTAGTAGTGATTCCATTTTTTGCTACCAATTTTTTAGTTGAGATAACATCTTTTGCAGAAAAAGAGTTATTAGTTAGTATCTCTCCATTATTATTAACATTTCCTGATACTGAGATATTATCAAGAGCTTGTACTTCTTCACTATTTATTAAATTACCCTTTATATCTATTTTTTTATCTGTTGCTATTATTCCAGAATTTTCTAATTTAGCTACTGAGATTCCTTCTTTTGCTATTAACTTCTTTGAAGAAATTGTATCTTTAGCTCTAAGAGTTTCATTTGTTAGAATCTCACCTTTATTTGTTAGATTTCCTTCAACTTCAACCTTTTTAATCGCTTGTACTACTCCAGTATTAGTTAAACCTTTTGTTTTTATTCCTTCTTTTGTATATATTGTTGCATTATTTTCAACTGTTCCATTTAAATTAATTTGTTTGTTTGCTTGTGTTCCTATTCCAGATAGTTTAATTTTATTTGCATTTATTGATATTCCTTCATCAGAATATGCTAAATCTTTTTGCTCATATTCTTTTCCCTTAATATCAATTCCTTTACCTTGTACCTTATTTACTTTTATTTTTCCATCAGCAGTTATTTCTAACTTACTATTTTTAGACACAATAAAGGCATCAGAATTTACTCCTGCTCCCTTATCTGTACTTATTATTTTAATTGTATTTGCATACATACCACCTAAGTTTCTGGCATCTATTGCAATATCTCCATTAACATTACTTTTTTCTTTAATATTTCCTTTTTTATCAATTTTATTAGAACCTGTAACTACTTTCAAATCCTTAGTTACTACATTTCCTCTTAATTCTAATGTCTTTGCTATTAGTTCTACATAATTAGCATTGGTCCCATCCATTCCTTTAGGACCTATAACTATGTTACCTCTTTCAACATCTATTCCAATGAAGTCTCCATCTTTTAAATTAACTCTACCTGTTGTTGCAGTAAAGTTTTTAATATTAATAGTTCCACCATTATTGATATATAGACCATTTTCATTACTTAAGATAACATCAATTTTTTGTCTACTCAATGCTTCTAAATACCCTTCTATTTGAGAACGATTAGAACCATTAACTTGAAAAATTACTAAATTTGCTGCTTGATTAGGCGCTAAGTTTGGATTGGCATTTATTAAGCCACCAAGATGACTTCTTCCCACATTATCAGCATTATTTATTATTTGTCCTTCTTTTCCTACATTATATTCACTAAAATCATTTATACTTATTCCATTTTTATTAGGTGTGGATATATTTACAATTGGTACTCCATTAGCAGCTTTATCAAGTTTTGTATTATTTTTTGAATTTGGATCTACAACTAAATTTGCTGCAAATATCTCTATATTATATATTAGTAAAAATATTATCGTTATGAATTTCCTAAAAACTTTGTTTCTCATCTATTACCCCCAATTAAAATTTAATTTTTAATGTTGCACTAAAATATATTTCTCTATTCTTAGGTTTTAAATAGTTTGAACGAGCTAAAGGCTTTGCATAGGCTACATCTAAATCTAAGTATTTCATATTATATCTTAAGCCCAATAAAGCACCTGACATATACCCTTTTCTATACACTGAGCTATTTTTATTATTTCTTACTTTACCATATGAATAACTTAGATAAGGACTTAATTTCCCAAATTTTTCTGAATCTAATACTCTATATGATAATTCATTTTCTATTTCTATTGCTTTATCGCCTTGTATATTTCCAGTTCTATGAAAGCCACCAACACTTCCAACTCCACCTATTGAATGTTTTTCTGAACCATAAAGGACATCATTTGAATGAGTAAGAGTTGTGTTAAATCTATATACTAGCTTTTGAGTTATTGGTCTATAGTAACTAGTATTTAATGTATACTTCATAAACTCTGCTTTTGGACTTCTTATTCCTTTATTTTTGTCTCTTTCAGCACCAAGTGCTCTCATTCCTCTTTCATATCCTAAAGAAGCGCCTAGCAAACCACCATAAAATGTTGTTGTTCCATTTAAAGAAATATCTCCTATTGTAAGGATTCTATCTGATAAAAGAGCTTCTTCTATGTAACTTTGATTATGTTTTCTTTTTAAACCTATTCCAAAAGTTAATTTATTCTTTTGATCTCTTAATAGAACTTTATCTAAATTAACTGAAAAAGTATTGCTCACTGTTTCCATATCATAAACTGTATTTGCTGTATAGAAACTACTTGTATTTTCTGTTCTACTTGAGCCTAATGACAAAGTATATGAGTTAAATTTTAAGGTATATCTAAAATTATATAGGTCTAAATCTCTTTTATATGGTAAAACATCTCCCTTTTTTGGGTTATATCCCTTTGGACCTATCGGTGCTATCTCTCCTGGTTTTAGACTTTCTGTTGTTCTTTTCCAGCTTCTATCTGCTTTCTTTTTATGAACCGTCATATATGAAAAATAGACTCTATCGCCAATTCCTAAGGGACTATCTATATTAACTGATACTCCACCTCTCCAAATGGCGTTTTGTCTATCTTCTCCATAGTTATTTGTAAGAGCTGATACTGTAAACTTTTCTTTCATCTCATTTTTTAATTTTACTATTGAATGGTTTGGTATTTCGCTTGGTATGATTTCCATAGTCATATTATTTGCTTCAAGATAATTAAAATTCTCTGTTGTTGTATCTAAATCTCTGATATTTAATATTTCTCCTTCTTTAGTAGATACTAAAAAAGCTTTCTTAAAATTATCAAATCCTTTATCTTCATTAAGTATTATTTTTTCTATTTTTCCTGGAACTATTTTTAAATTTAAGGTTTTTGTACTTAAATCATTATTCTCAGAAATAGTTGCAACAGATGTAATATATCCTTTTGCTATCAATCTATTAGTTAAATCTGTAACTAAGTTAGTAATCTCTGTACTCCCTAAATCTCTATTTAAATATTTTTCCAATATATTTTCTTTTTCTATTTCATTTAATAAGTTTTCTTCATCTTCTAAATTTATTTGAGATATATGAAATTTAATTTCATTTACAGAAGAATTTTGATTTTCTGTTTTTTCTAATTTTAATTGATTAAAATTTTCTTCTCTTTTTTGAAATTCTTTTTGTAATCTTTCTTGTTCAGATCTTTGTTCTTGCTTTAAAATTGTTCTTTCATCTTCATTTTCATTAAAAGATTCTGAAAAAGATAAGACACTTAAAACTAGAAAAATTAATGTTATTACTTTTTTCATACTCCTCCTCTCATATTATGTAGATTAAATTTTGTTAATTTAAATTAAACAATAAGTGTTATTATATATTATTTCTCTTTTAAAATCGAGTTTTTTTTATATTTTTTATTAATAACAAAAAATGAAAAAGTATTTTTAAATTATTACATACTTTCCAATTATTTTACAACTTTTATTCTTTAAAACAGAATAAATATTTTTTAAATAAAAAATAGTGAAGATAGAAAAAATTTTCCATCAACACTATTTAGTATACAATCTTTAAATACTATCACTTTTTAAACATACTTCTACTATCCCTTATTTTATTTATATCTTCTTTTAATTTTGACATAGTTACTTCTTTTCCATCTGTTCCATTATATCCAACTAAGACCTTTTTATCTTGGTTTTCTTTTTTGGATAAATAATTTACATAGAAAATATAAAAATCTATCTCTTCAAAATTCATATCTTTGAATATTTCTAAATCTTTTATTGCTTCACTAATGAAGAACTATATTTCTCAATTAAATTTTCAATTTTTTTGATTAAAATATAATCTATTTTGTTCTTCTATAACCATTTCTTTTAATTCATTATAAGTCCTTATAAATTTATTATTATCATAATTTCGAAATGAATATGGATCGGCATCAACAAATATCTGATACTCCTTCCCTAATTTCATTTTAATTAGTATTCTTTCATAAGGTTTAAAAAAGATTGTTAGTACTAAACTACGAGTAGATACTCTAGGAATTTTACAGCCTTTATCTATAATGTTTTCAATATCTAATAATGGAATTCTTAATTCTTTAAAAATAAATTTAAATAGAAAAATCCTTCTATAAATCAGATTATCATCTTCAATATAACATTCTTCTCTTGGGATAAAATACAATATTCCATTTTTTAGTCCTCTTACTATTACATAGAAAAAAATAACTGAAAGTAATATTCCATATATTGAGCCAAAATTAATTCTATCAAATGATGATAAGATAGCATAAAAGTATAATCCTACAAAAAAGCCTGCAAAGGGAAGATATATTATAGCAAATATATATACTCTATAAGGCTGACTGTCATTTTTTATTTTTTTCATTTATATCATCATTTTCCTTTTGAAGAGTTCTTAGTTCAGTTATTATCGTTTTAACAGCCTCTATATTTTCGGCTGTTCTTTCAGGATTATTAGTTATAATTCTTATAGCTTCTTTAAGTTCCTCACTTGGGTTTTCAAATTCGTTAACACCTCTATATCCAATGGTTATCATAAGTTTAATTCTGGTATTTTCTTCTCCTCCTACACTACCTGATATCTTATCATCATTCTTAGTATCTATCTCTCCACTAATTCCAACTCCAAAAGCTCCGATACTACCTTCTATTTTTGCTGTCATTCCTTGAAAATCTTTTATCTGTATAATATGGTCCATTTGGATCTTCTACATCTGTTAATACCATCTTTATATAAAGTATTTGGTTTGTAAAGTAGATAGTCTAATTTTTTACAAACTATCTACTTTATAATCTCATTTCATATTTAAAAATCTAAAAATTTTTCTATTTATTCAAAGAAATTTTTACAAACTCTCCTGTTTCTAAGTTTTGAATACTTTTTATATCTCTTGTTATTATATCAAAAGTAAATTTATAGTTATCTAGCTGCCCATAGATTTCTCTTTTTTCTATATTTGCATCTAATGTATCATTATTATATAAAGAACCATAGATATCTAGTAAATTTTTACATTCTAAATAATTTTTAATTTTATCCTTTGGAGAACTCCAATCTCTTCCTTCGTCCTTTACAAAAGAAAAACCTATTATATTATCTGCTAAATCTACTATAACAACTAATTCCTTATATTTTTTTGATAAATAAACTTCTTCAAAATCATCGTAGTATAGACTGTATTTATCAATTATCCGATCTGTTAATTTTACTCCTACTTTTAAAGTATTATCTATTTGAAAATTTTTATCAAATATTTTTATTAATAAAACTTCTCCAAATATTAAATAAATATACACTTTTATATTCTCATAAGGTCTATAGAATAATGTAAAAGTTGAACGCTCATATTCTGTATTACTATTATTTAATTCAGAGAAAATTTCTTCTATAGTTTCTTCTAAATAAATATTTTTATATCTGTATTCCATTTCATCACCTTTTTTGATTTCTCCAATTCATTTTTTTAGAAAATTCTATAATTGTCATGCTGTAATTAGCATCAAAAATATATAACTTATTCAATTTTTTATTTCTATAAAACACTCTAGTAAAGACCTCTATTTTTAAATTATTAAGAAACTCATAAATTTCAGTATGATAAGCTAACTCTTCTATTGTATAAGTAAAATTTTTAACGTCTTTTAGAATTAATACTTTATTATAATATTTTTCATATCCATAATAATTTTTATAAAAAATATATAACAATGAATTTTTATATTCTAAACTGCCTATTACTATATTATCTAGTTTCATATTTATACCTCTATTTCAACCCTTACTCCTTCTTTTGATATTACTAAATTACTGATTTTATTTACTTCTGCCTCTGATCTTAACAAAGAAATATCTTTTAAATATTTAGAATAATGTTCTGTTTTTTCAAAAAATATTCCTCTATCCTCTCCATCTATTTCAACAAAGTAAGAATAAAATGATTTTATTATTAATATTATTTCATTATTCTCTAAATATTTATGCTCAATTCCATTTTCTTTTAATACTTGAATTTCTTTTTTATTAAGAGAGTTTGAAGATAATTTAAGTTCAATAAAATCAAATTCATCATCTTCCATTGAATACCTAATGTTATATTTTACTTCCATTTTTACTCCTTAAATCATATGGTATATAACTTTTTCATTTTAGTTATCCTTTTTCCATTGTATTGTATTTTTTATTTTAA
>ERZ773010.2244-NODE-2244-length-11561-cov-9.923866_pt1 | contig 11561 bp, 6 predicted proteins | sample MGYA00580842_ERZ773010 | MGnify/ENA primary metagenome ERZ773010 (study PRJEB29015, sample SAMEA2737982) | human oral metagenome | biome: human oral; feature: human-associated habitat; material: dental | place: China | collected 2107 ...
TGGAATATTACTACTGTTACAAATTTTAAAAAAATATTATATATAGCAATAATAGATAATGTATTCTCTATAACTATCATTTATAAAATTTTTTTGAAAAATTTTTAAGTCACAAAACTTAAAAATGTGCATAGCAAATAAGCCTCATATACTTTCATTTTTTGAGGCAACACTTTTAATAGTTTATGCGACTAACTTACTCTTTTCTCGAATTAGTTTTTGATGCTCTTCGGGTGTTCTTAACTCAAATGATTTTTGATTTCTGAGGACAGCAAAAATAATTTGAACCATCTTTCGCATAATTGCACACATTACAACTTTGTATGGTTTTTCAGCTATCTTCTTTTCAAAATAAGCTCGCATAACAGGATTTAAATACTCTCTGTTGCGATTTGGATACACATTAGATTTAGCCAGCATATGGAGAATTGAGCGAACATGAGGTGATCCTCTTTTAGAGATTTTATTGTTTTTCCTATTGTATGTTCCACTTTGGGTTACTCCTGGATCCAAGCCAAAGAAGGCAACTAATTCTTTCGGTTTCGAGAAATTGGATATATCTCCAAGCTCTGATAAAACAACACATGCTGTATACTCTCCAACTCCTGGAATACTTTGTAAAAGCACTATTTCTTTATGAAACTTTTCATCTAAAAGTGATAGCCTTTTGATTTCATTATCGATTGCTTTCAAAGCTTCCTGTAAACTGAAAATAACCCTCACAGTTGTTTGAATAAGTACTGCTGAACTAAGGCTTACTATACAAACTTCAATAGATTTTTCAGCAGCTTTCAATAGTTTTTCATATTTTACTTCGGCATAGGAGCTGCTTTTATGTGAATTTTCTTTTATCAGTTGAATAATATCTTGCTTATTTTTAGGAGATAAGACTTCCTGTATAGTAGGATATTTTTCAAGCAAAGACAAAGGTGTTTTCCCTTGCAAATCCGTAAATACTTTCTTGAAATCTGGAAAGGAAATATCTAAAAAAGCGATTAATCGGTTGATGTGTTCCACAATTTCATCCGTCAATTCTTTATGCTGTCTGCAAAGCTTTTTGATACTGTTAACGGTATCTGAATGTGTAATTGTTTCGTTGTAATTCTTAATACGATATAGCAACGCTATATTATATGCATCTGTTTTATCTGATTTAATTTTTCGGATATTGATATTTTTCAATGCTCCACTTTGAATCGGATTAATTACAATGACTTCGTAATTATGCTTACGGAAAAAATTAGCTAAAATTTGATGATAGTGTGCAGTAGCTTCCATGATAATTATTGCTCTGTCTTCGTACTCATCTTCTACCTTTTCAAGTACATAGATGAGCGACTTCATACCATTAATATCATTAGAAATTTTAAGTCTTTTGATGATGTCATTATTAGGCGATAGAATACAGATATCACTGAAAGCCTTACTCACATCAATTCCTACAACAATTTTTTCTGACATAATATACCTCCTATAATTTGGGATGCCCTGTCAATCCAAAACCACAACAGGCTCACGAGTTATACAGGTAATCAATAAATGAACCTAACCAACCGAAAAGATGAAAGGCAATGGAATGAGGGTGGAGTCTACCAAATGAGTAATTCCTAAATTGGAAACCCAGCAAGCACATAAAACAATCCCATTTCATCCCTAATATCTATAATTTTATCATAGATGATTAGGTTCATTTTTAAGAACTATGCTTAAAGCTGTTCTTATACTATTAGTATATGAGCAAGCACAGTAAGTGTACGGACACTTACGGAAAAATTGATGAAGCAGCCCTTTGGGATCTGCTTCTTTTTTTATCAATTTTTAGCTTGTTAGGGAGACCCTAAGACCCCGAAAATCATACAAAGGAGGAACTATCTATGGCAAACAGGATACGAAATGAACGACTTGAAATTAAGTTGACCAAAGAAGAAAAAGCTCTTTTTGAGGAGAAAAGAAAACTTGCAAAGTGCAGAAATATGAGCCACTTTATCCGCAAATGCGTTTTAGAAAAGGAGATTTATCAAGTAGATTTAGAGCCGTTTCGGGATTTGCAAGGCTTACTTTCCAATGCTACAAATAATATCAATCAGATTGCAAAGAGAGTAAATCAGACAGGTATCATCTATAAAGATGACATCCAAGATATGAAGAAAGAGATTGAACATTTTTCAAAAGAGTTGTGGCAAATTCACTCCCTGCTTATGAAAAGAACTTCTGAAACGGAAGGGGAATGACAATGGCGATTACAAAAATACACCCTATAAAATCAACCCTTCATCTTGCCATCAACTATATTGTTAATGGCGAAAAAACAGATGAACAGCTTTTGGTGCGAACTCACAAATGCCACGAATCTTCCGCTCATACTCAGTTTTTACGAACAAGAGAGGAGGCGGGAACAAAGGGAACTGTCCTTGCAAGACATCTGATTCAATCTTTTCTACCGGGAGAAACAACGCCTGAAATGGCACATCAGATCGGTCTTGAATTATGTAAAAAGATACTCAAAGATGAGTATGAGTTTGTGTTATCGACGCACATAGATAAAGGGCATATCCATAATCACATTATCTTTAATAATGTAAATATGGTTACCGGTAAATGCTATCAGTCGAACAAGAAAAGCTATCATAAGATCCGATACCAGAGTGATAAGCTCTGCAAGGAAAATAACCTTTCCGTCATCGATGAACACTACGAAAGTTTTAAGAAAAAGTATAAAGTAAACGGTAAGTCTTGGTATGAAAATGAGCAGGCAAAGAAAGGTACTTCTTGGAAAAGTAGGCTTCAATTTGACATTGACCGCATAATAAAGCAATCACAGGATTGGGATGAATTTCTAAAGAAAATGGCTGAGCTTGGCTATGAAATCAAACATGGCAAACACATCGCTTTTAAGCCGAAAGATAAAACGAAATTTACAAGATCGAAGACAATTGGCGAAGATTATACGGAAGAACGGTTAAAAGAACGCATAGCAGAAAGAGAAACGATTAAGACTCCTCCTGTTAAAAAACGCATTGGAAATATCATTGATATGAACACCAATACAAAGGTAAAGGAGAGCAAAGGTTATGAATACTGGGCAACGAAACATAACCTTAATACAATGGCTGAGTCTGTCATCTTTCTTCGAGAACAAGGAATTAAATCTGTTAAGCAGCTTGACGAGTATATCCAAAAAGCAGCTGATGAAAGGCAAAATTTACAGGATAAAATCAAGGCTATTGATAAGGAAATACAGGAGCTTTCTGCCACTATGGAACAAGTTCATACAGTAAAAAAATACAGACAATACTATAAGGAATATAAAGCAAATCCGTCTGATAAGGCATTTTTTGAAGAATACAAAGCTCAAATTACCATATATGGAAATGCTCTTTCAGAGCTTAAAAAATCCTATTCCAAGCTCCCAAATTCTAAGGATATTTTAGATAAACTTGATAAATTACAAGAAAAAAAGAATACCCTCATGCAAGAGTATTCTTCCTCAAAAACTACAATGGACGAACTTTACCGAATACGAAAGAACTATGGAATTTATATGGGTAAGGAGATGGAGAGATAAATCTTCATCTCTTTTTTCCTTTTATCTTTCATCTCTTTTTTCTATTTTTGCGGATTCTACACTGTCATTTTCTTGTTTTTGTTTTTGTATTTGCTCTATTCTTTTTTCAACGGTGTTTTGCAACATCTAATTTAGCTTCTATGGATAGCTCCCTAACCGAATGTATTACCTCATCCCAAGTATATTCGCCTGCATATTTAAACTTTTTCTGATAAATGTTCCACAACCTTTTCATATTTTCATCTGATTTTACTATCTTCAATACGCTTTCTGCATTTTCTAAAAGGTTAAAATTTCCTCTCTTCTTAGCAGTTCTCTCTAACGCTAAAGCCAATATATCAGCATTTATATTTTGTGATTTTAAGAGTATGTGAATATCATAAAAATCTCTCATTCTTGTATTGGTTATGGATCTTGAAATGACAGTCTCCAGCTTTTCTGCCAAAACCGTTTCAATAGGATATGTCATAATTGGGATTGTTCTATCTTCAAACATCAATTTGTATGAATAGGCTATTTCTCTTGGAGTAATCACATCACCTGTAGAAATATCAATCTTCAAAGGAATAACTGCTCCATCTAATACAGCATCCATACTGAATCGTATCCCTGAATATTCTGCTTCATCCATAATTTCCGATACTTTTTTAATTCTGAACTTCACATTATCATCTAAATCTATATTTGAAATTTCTGTAATTGTACGCTCCATATCAACTATCGTTACAGGAATACCTTTAATGGTAGTGTCTATATCCATTGTAGCCCTTGCCTCTACCCCTACAAAAGCTGCTACCAACATTCCGCCTTTTAGGATAAAACTTCCATTGTATTTTGATGAAGATACTCGCTCTAAAAACCGCTCCATCATATATTTTCTAATCAGTACATGGGCTTCAATACCGACTTCTTTTGACAAATTTCGTATCAAATCTTTTAGTTGTTTTGATGAATGAATCATTATAATAACACCTCCAAATATTTACTTAACATATGATTTACTCGAAGTTTTTTTGCATATTCCATAAGCAGGTGCAAATTCTTGTCTTTACGCCTAATATACTGCTTCATTGCATCCTGAAAAATTTGAATTTCAATTTGTGAACGACTACGAATCATATCACAAACAGTACGCTCAGGATTATAGATGAAAACTTCATTTCCAAAAGGTGTTTTTGCTTTTGAAATCCCAAGTTCAAAAAAGTCTTTTTTAATAGAGAATACTTTTACACCATCTTCTCTTAAATGAGTGGCATTATATCCACTTTTTACCGTAACAGTATATTGCAGCGGCTCTTGATCCGTCATATCAAGCAGAAACAAGGCTGTATCGTGAGAAAAGATTGTTTTCGGGCAACGAAGCTGTAATAAGTACAGTCCATCTTTCCATACATCCGGAGAACAATAAATTCCATGTGAAATACGCTCATAATTATATTTTTCTACAAATTTTGCCAAAGTCGTTTTAGAAATTCCTTTACTGATGACTTCTGAAGTTCTTAAAACTCCATTACCCGCAGTTGAAATTTCCCCAATCTGTTCTAACTGGTTCATGAACTCACTTCCTTTCACGCTCTTATTATATATTATATAAGCGTAAAAGTAAACATATAGACAAAAAAAGAGCCGGTGCAGCCCTAAAGACCACACCGACCATCATCTTATCTTTCCGTTTCTTTTGACGCTTCCTGCTTTACTTTCGGCTTTTCTTTATCTTCTGCCTGATATTCTTTGATAGCACCAAGTATGGATTTTTTGCCGTTTTCTTGACCTTTTTCAGAATTGAGCAAGGTATTTAACTTAGCATTCATTTTTTCAATATCTGCTCTAATCTGTCCTGATTGCTCCCAAGAATCAGCATAAAATAAGTCTTTTTCTCTTTCTTCTATCTCGCTTTTCAATTTAGCAATCTCTTGACTCTTATCCTGTCCTTTCATCTGTTCTTTTGCCTTTAAGAGCTTTGAAGAAAGTATCCTGATGTTAGTGTGTTCCTTGCCGTTATCATCAATAGAGGTTCTGATTTGACCAAAGAGTTTCACAAAATCTCCCTGTTTAAAGTCCTTTGGAATATCACTCTTTTCGCCGTAGGCGGAGCAATTATGATATACCTTATCTCCTTCATCATTCTTTGAAACAATGGAGAAATTCACCACATTAAAGGCTTCTCCGTTCTTATTTTCCCTTTCAATGACATCGACCTTGCCCACAACATTTCCAACGATATTTATAAGATCATCTTTTTCCCCTTGAACATAAGGAAGGTCTTTTATCTGTCCCTGTTCCCTTAAATCCTCAATCATATAGTCAAATTCCTCATGTAGCAAATTAACGGTGTCATTGTCCATATAAGCGTCATAGAGCTTATCCAAGGCACTCTCATCGTTAATGCCTTTTTCTATGCTGATAACCGCTTTTACGAAATCCTTATGGTTATCATTTACCATATCTTCGATTCTATCTCGCATTGTTTTGTAATCCATTGTTTTATCTCCTTTCATGGTAAAAGGGAGCTGTTCGCTCCCTTATCTTGCATATTCCTGTTCTTTTGTAGTTTGTTTTTCTTCCGTTTTGCTTTCACTTTGATAAGCTCTTATCTGTCCTAAAATAGAAGGCTTGTCATCTGTTCTTTGAGCAGTTTCTTCTTTTGTATGAAGATTATCTTCCACATCATAGGTTGATTCAAAGTAATCGCTATCCCTGAAATCATTGTCATATCTATCGATGATACCGTCATTATCGAGGTCTTTTGCAAGCGGATCATAGAAATTTCCCTCATCATCAATGTCAAGTCCCGTTGCTGCCCTTAAATCTTCCGAGTCCACATAGACTAAATCTTCAAAAGAGGATAGCTCAATATCATTTTTCATGTTCTTTAGAGCTTCATTTTCTCCTTTGTTCTCATAATCAAAGCTCTCTGTTTTGATTGGAGTATCATCAATGTACTGCGTCCATGTCTTATCCTCTAAGTTCAGTTCGTACTGAATCCCATGCCTTTCATCAGGAGTATTGGTATAGGCAATACCTATGTGCTTTAAGTCAGGGTATAGTGTGTCAAACTCATCATAGCTGTGGTTTTCTTCATACTCTCTGTTACAGAAGTCAATAATCGCTCGTTTTACATCTTCCACAAGGGGATTGTCATTTCTCTTTTCTTCTACCTCTCCCATATCGAGCAGCTTATTCAGTTCGGCAAGCCTTAATACTTTAGTTTTCAGTTCATCCGCCTTTTCAAACGGCTTTTTAAGTTCTTCTTTTGCATTTTCAAGCTGTTCTTTGGTGCTGATGAGCTTTTCCTCTAATCTTTTCAGTTTTTCGGGCATTTTCTCAAGAGCGTTATCCAGTCTTGTAATATTACCATCCGCACTTGTACCAAGTTCTCCGGAATGCTTTGCAGCACCGTTTAAGCTGAAGTTATGCTCATTGGTAAAGAAGTTATAGCTGACCTCTAAATCCATATTTCTATACTTTCCTATCATCTTACTTTCGTTGATTTTTATTTTTGAAATGGCTTCAAGGAGCTTTTCTCCTGCTAATTTCTTATCGGTAATCTTCTCGCCTAAAATAGTAATGGAAGTAAATTTATTTTCGCCTTCTCCTTGTGGCTCAACCTCTGATATGTCTTTCTTTACAGCCTCAATCAGCTTTTCCGTCCTTGCAATTTCTTCCGGATAGTTTTTAGCAACCTTGTCCTCTAATCTATAACGATTGGACTTGAAGTTTGCTTCCAGCATTTTAAGTTTTGTAACCTCATTATCCAAATCCATCTTTTCCTTAATCTTTGGATCTCCTGTTGCAAGGGCTTTTATCTCCGCATAGTTAAGGGAATTTTCATCCACATCTTCCGCCACACGAACAGGAGTCTTACTGGTCATAATCTGAGAAATGAATTTCTGTTTGTTTTCTATCGTCTGCCACAAATAGGCATCAAATGTGTTCTCTGTAACATAACGATAGATATTTACTTTCTCATTTTCGTTACCCTGTCTTACAATTCTACCCGCACGCTGTTCAAGGTCCGCAGGACGCCAAGGCACATCCAAATCATGCAGTGCAATCAGTTTATTCTGCACATTCGTGCCTGCTCCCATTTTCTGAGTTGAACCAAGTAATATCCTCACATCTCCCTTACGCGCCTTTGCAAAGAGTTCGTCCTTTTGTTTATCGGAGTTCGCTTCGTGGATAAATGCTATTTCTTCTTTCGGTATGCCCATAGCTACAAGTTTATCCCTAATATCATCATAAATGTTAAATTCTCCATCTCCTTTTGGCGTGGACATATCGGAAAATAGAAGCTGTGTGGATTTATTCTCCTTGGTCTTATCCCAAATACTAAAGACATTTTTCACGCAAACATTGACTTTGCTGTCGGGATTATCAGGAAGTAGGGGATTGATCAGTCTTTGGTCAAGAGCAAGTTTCTTGCCGTCATTAGTAATATTTAACATATTATCTTCATCAGGTTCTACCGCTTTGTTTCTAACCTTATCCGCTCTTTCAGATAATCCCTTTAGGATTTCTTTTTGTTCCTCACTCGGCAAAGTCTTAATCACTTCATAGTGTGCTTCAGGTGTTGGAAGATTTAGCATATCTGCGGTCTGAATGTCAGCGACTTCCTTAAACATGGACATCAATTCAGGTAGGTTATAGAACTTTGAAAATCTTGTTTTCACCCTGTATCCTGTTCCTTCAGGAGCAAGTTCAAAGGCGGACTGTGTTTCTCCAAAGGTACTTGCCCAAGCGTCAAAATGCTCCAAGTGATTTTTCTTTAGGTTTTCATACTGAAGATAACGCTGCATGGTGTAAAGCTCTGTCATAGAGTTACTTACAGGTGTTCCTGTGGCAAAGACTATTCCTTTCCCGTTTGTCATCTCGTCCATATAGCGACACTTCATAAACATATCAGAGGACTTAAAGGCTTCCGATTGCCCGATTCCTGCAACATTACGCATTTTTGTATGAAGATACAAATTCTTAAATCCATGTGCTTCATCGACAAAAAGCTTATCAACACCAAGTTCCTCGAAGGTTATGACATCGTCTTTCTTAAAATCATCGTTTAGTTTCTCAAGCCTTGCTTCCAGTTTTTTCTTGGTCTTTTCAAGTTGCTTAACCGTAAAATTTTGGTTTCTGTCGTGCTTGTATTCCTCAATATAATTTATGATTTCATCAATCTGATCCTGAATATGTTTCTCCTGATACTCTTTGCTCATTGGGATTTTTTCAAACTGCGTATGACCGATTACAACCGCATCATATTCTCCGGTAGCAATCTTACCGATAAATCTCTTTCTGTTTCTTGGCTCAAAGTCTTTTTTATCAGCCACCATAATGTTAGCTGACGGATAAAGCTGCATAAATTCTCTGCCTATCTGTCCTGTTAAGTGATTCGGCACAACAAATAAAGACTTAGAACACATTCCAAGCCTTTTAGATTCCATTGCGGAAGCGACCATCTCAAAGGTCTTACCGCTTCCTACCACATGAGCAAGTAAGGTATTCCCTCCGTAAAGGCTTCTTGCAATGGCATTTCTTTGGTGTGGTCTAAGCTCTATTTCCGTATTCATTCCCTCAAAAGAGAGGTTACTTCCGTCATATTCACGATTTCGGATAGAGTTAAAACGCTCATTATAGAGCTTTACAAGTCTGCTTCTTCTTTCCTGATCGCTAAATATCCAGTTCTTAAATTCTTCTTTTAGAAGTTCCTGCTTTTGTCCCGCAAGAAGCGTTTCCTTTTTATTTAGCACAGAACTTTTCGAGCCATCCGGATTTTCAATCTGGTCAAAGACCTTTGTTTCTTTAAGGTTTAAGGCATCTTCAATCAGCTTATATCCGTTTACCCTTGATGTTCCGTAGGTCATTTCTGCAAGATCGTTGCCCTTATCTCTGCTTTTTCCTTCAATATTCCATTCGCTTGTAAGGTTTGAGAATTTGACTTTAATATCCCATCTTGCCCATCCCGGAGTTTTTAAGGTTTCAAAGATGAATTTTTCTATATCCTTAATCGGTATCCAAGTTGCACCAAGACGAACACTAATTTCACTTGCTTCAAGTTCTTTTGGTAAAACTTTTGTAAGCTCAGCTTTTTGATACTCCAAACGATTCATCTCATAACTTATCAGTTCTTTTTCTTTTCCATCTTCCGCATACCCAAGATGAGGTAATTCTCTTTCCGTCTGTCTTAACTTTGAAAGGTAACTGTCAACAATGGCAATCTTATCCCTGATATTTCCTGAAAGATATTCGTCTTTTGTAACATAGCCATACTTATATGAATTGCTGCCGTTTGCACAGGCGAAGGGCAAATCTCCATCTTCGAGGTTAAAGGATAATGGTCTATAAAAGTTTTGTTCTTCTCTGATACTTAGATAAATCTCTCCTCTAAGCTCCTCAATCAAAGTAGGGCGCTCTTTTCCTGTCAGGCTTTCCATATAGTCAAAGTCAACATAGCCTTTTTCTGAAACAGATAAAACAAGGGCTTCAAGGGAAGTATCCACATGGTCGATTACCTTTGCTTTTGTGATGGTTCTCTTACTAAAAATATCTCCCTTTGCTTTAAAATTTTCTTCTTCATCAAGGATTTCAATGGACGATACCAAAGGGAAGTTACTATCCTCTTTTAAGGCTCTGGTATTAGAAAGGTTATTTACAAAGCCATGTTTCTTTGAAAATCCGTCATAGACTTCATTGAGCTTTTCTTGAGCTTTCTTTACCTCATCATCGGAATAGTCCTCTTTCTGCTTATAAATGACATCTTTTAGGACTTCATTCAATTCAAGGTAATCCTTAATCTTTTCCTTGTTCTTATCCGTTATTTCTTTCTTTACGAAAAGTGAGTTTTCTCTGTAATACACTTCATCATCAATAATGGTGTAGGAGAAGTTCTTGACATCGTCTGTGGCAGGGATAGATGTTATTTCATCATCAAGCAGCTCTATTTCCTCATACTTTGTGTTCTTTGATATTTCTGTGCCTGCTTTTGTAAGAAGTTCCTTTAGGTCTGTATTTTCTTTTGGCAAACAAGCAAGAGTATTTCCAAATCTTCCTGACACTTCTTCCATAGTTCCAAGTATCATGTGAGGATTTTCCACAAAATATTTATTGTAGGTCATTCCCTTTTCATCTTCAGATAGATGTATCCAGTCCTCATCCCTTTCTCTGATACTGTCTCTTTTCTTTAAAAAGATAATGTCCGAGGTTACTTCCGTTCCGGCAACGCCCTTAAAGGTATCATTCGGAAGTCTGATTGCTCCTAAAAACTCTGCTCTTGCTGCAATGTAGCGTCTGACGCTTTCGTCTTTTTTATCCATTGTTCCACTTGATGTGATAAAGGCGATGATACCTCCATTTCTGACTTTATCGATGGATTTCGCAAAAAAGTAGTCATGAATTAAAAAGTTATTTTTGTTATACTCCCTATCATTTACCTTGTATTCTCCAAAGGGTACATTACCGATAGCCACATCAAAGAAATTATTGGAAAAGCTCGTTTCTTCTAAGCCTTTAATCTGTATATCACTTTCCGGATATAGAAGTTTTCCAATACGACCGCTTACTGAGTCAAGCTCCACACCATAAAACTTTGACTTTTTCATTTCATCAGGAAGATTGCCGATAAAGTTTCCGATGCCCATTGACGGCTCTAAGATATTACCACTCTTAAAGCCCATTCCTGAGAGGGTAGAGTAGATACTGTCAATGACTGTTTTCGGTGTGTAAAAGCTCGTTAAGGTAGATTCTCTTGCAGCTTCGTATTCTGCCTGCGATAGATTTTCTTTTAAGAAACTTCTTGCTTCTTTCCACTGCCCTTCCTTACTCTCGTCAAATACTTCGGATAATCCGCCCCATCCCACATATTTTGCCAAGACTTCCTGAGCGGTGCTGTCAAGCTCTCGTTCTCTCTTTTCAAATCTATTTAGCATTGAGATGGCTTCCAAGTTATTATTTAACCTTTCACTTGGCGTTAATTTTTCAGGGAGGATTTCTTCGGTAATCTTAA
>ERZ773010.2249-NODE-2249-length-11555-cov-2.972087_pt1 | contig 11555 bp, 26 predicted proteins | sample MGYA00580842_ERZ773010 | MGnify/ENA primary metagenome ERZ773010 (study PRJEB29015, sample SAMEA2737982) | human oral metagenome | biome: human oral; feature: human-associated habitat; material: dental | place: China | collected 2107 ...
AGATACGAGAGCTAGATGGCGAGATTAGAGACTTGAAGGCTGACGCAGCCGACGCAAGAGACCGCAACCGCTGGCTGTTTCGTCTCGTAGTCGGTGCTGTGATCACCTCATTTATTCCTATCGCTATTGCATTGCTGAGCAGGGGGAGTGGGGGGTTGCTACGATGAGCAAGGTACGACACGTTGTAGAGTGGTTGAAAAGAGACAAGCTACTTAAAGCGCTATCAGTGGCTATGATATTTAGCCTGGCCTTTAGTTACACTCTCTTTAAAAGCCTTACACTCCAGCCTGGCCAATCTGTCACTATAAGCGGTGGCGCAAAGGTTGAAAAGCCAGTAACTAGCATCACCAACGCCCAAGTAGACAAAAACGGCAATCTAGTTGTCTACTACTCCGACGGCGAAGCTCGCAATGTCGGTTCGGTTATTGGAACGTCTGGTAAAGACGGGGCAGACGGTAGAGCACCAACCGCTACAGAAATTGCTGTGGCGGTTAAGGCTTACTGTATTACCAATCAGTGTTCGGAGTCGCCCACTAGCACACAAGTGTCCGCTGCTGTAGCATCATATTGTGCAAGCGGGAATTGTAAGGGGAGTGACGGTAAAAACGCATCTGACGAGCAAGTAGCCGCAGCCGTGGCGCGATACTGTGCGAACGGTAAATGTAAAGGTGAGACTGGAGCTACCGGAGCGACTGGCGCAGCAGGCTTGAGCGGACTAAACGGGGCGAACGGCGCAGATGGCCAAAGCCCCGTGTTAGCTTGTGTGGATGTTAAAGATAACTCTGGCAATCAAACGTCATGGATTGCCTGGAAGTATCCAGGCGAGCAGAACGGCGCGTACAGGCGTTTATACAAAATCGACCACCAACCTAATTGCATAACAATTTAATTAAATGGAGGTTTGCAATGGAACTTGCAAAGCAACTACTTAACAAACACACTAAACTTGGGCGTGCAGTTCGTACTGGCCTACAGGTCGTACTCGCTGTGTTGACCGCAGCGCTTGGCTTATTGGCTGTACCCGGGCTTGAGAAGCAGCTTTTTGACCTTGGTTTTCTGCCAAGCATGGGCCTGTTTGCTACCTGGAGCGGTGCTATTAGCTACGCTTGGAACGCAGCAGAGGGCCTGTACAAAGCTTTCTACGCTGACGACGAAACAACGGAGGCTAAATAATGGCAGTAGATGCAAACGCACAAGACTGGGCAAGCAAGCGCATTGGCATCTTTTTCCCTGCTGGGCTATCTGATAACACCGAAGGTGTGCTAACTGGGCAGTGTGTATCGCTCATTAAGTGGTTTTTGGCCGAGATGTGCGAGAACGTACCGCGGCCATTTGCCGCTCGTGGCGACGCTAAAGACTTTGGTAACACACTTGTAGCGCAAGGTATCGCTGACCGTGTCGGCGACCTAAAGCGTGGCGACATTATCGTGTGGCCTTACGATGGTGGCGGCTACGGACACATTGGCGTTTACATGGGCGATGGTACTGTGTTCGAGGAAAACGTAAGTGCTAGCGGCCAACGTACTGCTGATTACGGTGTAGGTACTGTCTACAGCGCTAATGTCTCGCCAATCGACGCACCATGGCGTATTGGTGGCTACAACATTTACCGTGTCCGTAGCTATGTTGAGAACATCGTACGTACCCGTGACCGCAGCGATGAGGTAAACTACCTTAACGGTTTATACCACAGGGTACTTGGACGCGATGTAGACGAGGGTGCAAAGAGTCACTACCTAAAGCAGATTGACGCTGGTTGGAACTGGCAGCAAATCGAAGAGGATTTGGCCAACTCGCAGGAAGGCCGCATTGTGCGCCAACGCCGTGAAGAGGAAGCCGAGGCCGGCCGCAAAGCTATCCAGAGCCAGATAGATGAGATTAACCGTATCTACCAGCGCGTATTAGGCCGTGAGGCCGACGAGGAAGGGCTAAAGCACTACCGAGGGCAGATTGCCCAAGGCTGGGATTACGGCGCAATTGAGCGCGACTTACTGGCCTCTGAGGAGTACCGACAGCGCCAAGAGGCTATTACGCGAGCAGCTCACGAGGCTGAAGCTCGTGCGGAGGCAGAAGCGAAGGCAAAAGCCGCCGAGGAAGCGAAGGCGACAGAGGCTGAGCGCCAAAACCGTGCTGCTATTCCTGAGACTGAAACGCCAGAGACTCCAGCCGAGCCAGAAGCTAAAGAGGACGATAAAGCAGACGAAGACCACAAGATGCTTGTATCGATTCATAGTATGGTGCAATGGCTTGTAAACGCCATCCGTTCTATATTCCATATTAAGTAGTTGTGTATATCACACTGCCATTGGTAAAATAGAGATACGACGTTTGAGTTATTCGCCCCCCTATGGGTACGTCGCAGCCCTGGTTGTCTCGTCCTTTCTCCAACCAGGCAACACGCCCCGCCGTTTTGTTGTGTTTCCGGCGGGGCTTTCTATTGATTCGAAATAATCATGTGCTATAATTGAGCTAGTGGAGGGCGCAAGCTTTCCAAGTACCTTGGTTTCAACCACCTTTTTTCCCTCTTTTCGAACCCCTGCTGATGTAGAAGACAGCAGGGGTTTCCCCATTTTCTATTACCTTGTAACTATAAACGATTCTACTGTGTCTACATAAATGGTGGCGGTATCCAACCCGTGCTCGTCCATCTCCGCCTCTATCTGCTTGGCCGCGTCTTTGTAATCGTACATATCTACAATCTCTCCAGAGGCCTTAAAATAAAGCGCACCGCCCTTGTCCTCTACGTCCTTATAAACGGCAAAGCGCTTTGTATGTAACACGCCACGGCGTATCTGTTCTTTGATAGTCATATCGTCCTTTCTGTTATGATTATGTATTAATAATAGCGCAACGTCGTGTATAGTTCAATAGAAAAAGCCGACATTATTGCCGGCTTTGTTCATTACCTGTGGAAAACTACAGGTAGGCTTTTGCTAGTAGGTATGTAGCAATGGCCACAATGATAACGCCAATAGCGCTACCAATAGCCTCGCCCTTTGACTCTGCCTTTAGAATCTTAAATGTATAGGTTACGCCGGTGAATATAGCGCATAAGACGTAAAACCATACAAATACCTTTACCAAATCAAGTGTGATCGTCATTATATCTTCTCCGTGTAATTGCCATGATGGGCTTTATTATTTGTGTAACCAAGTGCCGCAAGGACATGCCGGCCAAGATAGTGTAAATACCGCACAGCGCCATCTGACGCGTCCTGGCTCGTCTCATAAGGCCGTGTGGAGTGTGAAAGCTCGAGCGAGCCATCATACACTACCCAGCCCCATTTACCGTCTTTAAACTGCTTTATTTGGACATTTACATTACTTTGTGGCGGCTTGATATTGGCGGCGGAGAGGGGTTCGGTGTACATACTTAATACCTGCTTTGCCAAATCTGCGCATTGTCTATTGTCTGTCATTGTTAAAACTCCGGTATATTGTCAAAGTCAACTGGCCCGTCAAATTCATCTGGCGTTGGCTGTTCTGGTTTTTTATCGATTGATGCTAGTAGCTGCTCGAGTGTAGCCCCCTCGATTCGGTTTGCTACCTCTTTTAGCTTTGCCACCGGTACTCTGTTTGGGTCGAGTACAGCGCCCTTGCCACCAATAGCAGCACCAAGGATAGCTTTGCGGTCTTCATCGCTCGTCACACCCTTTGCGGCAAGTCGCTTACTCACTGCTACAATCTGACGCACGCTAGCCATCGCTGGCTTGCTACTCTGCTTTTGTCCAACCTCTGGCGTCTGGCTGTCCGGGTCTTCGTCTCCCTTGCTACTAATATTGAATTGACGCATCAAGTAGTACTTAACTGCTGCTGTTGCTGCCTTATTAGTAGCCTTATCGCCGTAGTCTGCTGCCTCGCCTTGCCACTTAACAACAAAACGATCATCTGGTTTGTCGGCGTTTACCACTGTAAATTCAAAGTGGCATACAGTGCTCACACCAGAACTTCCGCGGCTGGTCGTGATAGCGCTACGCTCCTGCTCGACCATGCTTGGAATGAGCACGACGCCATACTTACTGAAAAGCTCACGGAACTTACCAGCGATAGTTTCGTACTCGATATATTTATACTTTTGTTGTTGGTTGTTACCATCTTTGGCAATAACCCCAATCTCGCCAGTTATCTTGGCAAGCTTTTGGTAAAGGTTTAGCTGTTGTGTTTCAGCCATATCTTGTCCTTTCGTTTTATATTACGTTTCTATTGTATATCAACGTCGTGCATAAGTCAAGCAAAATGGCTGGTTTTATTCAGCCATTTGCTCGATCCATTCCGGCAGCGGCTCATCCTTGTGCCACCGCTTCCATGCCGCGATTGTTGCTTTCTTTGTGTTCATTTTGTATCGTTTTTGTGATTGTTTTGATTTTTGTGCTATCTTTTTGTAGTAGTTTGGGTCGTTCTCTAGCAGTGCTTTTGCTCGCTTTTGACCTGGTGTCATTAAAACACCTCCTCATTATTGTTAATGTCTATTTTGTAGTTTTCAAATACCGCCTCATACTCTTGCACTAGTTCAAACCGATGCTTGGTATGTATACCCCCTGACAGATATTTATCAACGATTCCTGCCGCCTCATCGTAGCCACAAGCAAACGTAGCGTAGTAGCCGCGCTTGAGCAGCTCCAGAAGCATAGCCGCCTGTTCTTCATAGTGCCTGTTTGCCCAGTCGCCAGCCCTGCGCACCTTATAGTCGCCCTCGCGCACCTTGCTGCCTGTCCTACGAGCGTACAAATGCACATCCTCGCGCTTTAGCTCGATGAGAAGGCCGTGTAGCCCGTTTACCGGCTCTAGTATCGTTAGGTCTGGATAACCGCGCCCACTCTGTAGCCGTTTATTCTGTGCGGACTGGCCTATAGTCATTTTAAGGCCGGCGGCGTAGTCTGTGTGAAAAACGACAAACGGCCACTTAATCTTTATGTGGTCTGCCACTCGTGCGTGTATGCTCGCCTCTGCTTTTGCGCTTTTTGGCCTTCTCTGCATAGCTCTCCATTTCTTCAAGGATATACCTAGGCTTTAAATTGCTTGGTAACTTTTTCCAGTTCAGCGACTGTTTGATGCGCTTTTTGAATAGTCGTAGATGCATTACAGTTTCTCCAGTTTGAATACGCTCGTGTAGTTCTCTACATACTTTGCGTCGTTAAGCTCTTGAATATCTTCGTCGCTCAGCACGCCCGACTCTTTAAGCTCTTTAAGCAGCTTGTCTGCCGCCTTAACGTCAACCACACTGATAGAGTCCATAGCGTCCTCATCAAGGTATTTTTTAAGCGTAGGCTTGTGGTACACATACTTGCTGGCTCGACTGGAGAACTTAAACGTATAGCCATTGCCGGCGTCTAGCTCCTCATCGTCGCCCATCCGCACCAGCATATCCTCTTTGATATGTTGCTTCATCCTACGCGCCATCGCCTCCATCTGCGTTAGATATTCATAAGCGATAGCAGCAGCCTCTGGCGTGCTGGCGTCTAGTTCGCACAGCTCACCAGTGGCTTTGTTCACGTCTTGGATCATTTATAGTCTCCCCAATTCGTCTAATATTTTATCTTTGAATATTTCAACGGCAGCATACACGAGTGTGACGCTGTCGTCGTCAAATTCTTTAACAAAAGCTACTGTCTTGGCTTCTACTTCGTCCATGTCAATTTCGACACTTTCCACCAGCTCTTGCACTTTGTATTTAGTTAGTAACATTTTTAACTTCCTTTGCAAATGCTGTTACGCCACGCTCTTTTAGTGAGTCGATAACGTCGTCTGCCTTCGCCCTTCTATAGGCTTTGGCGGCCTTTTCGTTCACGGTCGCTGTTATCTCTCTATCATTTATATGTAAGAGATACAGTGTGGTATCTTTGATACCGATCTTGTACAGTGGCTCATCTCGCTTATCTAGCGGTGTTGACGCGTATCTGTATAGTGTATTGAGCAGGTACTTCCTATAGTCTGGTGCTGCGTTAGTTGTCACCTTCATGCTATATACCTTGTCTACCTGTACACTTCCAGCATCCCAGCTGTCCTCGTACACGTTCACAAAAATGCCATGAGGCTCATTTTGTATGAGGGCCCGAAAACCCGCCGCTGTTAGCTCGTCGATCAACTCCAGTGTTGTTATATAGTCTTTACTCATTTTCACCTCTCTGATTTTTACTCATCTAGCCATTGCCAAAATGCGTACGTTCCAGCAACTGTAAACGATAGTATTGTTAGCAGCAAGGCAAAATACCAAGCTTCTCGCGGGGAGACGATACCAGCTAGCACCCACATACAGATAGCATACATTGCTCTCGCTACCACTACCAACATAACTGGCGAGAATAATACGAGCATCAGCTTTGCTATGTACTTCACCTTACTCATACATCGCCACCTTTGTTGCTAGGATACCCATACGCTCACGCGGTGTTAGCCCGCCTCGCATGCCGTACTCTACGTCTCCAGTCATCAGCGCGTCAGCTAGGCACTCGCCTTTTACTGGACACTCTGCACAGATCTTACGCGCTGCGTTGTAATTGTCGTACCCGTTGTAGTCATCCACATATGCTTTATTCTGTGGAAAGAAAGCTTCTGGGTCTGTCTGTGCGCATAGTGCGCTACCTCGCCACTTCTCATTCATCGCTACCGCTCCCGTCTTCGTTGAGCGTATCAAACAACTCGTTTGCTGTCACTATAGTAAGATGCGGCGCTGTGCCAGCCATTAGCGAGCTACAGCTTTTAAATGTTTTGTCGTTTGTCATCGTAACCTTCCAATCATAAATATTTTTATATCGTCAAGAAAAGCCGGCGCGTTAATGTCACCGTCTTTACCGTCATAAAGAACATCGTTTAGATTCTCAACTGTCCATTTGCGGACAATTTCCATAATCTCGTCTGCTTTCATGCCGTTATTGGTTGACTTGTCGAGAACTTCGAGTATTTGCTGTTTCACTCCCACTCTCCCATCTTCTCGCCATAATCAATTGTTAAGTCTATAGCTTTTTCAATGTCTGTGATTGCTTCAGCTAGTTGCTTTCGGTAGTACTGTGGCCGCGCAAGCTCTTTGATAAGCCAGTCTTGCACCTCGCCAAGCAGCGCTACTGCCTGGTCTACAGTTTTTACGCTGCCTTCGCCGTCATTGCTTTTTAAATCTTCAAGCACTTTTTATCCTTTCTACGTTTGTTATGCGGTACGAGAAAATCATACCTTTTTGTTGTTCAAGCTTTTTGAGCGCCTCGCGAGCGCCTTCCGCTTCAGTCACAAACTCTCGTGGCTTTTCGCGTTGGCGCTGGCGAAACATGATTGTGTATTTGTACATTACATCTTCACTTGCTTGGTGATGGCGTTGCGTACACCGGCTGTGTATCGTTTAGCTTGTACACTGTCGAGCCGGCGGTTGATGGCGTCCACGATTGCCTCGCGATCGCTAATCTCTGCCAGCATCTGGTCTTTGTAGGCTTGTAGCTCTGCCTCTGGTAAACCATCTACTACCTCTTGCATTTCAAGCATGGTGTCTTGGACTGGCTCACTCTCTGGCGCTTGCCAGTCGTGCGGCTCAGGATGTTCGCCCTTAATGACTGCCCGTGGAATCGCAAACGATTGTACGCCGTCACCCAGTGCTGCGCTGTTACGTTCAGCCAGCAGCTCCTCAGGTGATGGTGTATCAATCATCATGTCGTTGTATTGCCCAATGTGTTTTTTGTACTCTGTCATACTTTCCTCCGTTTGATGTTTACAGTGTCCGCGCAGGTGATCGCTCAGTGTGTCGAACTGCGCCCATTTGTCGTTAGTTTCTTGGTTTAGGTTTGGTGTGTTGTAGTTCATTTATTCCTCTTTCTGTTTCTTGGTTTCAAGGTCTTGAGCTGCCAAAGCAAGCATGTTTGATGCTTTATCTATATACCCGGTCGCGCTGGCGATATAGATAGATTTGGTTGCGCTGCCATCGTGTAGTGTCTCATCTATAAACTCCAGCACGCCTGCCATGTGTTGTAGCTGCTCTCTGTATGCTTTGAGCTTTAACCTAATTTTTGCTTTGTTTGATGCCACGGTTAATCTCCAGTGCTCGCTCGTGTACCTTGCGCTTATGCTCCTCTTTGTCGAGCTTGAGCGACTCTTTGAAAGCCTCCCATTCAATCTGCGCTTTTTCCTTCTCAGCGCGTCGCTTCTCGCGCCAAGCTGCGTACTTTGGGTTGCGCTTCGCAATGTAATCTGAAATTGTCACACAGATGTACGTGACAACAAACAGCACTACAAAGAGAAGCACTATTGGTGAGGCCAGCAACGGCAAAAAGAGAATCAGTAAGATAATAATCAGTAACGGCATATTATCGTACCACCCTACTTGCGAGCTTGTCGTTTACGTCACACTCACAGAATAGCCAAACGTTAAATGATGCTGCTGCGATAAAGAACGCAGCCAAAATATTAAATTGTATGATTGCCATGTAGGCCAGCGTAAGTGACGCTGCACACCCGACTACAGCGGCGATCTTGCCAATAGTCGCAATTACTTTAGTTTCCATAATTACTTTATCCTTTCTTTTAAAAGTTGTTTTCAAACCTGATTGTTAAGTTGCAAAGTTCGTCTTGCTCTCGCCCCGTTTGCTTATGTACTTATCATAGCGCAACGTCGTGCATAATGCAATATAAAATACCGACTTTTTGCCGGTATTTTTCTATAGGCTGTGGAAAACTTTTAGCCTTGGATCAAGCGCATCTTTCTACCTCTGATAGTGTTGCCAACCTTCTCCTCTTCCTCTGCGCCTTGCACAAAGACACGGACGTAGTCCACCTTCATCTCTTGAGGTAGTGCCTCTGCTAGGCCGGCAATCCATGGCCCACGAAACTCTAGGCCAACGTATGGTTGCCATTCAACACCATCAAATGGCTTAACGCCTGTCATGATTTGGCCATTGATGGTCTCGCCTGCTATGATTTTTTCCAGGACAACCTCGCCATCATAGATAAACTTTATACGATCCTCTTCAATCGAGAAGGCGTAGGTATGGAAATTATTCACATCAATAATCTGTTTTTTAAACGTGCCAGTAATAAAGCTGCCGCGAGCCGTACCGCCACAAACATACTCACAAGCAATAAAAGTACCATCATCTTGTGGTGATGAGGTTACGGTAACCTCCATACGCTTCAACCAGCTGTTATATTCTGTTGGAATGGTCGGCACAAGTTTGAATGTCGAGGACATCCACTTTGACTTGAGCGGCAGCGCCATGCGCGCTTCAAAGTATAGGACACCTGAAAACTTTTTGACGCTCTGGATAGCGGCAGAGAAAAAATCGTATGCTGTGCCGTTGACTACCTTGCCGGCCTTTCTTGTGGCTTTAAACACCACTGCGCCATCTTCAATGCGCCCGTTAGTGTTAAAGTCCATATATGACTTGCGCTGCGTTACAATCTCACCACCTTCAATTGGTCGCCATTTTGATCTGTCTAATGTTGGTGCTTTAAATTCATCATTAAATACGGGAGTGTACCCGTTTGTTTTCCAGTTAAAAGCTCCGTCTGGTATATCCATTTCGTTACTTTCCTTATTAAACTATAAAATTATTAAATGATACCATACCTATATAATAACCGAACCAATACAAAACAGCCACCCTCGCATAGTGGCTGTTTCATCGTGTTTTTTTGGCTATCTACTTACCGAGCGACTCGTATACCTGCTTGGCATACACTGCGCGGTTTCCTTCGAGCCCGTAGCGTTCCCACTGCTTGAATCCGAGCAGGATACCCTGCGGTGTCTCATTAGGATCACGCAAGCGGCCCGCTAGGCTTGGATACCCACCCTTCGCGGCGTCCCGTGGCATTTCTACGTTTACAGCCCATACAAGCTGCTCACGTAAGCCACAAGGCATATCTACGCGCCTACCAGGATGCCATTGCGCCAACCCGTCTGCTACTCCGCCGTCGCCTCGTACACCACACGGTGTTACGTAGCTTTCAGCGATAAAGTTGCCGACAAGGTAGGCTGCACCCATCTTGGTGAGTCCTAGCTCGCGTAGGATGGCTAGCGTCTCATTAATGCGAGCCACTGACACCTTGGCGTGCGGCGAGGTGGACACTGTCCATGCTCGCGCTTCAGCTTCTGCTGCTAGCTTGGCCTGTATGGCTGCTTGCTCTTTGGCTTGGTTTTCTGCGTCAATCTTGGCTTTAGCCTCTATTTGTTGGCGCGTCTCCACTCCAAGCTTTTCGAGCCGCTTGGCTATCTCGCCTTGCTGCTGCTTGCTTTCTGGCGTAGCTTCGTACTTTGTCGATGCTGCCGATTTGTTGATGTGAGGTACTGCCATTAAGGCTAATAGTATTGCTATGATTCCGGTGGCGGCTTTCACTCCGTCCGTCATCCTTTCCCACCTATAATTGTTCTTCATACGGCACTAGGTGATTATTTTTGTGCCTTCCATAGCATAGCAGCTGTTTGGAAGGCTGCAACAGCGCCCAAGAACGTAGCGGCGTATACCATGAATTTAGGAACTGGCACAAACCATACTGCGATACCAAGTGCGAGGCGGGCTACCAGGTCAAGGATGGTAAGGCCCTTTGCAAATGGTTTTGTAACCTTATTAATAATATTTGTGTTTGTTGTGTTAGTGTTTTTAGCCATTGATTTTGTCCTTTCTTTTAATCTTTAGCTGGTCTTATAGTAGCATGCACGACATTGAGAGTCAACACTAAAATCAAATTTTATAAAAATTCCCGTGCCGGGCGTTATTTTCTATAGGGCCATCCGTGGCCCGCGTATAGGGCCATTTTGTCCACTATATCATGGTCTATAGGGCCATTTTGTCCATTTATAGGGCCATCCGTGGCCCACATAAGTTAGATACAAGTAGGGCATTAATTTAAAGTTAATCATTAAGTACTCGCGCAAAACCCGACTTTTGCACAAAACATCCTTATTACGCTCCCTGCGCGGGAGCGTGCCAGCAAGCTGGCGGTGTGTAAAAGAAAATATAAAAAAGTGTTGACTTGATTGCTTTAGTGCGATATACTGAATGTAGCATCGATGATAAAATTGTGGAGGGACGCAAACCGCTTACCGCTTATCGATGCAATCCACAATTCGGTAGGCGGTTTTCGTTCCAGGAAAGATCAAACTAATGGAGAGTAACAACAGCAAATACATCAGGTTTTACCGAACGACATATGCACCACTCGTAAACGCGTATCTAGCAGACGGCAGAACTTGCAACCATACAATCGCAAACCTTTACACCTTAATCGAGCAACTAGCTGAGAAGAAAGGCTTTTGCTTCGCCACTAATGAGGCGCTGGCAGAAGAGCAGGGATGTAGTATCCGTACACTAAAGCGCCATCTGAGCCTGCTAAATAAGGCCGGCTGGGTGCACGTAGAACTACACGCCAGTAAGGGTATTAGAAAGCGTAAGGGTATCTATCCACTGCTAACAATTGATAAGGACGCCCGCAAAGTTTACAAGCAGGATGGCACAGAGATTGTACCGGTAGATTGGGATAAGGCATACAAAGATGACGCAGCCGTCAAGGACGACTACACCTATGAGGATGAGCCCGCTACTATAGATACTCCAGAAGAGCAATTGCTGGACAATAAGCTA
>ERZ773010.2252-NODE-2252-length-11542-cov-8.197266_pt1 | contig 11542 bp, 12 predicted proteins | sample MGYA00580842_ERZ773010 | MGnify/ENA primary metagenome ERZ773010 (study PRJEB29015, sample SAMEA2737982) | human oral metagenome | biome: human oral; feature: human-associated habitat; material: dental | place: China | collected 2107 ...
AAGAAACGGCGCTGAAGATTTTGCGCTCCAAGTTGCTGGCGATGAAGCTGGAGCAGCACGCCGAAACGCTGTCTGATCTTAGGGCTGGTGAGTCGGCCAACTGGGGCAGCCAGATCAGAAATTATGTCCTGCACCCATACACACTGGTCAAGGATACGCGCACTAAGCACGAGAACCGCAATACCCAGGGGGTGCTGGATGGGGATATTGATGAGTTTATTGAGGCGTACTTGCGAAAAGCCCAGTGATATTAGCAGTTTGCGGCCAGAATACAGTTTATGCTATAATATTGCCTGATGATTCTGTTAGATAGGGTGACGAAGAATTACGGGAAGAATAATAAGCCAGCCTTAAATCGGGCGAGTATTCATGTTAGTGCTGGCGAGTTTGTGATTATCGTTGGTACTTCTGGCGCTGGTAAATCGACGCTATTAAAACTCCTGACGCGCGAGGAAAAGCCAAGTTCGGGGAAGATTGTGGTTGGCGGTATTGACTATGACAATTTGAAAGATAAGCATATTCCGTTGCTGCGCCGTAAGATTGGCGTGGTGTTTCAGGATTTTAAGCTGCTGCCAAATCGGACAGTATTTGAGAATATCGCGTTTGCGCTGGAAATTGCCGGGATGACTAACCGCGAAATTAAATCAACCGTGCCGAAAGTGATTGAACTAGTGGGCTTGAAAGGTAAGGAAAAACAATTTCCGCATCAGTTGTCTGGCGGCGAACAGCAGCGGGTGGCGATTGCTAGGGCGGTAGTGCGCCAGCCGAAAATTCTGATCGCTGATGAGCCAACTGGCAACCTGGATCCGAAACACAGCTGGGACATCGTTCGTTTGCTGGAAAAAATTAATAAATACGGCACGACAGTGATTTTAACGACGCACAACGTGGAGATTGTTAACCGGTTGAAGCGGCGCGTTATTACCATTGATCACGGCAAGATTACTTCTGACCAAGCAAAAGGAAGCTATAAGCAATGACAAAGGCAAAGACAAGGAAAAAACCCGTATCTTCAAGGGAAGCAGTTCGTATCAAACAGCGCCGGCGCGGCTGGTTGACGTTTGTTAGAATGTGCCGCTACGGTATTAATAGTTTTAGCCGCAATGCTTGGCTGACGGTTGCTGCTACTGCGGTGATGAGTATTACGCTTTTGATCGTTTTTATGACGATGTCCGCCCGCCAAATTTTATTAGACACGGCATCCAATATCTCTAAACAAGCCGATATGTCGATTTACCTAAAGGGCGATACGCCGGAAAAAGAAATTAACGCTATTAAGTCGCGGATTGCCAAATTGGATAATGTGGTTGGCGTAAAATACGTTTCTGCCGAGGAGGCGCGCGATCAGCAAGCCAAGCAATATGAGGACGACCCGGAGGCATTGGAGGCCATTAAAGAGTCCAGCAACGAAATGTCGGCGACGTTGCGAGTCTCAGTAGAAGATCTGAATAATCAGAAATCTCTGGAGAATTTTATTAAAACTGACAAATTGTATAAAAAATACAAAGATCCGCGCCAAGAGCCGTCGTTTAGCGGCGACCGCCAGCAGGCGCTAAAAACCGTTGGCGACTGGGTGCATTTGGCAAGTATTGGCGGCTCAATTGCTACTGTGGTATTCGTGGTGATTTCTTCGCTGGTTGTTTTTAATACGATTCGCATGGCAATCTTTAACAGGAAAGACGAGATTCAAATGATGAAGCTGATCGGCGCTGAAAGGAGTTTTATCCGCGGGCCGTTTATCGTAGAAGCGGTAATGTACGGATTTATCGCAGCAATTATCGCGACGATCGCCGGCTACAGCTTGCTGTTCTTTGTTCGTGAGCCGATGACCAGATACGGCATTCCGGCGGAGGGCTTGCTTAGCAGTCTAACTATGTACGTCGGTTTGGTGCTTTTGGCGATGATTGTCATCGGTGCATTCATCGGCGTGGTCTCCTCATGGATTGCTACGCGCAAATATTTGAAGTTGTAATTCATTAAATAAGTCTGTACAGAAAAATAGCAATGGTATGAAAAAATAATAAAACATAAAGTTATGGAAGAGCATAAAAACAATATCTCTGCGAGTAAAAGAAAAGACAGACTTTATGATGTGTTGGCTATTGTAGTAATATTGCTTTTCCCGATTATAGGACTTTTCATTCTTTTGAATAAGAATGTTAAGTGGAGTAAACAAGACAAGATCTTAAGCGTGCTTATTATGCTTTTAGGGTTTCCTCTACATTTATTCTTAAGCGAGCTATTTTGGTTATTCATATTTGCTCCTGGCGGCATTTCTGGAGATTTGCAAACTACTATGTATCTGAAAAATAAATATCATGAAGAATTTGTCATAGGCGAGAATGTTGGTAGCGGACATTTTGGTGTTTCAGTAACATATGGTAGAAAGGTAAAACCAAAAAATAACCCAGAAGTAGAGTTTACTGTTAGCAAATGCTTGTTTTGGTGCAGCAGCGAGAGCATGGATTTTACCGATACATATGCGACAGATACTTGGTCGCGCCAACTAGTAAAACAGTTTTCAAAAGAGATGAGCTTAGATAGTGAACGGCAGAAGTTACAGGTAGAAGTAAAAGTTGATTCATACGATGATTATAATATAGTTGCACGCCGTGACGGTAAAATTCCTAAAATTAGCAAATTATCTGAAAATGAGAAGAAGGCTATGAAGATAAGAGTGTCTTATGAGGAAAAAAGAGGGGTATACGACTGGAATACGCGCCAATCTCATGCAAATCGAATTATCAAGTTAGCGTCTGTTATTAAGAATACTGGTATTAAGTTTGACTCTTTTGATTATGAAGTTAAGACAAATATTTCGTTTGGAAACTCGGATGATGATATGTACGGATTTGGCTTTCATACTAATCAGCCGTTTGAGTCGAAAAAACCTGATGATATTTATCCATTGTTCACGATAAGAGGCGGATTTGTATATAACAATGCTTTAGTGACTGGCTATAAAAAGCAGCAGTCAAAAGTAAGTATAAGCCAGGGTGACACTTTGGAAGATAACTCAACTCCTACAGAAGATGATAAGGCAAATGCCAGCAGAGAACTAAAAATAGCAAAAAAGTTCCAAATGGATATAGCAAAAGATTATCTGATACCTCCTATGGTAATAGCTGATGAAACCCTAGAAACAAAAGATAGCAAGAAAAACGTCATCGTTTCAGTATACAATTTTCCAGACAAAGCAATCCCTGTAACCATTGATCAGCATAAGAGAAATGTTATATTTGCTGCTTATGTACTGCAGAATACCTTTGCTATGTCAAGGTTGGTTTATTATGACGGTAGCGGTAGATTAATGTGTGAGATTGGCGGAATTAATAAGAACGCTAATCTTGGCGAGAAGGTCGATGAGTGTTTTATTAATAGTTAGTACGCAGATCTGGTCTGGTAAGTACAGTAGGCTTAAACTTAGGATTAATAAGCTAATTATAAACAAGGTGGATTTCCATGAAAAAAGCTAGCAAAAACACTAACGCTAAACGGGGTGTAAGCAAGCGAACTATGTGGATTATTATGGCAGTTGTGCTAATTCCAGCGGCTATTATCTTTTGGAACACTACAGGAAGACCTTTAGCCACTCAGGCGAGCATGAAGGGGTATTTGGAAGATAAATATAAAGAAAGATTTGAAGTGGGATACCCAAGCGTCAGTGGCGGAGGTCTCGGCATTGAAGGCACCTGGGGTGCTGATGCTCATCCCGTAAATAATAAAGACTTAACATTCCGAATTATAAAAGCAGAAGATAGAGATAGTTTTTCCGACCAGTACACTGCAAAAATCTGGTCTCAGCGCGAGACTGCCCGCCTAAACAAAATAGCTCAGCAAAATGCCTCAAGTTCAAAGTGGAAAGTTAACGCTTCGGTAGAAATCTATTTGGCAGAGCCATTGGCAGATACCGCACGCCCAGATAATCCGAAGATGGAAAACATTATAAAGCAAGATCATGGTTTGTCATATACCGTAACGTTGTCTTATGGTAATGTAGATGTTTCTTCGTTTGACAATGTAGTGTCTGATTCAAAACGTATCACTGATTTTATTCGGAAAGATAAAGAGGTTAAGAACCTTAACGTTGATTATTTAGTAAAAACTACTACAGGATCTATAAAAAAGTGTTCGGGGAGATACTATAAGTCGTTTGACTATTCATACGACAGCATAAAAACCTGTTTGAATAATACTAATCAAGGTGAGGAGAGTGAATGAAATGACACTAAATATAAAAGAATATTTGAATCTAAACTCGTTGGCTTATGGAGATTTTAGTAAAAATGCCAAAGATGTCAAAATAGGAGATATTATAGACAATAAACTCTATGTCAATAACCTTAAGATAGATAACCCCGGACTCTCCGCCCTCAAAGATTCTTCGAACCCTCTTCGCTCTTACAAATTAATTTCTTTTCAACCTAATACCGCTTCAGGATTTGCTGCTGTGGCCTTCCAAGCGCCGGATAAAAAAGACAGACGATGATAGTTGTGGAGTGGAGATGGGAAATGAATACAACTGAACGAAAAAATATCAAAAACACCAAAGTTGATGTCGTCAAACAGACGAGTCCAAAAAGATTGATAATACGGTTCAGCTTGATTATTGCTCTTATTTTAATATCTGCTATTTTTTGGATGATAGTGATAGAAAGAGTAATTGATCGAGAGGAAATGTCTCGCTATCTAAAAGATAAATATGGCAGGGAATTTGTAATTGAAAATATACGCGCAGAAGGAGCTGGCTTGGGTGTCAAGGGTTCTGTGTGCGCTGATGTATCAGTTAAAAATTCTGATATAAAGTCTAAACTATGCAAGTCGCAAGTGACAGGCGATTATAATAACGACACCTATCCTCAAGAAGTATGGAGCAAGCAGGATTATGATAAAACGAAGAAGTTTTTAGAAGGTAATGTAAAGGGTGCGGATTTGTATAGAGTGACAGTTAGAGTTAATATAGAAGATAGTTTGTATCAAACTCTAAGAGGAGATTTACCATCATTTGAACACATCAAGGATAAGAGTAATGATTTCGGATATGTGCTTAGCGTGTTTGTTACTAGAGATAACATAAATAATAGTATATATGATGATGTATATAAGTTAGTCCAATATGTAAAAAATAAAAATAGCGTAAATCCAGAAATATATTTTAACTATAGAGATATTGATTTTGGCAAAAAATATCCTGGCGATAAATACCAATATTTTATAAGTATAGACAAAAATCGTCTTAATAAAATAACGTCCCCAAATGACATAGTTCAATATGTCGAGGAGATAAAGTAAGTAAACGTTATGCAATCTTGTTGACAGCGCCATTACGCTTGTGCTAACATATAGGTATGAAATTACGGTCCACCACACCAATTTCAGATTCATTAGCCAGCAGGGCAGCCCTGGTGGCGATGGCTGTGTTGGTTGCAGGCTCAGGCGTTTTCGCCCTGGGCTCGCATGTCTTTGCTCGTGATTACGAGGCGGAAATCAAAGCAAAAGAGCAGGAAGCAAGCAAATATAATTCCGAGGCGTCCCGTTTGGGCGAGATGGCGGATAGTTTGCAGTCTGAGCTGGATAAAATAAATGGCCAGATTACCACTATTCAGGGGCAGATAGTTGACAGCCAAAAGAAAATAGATAATCTGAATGCGCAGATAAAGAGAAATGAGATATTGATAAAACAAAGACGCAAGGCGATGGGTCAGGTTTTGGCGGATATGCATGTTGATGATCAGATTTCGCCATTGGAGATGCTGGCCAGCTCAAATAGCATAGGGGATTACATTGACAAGCAAGAGCAGCGCAGTTCGCTGAGGACGTCGCTGAACGGTAAGATCAGGGAAATTAAGGCGCTCCAAAAGAAATTGGAAGAGAATAAAAAACTAGTCGAGAATACGCTTAGAGACCAAGAAGCGCAGCGCAATGTTCTGTCGTCCAAACAGTCGGAGAAAGCTAAGCTGGTTGCCGATACTAAGAACGACCAAAACGCTTATTCGGCACTAGCGCAAAAGCGTAACAGCGAGGTCGCTAAGCTTCGCGAGGAGCAGGCAGCTGCCAACCGGCGCGCTCTTGGTAATGGCGTATCAATCCCAGGCGGTATTCCAGGCGGTGGCGGTTATCCAGGTGTTTGGGCGAATGCACCGCTGGATGCTTATGTTGATCCGTGGGGATTGTATACGCGCGAATGTGTGAGCTATGTGGCTTGGAAAATCCATAGCACTGGTCGGTATGTGCCGCACTTTGGCGGGGCGGGTAACGCTAACCAGTGGCCATCAACGGCGGCCCGTCATGGTATTTCCAGCGGCTCGACACCAAAAGCAGGCGCGGCTGCAGTGATGAATATTGGTTATTATGGCCACGTCATGTATGTTGAATCGGTTAATGGCGACGGTACAATTACAGTGAGCGACTACAACTTTGCTTGGGATGGATTATACCGATATTATACGCGTTCAGCTTCCGGTTTGACGTACGTTTATTTCTAAAGTAGCCTCTATTAACATAAAACGCTCGCGTTAACCGGGCGTTTTGTTGTATAATGTAATGATATGACGGAGAGAAAAAAAAGCCAGTCGGTTCAGTTTTTGGCAGTGATTATCGTGGCGATTATTAGCTTTGCGGCGGGGACTCGCTATGAAACAATTTTTGCGGCAGCCGCGCCGATGTTTGGGATGCGCGCGTCTAATAAAACGATCGATTTGTCTAGCGTTCAAGAGACGTATCAGCAACTAGCGGCAAATTATGACGGCAAGCTGGATACGCAAAAATTAATTTATGGTGCCAGCCGAGGTTTGGTGGCCGCTGTCGGCGACAAGCATACGTCGTATATGGATCCAGAGGAGTCCGAGGAGTTTAAGAAGTCATTAAGCGGTAATATTGGCGGCGGCATCGGCGCGGAGATCGGCCTGAGAAATAATAAGCCGACAATTATCAAGCCGTTAAACGACAGCCCGGCGCAAAAAGCGGGCATAAAGGCTGGCGAAGTAATTATGAAAGTGAACGGCGAGGAAGCTGCTGATTGGGGCGTTGATAAAGTTGTCGATAGGATTCGCGGCGAGATTGGCACGTCGGTTAAGTTGACGCTGCAGAACGGGCAGCAAATCCGCGAGGTCTCCGTGGTGCGGCAAAATATTACCGCGCCAGCGGTGGAGTCGAGAATTAACGGTAAAACTGGTATTTTGACAGTTAGCAGGTTTAATGACGACACGGTCAGCGCTGCCAGAAAAGCTGCCCGGGAGTTTATCGACAGGGGCGTGACGAAAGTAATTGTGGATTTGCGCAATAATCCGGGCGGGACAGTTGATTCGGCGCAGGGCTTGCTGGGACTATGGCTGAATAACCAAGTTGTTTTGACGGAACGGCGCGGCTCGGAGACAGTCAAAACCCTAAATTCGACTGGTTCGCCAATTTTAGAGAATATGCAGACGGTCGTGCTGATTAATGAGAATAGTGCCAGTGCCAGCGAGATTACGGCAGGAGCGCTGCGAGATTACGGCAAAGCAAAACTAGTCGGTAAAAAAAGTTACGGCAAAGGCAGCGTACAAGTGGTACTTGATTTGTCTAGTGGTTCGCAGCTAAAAGTCACTGAAGCGCGCTGGTATACGCCAAAGGGCAAGAATATCGATAAGGAGGGTATTAAGCCTGATGTGGAAGTGGAATTGACAGCGGACGATGTGAAGAACGATAAAGATCCGCAGCTGGAAAAAGCCGAATCTTTATAATGCTTGTGTTTTTTATCGATAACCGTTAAAATTAAAAGTATTATGAATGGGAGCGGTCAGAAAAAAAAGATCTTATTAGTAGAAGATGAAATGGCGCTGTCGGCGGTTTACCGTTCGAGGCTTGAACTTGAGGGGTTTGACGTCAGGGAAGTCCATAATGGCGAGGATGCTTTATCAGCGACAGTGGAATATCGTCCGGATTTGATTTTGCTCGACGCCATGATGCCGAAGATTAGCGGCTTTGACGTGCTGGATATTTTGCGCAACACTCCAGAGACTGCCAATGTGCGGATTATCATGTTAACAGCGCTGAGCCAGCCAAAAGACAAGGAGCGCGCTGAGAGTTTGGGCGTTGATGACTATTTGGTGAAGTCGCAGGTGGTTATTAGCGATGTAGTTTCTCGCATTAAGTATCATCTGGGCCTGGCTTAGCATATTCTGGTATTTGACTAGTCTATTGATTTACTGTATTATAATTGACGTTCTGTTTATGTTTTGTTATAATTGTCACTATGGAGCAGAATAGACCAGAAGAGAAAGTAATTATTGAAGAATCACTTTCGCGCGGTCAGAAAGTGTCTTTTCCTGTTGAACAGGCGCCAGCAAAAATCGAGTTATCATTGGGAGGAACCAGAGATAAGCATCCTGAAGGGACAGGAGCGAAACCGGCTACGCTATCCATATATAAGGTTAGCGAGTTGCCTGAGGCAAATGGCCAGCGTACTTATGATGGTTGTATAATTGATCCAACATGTGTTTATATTATTGTATCAGACGAACATCACGATTTAAGCGATCCGGCGGATGTTACAGGCATCAAGGGCGTCAGGCTAGATGATCAAGTTGTTATAGGTAGGGGCCATGGTAGGTTTCCTAATTTGTATAGCAACACGTCTGTGTCTCGCCAGCATTTATGTGTTTCCGTTGATGAGGATGGAGTTCTGACGATAAAGGATACTTCAAAATACGGTACAGTGGTTTCTTATGAGAGGCCAGAATATCAGGGCGATTCTGGCGGATGGGGTAGTTTGCGGCATTATGTACCGCCAAATATACCGCCAAGTAGCCAAGAACAAAGCCAGACGCCAGAGCGAAGTAGATTAGGCGACTTTTCTGAAAGAATGCAGTTTCTGGCGCAGCCGCTTGGAACGGATATTGATGGTAATAGATTTAACGAGCCTCCGAAGCAAGCTCAAGAAAGGGAAAGTAAAAACTTGCGAGAGTTATGGGACGTTATACTAAGCCCTACAGCGACAGACGAACAGCGCGAGCAAGCACACCAGACATATGCACGGCGACAATTATCTGAAGGTATAAAGGGTAGGGATAAAGTTTCAATAAAGGGTTTTTATAGTTCCATGAACTGGCTTAAAGGTCTGGAAGGTACTAATATAAAGAGTATCATTGATGAGTATGCTCCTTACGACGTTGAGACTGGTTTTGACGGATTTAAGAAGACGATAAATGAGATTCGGAAGAATCATCTATTGCGCTGCCGGCTACTGAAGTTTTTTGGAGGAAAACTTGAAGTTATGCGGCAATTATCGCCAGACGACTTGCCAGAGCGAGTTAAACACAACGATCCTGGCAATCTAAAACACTCGAACCGTCCTGGCTATCCGGATAAGATGACAAGTCCTGAATATGCAGCGGTATTAGCTTTATCAATGCTAGACGGGTCGTTTAACCCGGAATTGGAGGAAAATATCGAATCTGGTAGACGTAAAGACGGTACTCCAATATACGGTCAGCATAGAGAAGCTGCTCATGTTGTTTTGGCTAGTTGTTGCAGACAAAATTCTTCTGAGTAGGGTATTTGCTATATCTTATCTTTGTTATTTTATAGTTGACTTTTCGCTTATGTTTTGCTATAATTAGTGTTATGACAGAAGCGTTTCCAGGTCGTTATATAGCTGGAGATTATCAAGAAGAACAAAAAACACCAGAAACAGAATATCCAGCGGACAGCGAATCTCAGGTTGGTGACTTGACGGTGGTTGATCCGGAATTTTTGCGGGAAGATGGGGGTGTAGTTTCGGGGCGTATGGGAAATTTGGCTTTGGAGGCATCTGGCGTGGCGTCTCCGGAAAACGATAGATCGGAGGCTGCATCACAAGACAGTTCCGGTCCTCCAAAGACATTGTCACCTGCGGAGGAGTTACGAGCAAGGCTGGCTGGTTTTCGAGCTGGTAAAGCTAGTCCAGAGGATCCAGAGAAAGCCCGCGCTGATTTATTAGCAGCGTTAAGGGGCGGAGGCAAAGAATCGCCAGATGCAGGCTCTCAGCCGCCTGAAAAAGCGGTAAAAACAGGCGAATCTAATGATCAGCCAGAAGCAAACACGCAGGGCGATGAACAGCAGCCGGAAATGAATAGCGAAAAGCTTAGGGAATTGATAGACAACTGTTTACAGGCAGCGCAGTCGGCGAGAGAGGGCTTGAATAAGGCTATGCAAAGTATAGATATGGCGGGAAAGGTGTCGTCTGGTGATTTTCAGGCAGGTTTGTCGTTCGCTGGCGATAATCTTAATCAAGTTGGCAATGCAGCTCAGGTGCTTGAGGGTGCTACTTCGCAGAAAGAAATAGCTTTACTTGGTAATTCGGTTAACGAAGTCCAGCTGATAATAAGATCGCTGGATGCGAATGTTGATAGGGGCTATTTATCAAGATTATTAGAGCGTGTTGATGAAATGGTTAGATTTGTAGCACAGCTAAAAAACCACCAGGATCAAGACAGGCGCGAACAAACTAAAGAGGGTGATATTCCTCGCTAGATTAAACAGACCAGAATTTTAGAAGCAAATATTAAACGGCCGAGCATACAGTTCGGCCGTTTGTTGTGTCTTATGGTTTTTTAATCTACGCAAATCTGGGTTCGCCGCTGAGTTTTACCAGTGAACCGGGTTTTCTTGACTTTCTTAAAGCTCACTGTACCGGCCTTCGCGGCGTGGATAGTGTAATTTTTACTGACATACGTGCCGTTCCCAGCGATTTTAGTTGCGCCTGTTTGGCGTACTAACACCTGGCCAGCGTTGACTTTCTGACCGCCAAAACACTTGACGCCGAGTCTCTGACCAACACTGTCCCTTGTGTTTCTGGCTGAACCGCCAGCCTTAACTTTTGACATAGCAACTCCTTAAAATAGTTTTTATAAACAATCTGTACCAGTGTAGCGAATTTGGCTTAAGTTGTCAAGCTTGAGGCGCGGTTTTGTCAATTGGCTTTAGGACTAGCAGTTCGCGGGCGACGATTTGGTCGGGGCGGCGATAGATGAGCGGGATGTGGTTGAGTTGGTGATAGCCAAGTTTTTGGAGGTGCTTTATCAGCGGCAGATGAGTGGCCCGGCCGGACGCGTCGTACCACGCTGGCACGGCGATACACAGTGGCGTGTTTGGTGCTAGTTGCGGGTGGATGTTGGTGAGAAAGCTGGTGATAATGTGGTTACAATTACCGACAACTGCCGCTAGTTTTTGGGGTGTGGGCGGCGCGGAGAAAGGTTGACCGAGGTAAGTTTCGCAGACAATAGCGGCTAGGCTCTCGCTGTTTGGCCAGCGGTGCGTGGTGGCGTCGGCTTGATGAATGTCGATGATGTTGCCGGGCGCGGTGAAAGTTGATTGCAGCCACGATAGATTCTCGGTGGTGTAATCAACCATTTTCTGGCTGAGGTCGGTACCGACGACGTCGTAGCCGGCGAGCAGGGCTTCTTGCAGGACGGTGCCGGTGCCGCAGAAGGGGTCGAGGATTGTCACGGCGGCTCGGATTCCAGCCACCTCCTCTAAGTCGAATGCATCCGGCAACGCCGTCCGCAGAACCATCGACTTATCG
>ERZ773010.2253-NODE-2253-length-11542-cov-5.913467_pt1 | contig 11542 bp, 15 predicted proteins | sample MGYA00580842_ERZ773010 | MGnify/ENA primary metagenome ERZ773010 (study PRJEB29015, sample SAMEA2737982) | human oral metagenome | biome: human oral; feature: human-associated habitat; material: dental | place: China | collected 2107 ...
ATATTTGTTCATGGGGACCATTAATACTTGGACATAACCACCCAAAAGTTATAGAGGAAGTTAAAAAAATTATTGAAAATGGAAGTTCTTATGGTTTACCAACAAAATATGAAGTTGACTTAGCAGAATTAATTGTTGATATTGTTCCTTCAATTGAAAAAGTTAGACTTACTACTTCTGGAACAGAAGCAACTATGTCAGCAGTGAGACTTGCAAGAGCTTATACTCAAAGAAATAAAATTTTAAAATTTGAAGGCTGTTATCACGGACATTCAGATGCCTTACTTGTTAAATCAGGTTCTGGTTTATTGACAGATGGTTATCAAGATAGCAATGGAATAACAGATGGTGTTTTAAAAGATACTTTAACTTTACCTTTTGGAGATATTGAAAAAGTAAAAGAAATTTTAAAAAATAAAGATGTAGCTTGTATTATAGTTGAGCCTATCCCTGCTAATATGGGACTAATTGAAACTCATAAAGAGTTTTTAGAAGGGCTTAGAAAAGTTACAGAAGAAACAGGTACTATTTTAATTTTTGATGAAGTTATATCTGGTTTTAGACTAGCACTTGGAGGAGCTCAAGAATTTTTTGGAATAACTCCAGATTTAACAACTCTTGGAAAGATAATTGGTGGTGGATATCCTGTTGGAGCTTTTGGTGGAAAAAAAGAAATTATGGATCTAGTTGCTCCCATTGGTAGAGTTTATCATGCTGGTACATTATCTGGAAATCCAATAGCATCAAAAGCAGGTTTTGCAACTATAAGCTATTTAAAAGAAAATCCTAATATTTATCAAGAATTAGAAAAAAATGTTAATTATTTAGTTGATAATATTGAAAGTCTAGCTAAAAAATATTCAGTTAACATTTGTTTAAATTCTATGGGCTCACTTTTTACAATTTTCTTTGTTGATGTAGCTAAGGTAGAAAATCTTGAGGACTCTTTAAAATCTAATACTGAAAATTTCTCTATATATTTTAATACTATGCTAGAAAATGGTATTGTTGTTCCACCTTCACAATTTGAAGCACATTTCTTATCAATAGCTCACACTAAAAAAGAGCTTGATAGAACTCTTGAAGTTATTGAAATGGCATTTAAAAAGATAGGTGAAAAAAGTGGCAAATAAATTTTTTCCTGTTTCAATAGATTTGAATAATAAAAATGTTCTAATTATTGGAGCAGGAAAGATTGCATTAAGAAAAGTTGAAACATTATTAAATTATAATTGTAACATTACTGTTATAACAAAAGACATTTTAGAAGAAAATTTTTTAGAATTAGAAAAAAATAATAAGATCAAAATTTTTAAAAATCAAGAATTTGAAGAAAAATTTTTAGAAAATATTTTTTTAGTTGTAGTTGCAACTGATAATGAAATATTAAATAAAAAGATTTCTCAACTATGTATGAGTAAAAATATTTTAGTAAATAATGTTACTTCAAAAGATGATATGAATATAAGATTTAGCAGCATCTATGAAAAAGCTGATATACAAATTGCAATTTCTGCTGGTGGAAATCCTAAAAAAGCAGTGGAGATTAAAAATAAAATTAAAGAAATTTTTAAAAGTTAGAAAAATAAGTTGTTGTAAATAAAAATACAAAATAAATTTACAACAACTTACAGTTTCCTTATTTTTCATTAGTTTTTATAGTTGCTTTAATATAATCTCTTTTTTCTTTATTTTCATCCATAATATAATATTCTATTTCTTTTTCTACTATAAAGTCATTTATTTCTATTATTTTTTCTGCTAGTTTACCTATATTTGCTTTATAAGTATCATGTATATCAAAATTCATTGAGTATTCTTTACCATTTACTTTTTTAAAAATTCCTGAATATGATTTTTTTAAAGAAAAAATGATACTTATACGATGTCCAGTTTTCATATCAACTAAAAATCCATTTTTACTTATCATTGTATTTTCTGGTAACATTAAAGTTATTCCTTGGAACTCTACTCTTTTATTTAATGGTCTTTTTAATATATCTTTTGTTACCAATGTTATATCGTTGTTTTTAATTTCTTCTCTAAATCCATTTATTTTTATAATTTTTTGAGCTAATTCATCAGTGGAATCTCTGTATATTAATTTATAATAAATCCCTTTATCTGGCTTTTCAAATGCAACTGCTGGTGTATACATAGTATACCAACTATTTTCACTAGAAAAATATATATAAATTCCATAACCTGTTTTCTCGTCTACTATATTTCCTATTTTTTGATTTATAGTTGTCCCTTCTGGGATTATAAAAGTTGCTTCATCAAATTGAATTTTTTTATTTATTGGTCTTTTTGATATATCTTTGATTACCTTTTCAACTTCTTCCTTATATTCTTTATTAGAAATTGCATCCCATCCATCTTTTTTTCTTGCAAGTCTATGCATATTACCTTCTTTTATATCACTTACAATTTTCGTAAAACCTGAAAGTTCACCTAAATCTCTAAGTCCTTGACATGAACTAAATATTAAGCCTAGTATTAGTAATAATATTCCTTTTTTTAACATTATTTCCAACTCCCTTTTCTACATTCTACTACTTTCCTTAAATCTCTATTTTATCTTAATGCTAGCATAATTTTTATTAACTTTCAATAAATAAAAAAAGTGTAATTCACTTAAATACTGATTTACACTTTTTAATTTACTATTCAATTTTACACTAACGAGTTAGGTAAAGTAATAGAGAACAAATTATAAATAATGTTGCAACTACTTCTGTTGCCCTTGCTAAAGGTCCTCCATCTTTATTTATTCCAAATATAGTATTTGAAGCTCCTAATCCCATACTTGCAGTCATTCCATGGCTTCTATCAGGTTGAATTAAAACTAAAATTATTAATACAAAGGCTGATAAAAATAATAAGACATTTAATAATGTTGACATAGCTCCTCCTTTTAGATTTTTATTTAACAGAAAAATTATAACATGTTAAACATCTTTTTTCAATAAATTATAAATAAACTTGTATTGTTACTACTTATATAAAAATTTATATTGTGTATTTATGGTATGTTGTATTTTTTATAATTCTTAAAAACTAGCTTTTTTTTAGTGTTTTTTAAAATATTGGTGCAAAAGTGGTGCAGAGATTTTATGAAAGAAGTTTAAAATTGAAATAGGTTCTTTCAAAATATTTTTTTAGTGTGTGGGTCTTGCGAGTCCCAAAGCTTACCTGGATATGATAAAAAAAATAATTCGTTTCCGTTCCGTTTCTAGCTTTTATCATATTGAGATTAAATAATAACGGAGTTGGAAAACTTGACAAAACTTGACTTTTATTTTCATAATAGAACTGGGCGGAAAGTTCCGCCGAACTATTAATGATACTGACCCAAAAGTTCGGGTGAGTTATTGATAATATAGTAAATTCAATAATTTAACATATTGCCAACGTCGGGAAGATGTTATGATATAATCCAAGTAAAGAGGTGATACAGATGACACATAGACAAGAACTATTTATACAAGAATATATTAAAACTGGAAATGTAACTAGCTTAGCTATAAAAGCAGGATATAGCAAAAGAACAGCAAGAAGTATTGGCCAAGAAAACTTAACAAAACCTTACATAAAAAAGAGAATTGAAGAACTAAGCCAAAAGATAGCTTGTAATAATATAATGACTGCTAAGGAAAGGCAGGAATATTTAACTAAATTGATTAATGCTGCTGATGTCAAAGTATCAGATAAATTAAAGGCATTAGATATTTTGAATAAAATGACTGGTGAATATATCCAAAAGGTTGAGGTAAATGGAGATATAAAATCAGACCCATTTAAAAACTTGACCACTGATGAGCTTAGGAAAATTATTTTTGATAATTGATTGCTAAAATTAAAAACTTGTAATCATAGAAAACACCTTATAAAGTTCATATATTCTATTGTTTAGCTCTAAATAAATTTCTTGCATATAACTGGTATTATATGCACAAAAATTATTCAACTCTTAAAAAAGTTAAATAACATATGATTTTACCAATAGTTTTAAAATCTTAAAACCTGTTATTAATTTTTTATATGATAAGAAAAAAGCCTTTTCCATATTTAGAACACTAACAAATATATATAAAATATATAATAAGATACTTTAAAACATATAAAAAGATATAAAATTGACATTAAAAGTTATATGTTTTATAATTAATTAAGATATAAAGAATCTGGAGGTGTTAAAAATGATAGCTATTAATGTTAATGATAATGACATATTTGATAAAATGATAGGTAATGAAGAAGAAGTTATTATTAAAAGAAAAAATAAAACAGATGATTTAATTTTGTTAACTGCTAAAAAATATAATGCTATATTAGAAGAACTTAAAAGGTTTCAATATTGGCAAGAAATAGACAAAAGAATTGAAGATTTAAAAGCTGGAAAAGGTATAATAATGCCTGCTCCCTTAGGTGTTGATGATGAATAAAAAGGAAGTTGTTTGGCATATAAAAGCATTATTAGATTATTCAGAATGGCAAAAAGAAGATATAAAAAAAGCTGATAAGATAACCAATTTTATTATTGAAATATTAAGAAATGGTGTATTAAATGGAACTGGAAAGCCTGAGAAGTTAAAAGCTAGACCAGGATATAGTAGAAGAATAGACCAATATAATCGCTTAGTATATGATGTAATAGATGATAAATTAAATATAATTTCTTGTAAAGGGCATTATGATGAGTAGGTTTTATATGTTATAATATAACTGTCATAGAACCATAAGGGTTAAAGATATAGTTTTTTATGTTATTTAAGCTTAGGATAAAGGCACTCAATTAATGGGTGTCTTTTTTTATTTCTAATATTAATTTTGGACGCCTGACATAGCTCTAAAAATCATTTCAAAACTTTTTAGGTGTAATTTATACCTTGACCTTTTAAAAGCTCTTAAAATTGATTTTAGTTTCAGTAACACCTATACAATGAAAAAATTAAATTGATAGCCTTAGCCATATAAAATATTGTCTAAGTGATTTGGTTAAAAAAATTTAAACATATAGGCTTTAGGTAAGAGATTAAAATTGAAATTAACATACCTATCACATAGAAGATTTTAAAAATAATTATCCTGAGTTTTTTGAGTACCTAAAAAAGAGAAATTAATTTAGTGGAAAAGGTAATAAAATATTGATAAGAAATACCACTATTAAAAGCTAAAATTATTATTTAATACCAATAGAATTTTATAATCATATTCAATGGAAAAATTGAAAGAATATTGATAACTTTTTACCACTACCAGAAGCCTTTTATCATAAGGGCTTTTTTTTTATTTCCTGGATATGATAGAAGCTAGATTATAAAAACTTAAGATTTTATATTTAAAACTTATCATTTTAGCAACTAAGTATGAAAAAAGAGTAATTTTATATTAAAAATGTTGGGAAATGTTGGGAGATGAAAGGTCAAAATAAATGACCTTAGCAAAAGCCAACAAGAAAAGTCGTATATTTATGATACCTTTAATACTTAGGAATTATTAATAGTATCGTGATAGTCATTTTTGACGATTACAGTAATTTACTTACTCCAGTAGGAAAACATCGCCAAAAGTTGCGACGATGTAAATAATTTTACATCTGTTGCTAAAAATAATTTTACATCTATTGTTAAAAGTAGGTATTATACTTTCGGACTTATGGAATCCAAATAACATCGCTACAAGTTGCGACGCTCAACCACATAAATAAAACTGGGGTTGATTCACTGAGAGCAAAATTGTGCCCAGCTCAATCCATTATTGGACTAAGTGATATCCCAGATTCACAAAAATGTGAAAGTAAGCTTTTATCATATCCAATAAAAAAAGACAAGCTAGTTCACTTGTCCTTGTGGTTAATCAACATTAGTATTTTTGTATACCTCTATTTCATGTAGGTATTGAAAAGCTCCTATTTATGATGTAGAGGTTATTTTCTGGGTCGTTTAAAACGACTCAGGAATTTTTAGAAGAAATAGGAGAGGGAAAAATTTCGCCATCCTCATTATATTTTTTTGAATCACTGAAAATGATTCAGGAATTTTGAACGAATTTAATCCGTTCAGGAAGTCTGAATCAAAAATTTTGATTCAGGATATTATTTGCTGGTTGCTCAAATTTGAGCGAGCTTTAATATTCAAGGGTATGTTTGGTATAGGGCTTATTTTTTTTTAGATTTATCTAACAATTTCTTTTTAAGTTCTTCTATTTCTTTTTGTTGTAATTTTTTTAACTCATAATAACTAATGTTACTTAATTTATTAAAATTTTTATCAGCTTTAGTTCTCTCATAAAAATCATCTAAAAAGGCATTTAATAACGGTTCTTCATATTTTTTTAATATATCACCATACTCTTTACTTTCTAAAAAATCTATTTCTTTTTGATTTGATTCATTTAATGTTGATATCTTATTTTTAATAAGAGAATCAAAAAAATTAATAATTAAATTTTCATAGTCAATTAAAAAACACTCACTTTCTGAAATATAAGTTTTTTGAGTATTATTATCTTTTATAATTTCATATTGTTCATTATATATTGTTTCTTTAAAAGAAAAAGTATAACCTAATATCTTATATATTTCTTCAAAGTGATTTAATAATTTATTTTTTTCAGTGTCATCTAAAACATTGTATATCTTTAATAATTCAAAAAGCTCTTTTTGCTCTAAATTTAATTTAGTGGCTAAAAGATGTAAAAATTTTTCTGGAATATTTTCACCTTTTTCATATCGTTGAATGGTTTTTACATTTAAGTTTGTTAATTCGGCAATTTCAGATTGTTTTAAATTGTGTTTTTTTCTTATTTCTCTTAACTTATTACCTAATTTTATATTTTTCATTATAAATACACCTCTTTTTGATTATTATACACTAAAAATAATAAAAAAGACAATAAAAATCATTAAAGAGAAAAAAAAGACTTGACAAAAGACATTTTAAATATTAATATAAGGTTGAAAAAAGACAAATAAAAAGACAAAATATAAAAAAGGAGTTGATTTAATGAAAGTAAACTATAAGAAACTAATAACTTTAATAGGTGGTAAATGCTGGAGTGTAAATGAATTAGTTAAAAAAGCTAATATCCAACCAAAAGCATATTATGACATTAAAGCTGGTAAGGACACATTAAACATTAAGACAGTGGGGAAGATAGCCAAAGCCTTAGATGTTCCAGTAGATGAAATATTAATAATTGATTAAAGGCTATTGCTCAAAAATGAGTAACAGTTCAAAGGGGTTGATATATGAGAAATAAAACAACAAATAAGGTTATGGAATAATCTTATAACTATCATAGTGTAGTCAAGGTCGCAGATAGCGACCATAAAAGTTGAAAGCAATTTTGCATTAAATAATTAAAAGGTGGAAGAAATGACAAATATAAATTTAAATTACGATGATAGCGACCAAGCAAGTGTAATTAAATAAGGGGTGGTATATGGAGTTTCTAAGTAAGGAAAGTATAAACAGTAAGGAATTATTAAAGCAAATAAATTATTTTAGAGAATCGGAATACAAGGAAAGAGAAGCAAATGGGACATTAACAGAAGCTCAAAAGAAAAGGGGGCATTATATAGAGTTACAACATAATGATTTATTAAAAAAAATTAGAGATGAATTTGATATACAAGTAGGTCAAGGAAATTTTTCCCAGACCTCAGATGAATTTAATCTTAAAATAGATCTCCAAAATATTTTGGAGATGTTAAAAGGTCACCTAAATTTTGAGGAGACCTCAAAAGATAAAATCATACCAACATCAGTGGAAGGTATTTTTATATCAACTTATATTGATGAATGGAACAGACAGAAACCTATGTTTATATTAACAATAGACCAAGCTAAACAAGGAGTGATTTAATGGGTGAATTAATAGCAAAGATAGAAAATGTAAATGGTATTTTAGTTGTTTCTAGTAGGGTTATAGCCAAGCAATTAGGCAAAAGACATGAGAAAGTTTTAAGAGACTTAGACAAAATTTTAATCAACCCACATTTGGGTAGATTAAAAAATCAATCAACGCACATTTGCGTAGATTCAGAAAACGCAGATTTGCGTTCTCTAATAATACCAAACTATTATAGAGATAGTAAGAATAGAAGATATAGAGAGTACCTTTTAACAAAAGATGGCTTTACTCTATATATGTTTAATATCCAAGGTTACAATGATTTTAAAATGAATTATATAAATAAATTTAACAGAATGGAACAAGCCTTAATAAATGAGCAACACAAGAAATGGTTATCAACAAGACAACAAGGCAAGATAACAAGGAAGCAGGAAACAGATTCAATCAAAATGCTAATGGAGTATGGAAATATACCAAAAGAAAAGCAAAGATTATATTATATGACCTATTCAAAGTTGCCTTTTATTGTCTTAGGTATGAAAAAGGTATCAAGAGATACTTTACCTGCAGATGATTTAAACCTAATAAAAGAGCTTGAATCAATAATACAGATGACAATATTAACCTCTATCATAAAAGGTTTAGATGTTAAAGCTATATATCAAGAGTGTAAAAAAGCTTGTAATGAAGCACTGGAAGACACAGAACAAAAGTTAATTAGTTAAGAGGTAAAGATATATAAATGAATTATGAAGAATTATCAGGATATGAAAAGATTAAAATTATATTAGAGAATTATAAATCACTTATGGATAGACTGAGCTATTTAAAAACCAATATAGACAATGTTAGCTTGAAACATAGCTATAGACATGATGGAGCTGTAAAGACTTTTTATAGTGAGTATTTAAGTGATATAGAAAAGATTGAAGACATCAAAGAAAAGAGATTAATGACAATAGATTTACTTGAATATTTTTTACATCTGGTTGATTCAGGGATAAGTTATTTAAAGGACTGTCATTTTAAGCATTATGAAATAATAGAGCTTTATTATATTAAGGGAATAAAGTTAAAACAGATAGCCAATAAATTAGGAATTAATCCAGCAACAGTATCAAAGAATAAAGATAAACTAATACAGGAGATAGCTCATTTTCATTTTGATGATATTTTGGAATCTTTCACCTGGTAAATTAAAGGAGCTGGTAAATGATTAAGAAAGTTTATATTGATGGCTTATTCATAGCTTTATCATATGAAGCTAACAAGGTATTTATTAAAAGAAATGATATTGATATTAAATTTAAGGAGGACCAGGAAGAAGACAAAAACATACTAGAATTAATAAAAGGCTTAGGAATAGATAAAGTTATTGGAGATTACACTGTATCAATAAATTTTGAATTTATGGTACTGGAGATTCACAAGAAATATGAATTTAAAGTATTAAGAAAATTAGGCAAAGATGATATTGAAAAGATATGGACTATTACAATGGTTGAAATAGATAGTTTAATGACTCAGGAGGCTCAGGAATGAATTTATTTATTAGGGGTACAATGGAAGAAGTTATTGCAAAGTTAAAAGAATTAGCAGAAAAAGAAAAGGAATTAAAAGGAGTGAATACCAATGGAAAATAAAGAAGATTTTAAGTTTGGGTATAAAAATATGATAGATATCCCAGCCAAATATGATTTAAGATTTTGTGAAATGAATATACTTTATGACTTAAAGGATATCTGGAAAATTATGTTCCATACTTATAGGCTAGGTTTTAATCGTGGGATAAGATATCAAAGTAAAAAAAAGAAAAAAAAGCATTTAAAGAAATTAGTTAGCGACCAAGCAAAATAATTTTTTTAGGAATGCTTTTCTATAAAGTTATTATACTATAAAGCTTGGTAAATGTAAAGAGTAAAAAAACTAAGTCCTGAGATAGCCAAATTTAAGCTTTTAAAGGACTTAGGTATATTAGATATAGGCTAAGAATTGTTAAGGGGTTGATATATGAAAGAAGTTAATAAATGCTAAGGTTATAAAAGAGTGTGGGACTAAAAAGAGTGTTGATATAAATTATATGGAGAGGGGAGCTGGAGAAAGTTTTAATAAATGATACTTGATACCGCTCCTTATCTATTTACTGGAGAAAATGCCAGAAATGAAAATTTTAAAAAGGGGTATTTCAGGGGTGTGATATATGGACAAAAGAAAATTAAATGAATTTTTAACAGAAATAGGGTTAGAAAAAGAAAAATTAGAGATTCACAAAGATAAAATAAATAAGTTTGTAGATGAAATTAATACAAAGATTAATATAAATTCTTTTTTCATAGCTAAAAAATTGGTTGAAGAAAACAAACTGATTAAGATGGACAATTTAATCTATGGTTATGATGATAGATGTTATAAGTGCCTAACTAACACAGATATCGAAAACTTAATACATCAAGTAAATAAAAATCTAAATGAGAAGCAAAGAAAAGAGATATTAAAAAAAGTATATTTTGAAGCACCTGAAAAAGAAAAGGACATTGATTATATTTCAGTAAAGAATGGTTTAATTAATATATCAAATGACGAGATAGTTTTATATGAACATACTTCAAAGATTGTTACCACTTTTTACATAGATTATAATTATAATCCTAATGCAGATTATACAAACATTTTAGATTATATATTAGATTTAGTTGGTGATGATGATAGCCTAGCAAAAATAATAATTGAATTTTTAGGTTATTGTTTATATCCTGATTGTTTTCTAAGGAAAGCCCTTGTAATTAAAGGCGACCATAGAAATGGTAAAAGTAAATTTTTAGAAGTATTAAAAATCTTTTTTGGTACTGATAATTGTTGTAATTTAGATATTCAAGATATAGTTTCAAGGTTTGGTTTATTTGGTATTATGAATAAATCAATTAACTTAGGTGATGATATTAGTGGTCAGTATATAGGTGATGATAGTAAGTTTAAAAAGGTTGTTGCTGGTAATGATATTTTAATTGAGCAAAAGGGTAAGGATGCCTTTACTTATAGACCAATAGCAAAACATATTTTTAGTTGCAATAATATGCCTAGATTTGATGATAAAACTGGAGCAGTTAAAGACAGATTAATTTTTATACCTTTTCCTAATGTATACAGTGTAGAAAAAGGGAATTTAAACCCTCACATAGTTAAGGAAATGACATCAAATGAAAATATGGAAGCTTTACTAGTATTGGCTTTACAGAGCTTGAAAGAATTATTAAAAAATAATAAGTTTACTTATTCCCATAAATCTGAAAGTTGTTTAGATGAATTTGACAAGGATAATAATCCGATATTGTATTTTATTGAGGAGACCCAACAAAATTCGTGGATAGGTGGAAATGTTTTCCATAATATGCCAGTGGCTGAAGCTTACGACAAATATATCAAATTTTGTAATGAAAATGGTTTTAAAGCAGTATCAAAAATTAGCTTTAGTAAAGGAATTAGAGCAAATATAATAAATATTGAAGTAAAGCTAGTTAGAAATAATGGAAAAGTAAATAAAGTTTTTAAAATCTTAGAACAGGAAGAAAAAGAAAAATAATATTAAAAATGGTTACAGATTTCTATATAAAAAAATTATTTAGAGGTAAAAAAAATAAATTTTATTAAAGTAAACTACTGAATATTAGATATGTTTAAT
>ERZ773010.2256-NODE-2256-length-11532-cov-11.641021_pt1 | contig 11532 bp, 10 predicted proteins | sample MGYA00580842_ERZ773010 | MGnify/ENA primary metagenome ERZ773010 (study PRJEB29015, sample SAMEA2737982) | human oral metagenome | biome: human oral; feature: human-associated habitat; material: dental | place: China | collected 2107 ...
GAGATCCTAACTGGGATATTTCACAACTTGCTTTTGAATGTATGACAAAATCAATTTATCCTGATATTTTATTTATAACAGAAGAACAATTAAAAAATGGAACAGTAGTTTATCCAATGGGGTGTAGAGCTTTCTTATCTTCTTGGAAAGATGAAAATGGTAATGAAAGATATTCAGGAAGATTTAATATAGGAGCTACAACTATTAATTTACCGAGAATAGCTATTAAAAATCGTGGAGATGAAGAAGGTTTTTATAAAGAACTTGATAGAATTTTAGAAATTTGTAAAGAAAACTGTCTGTTCAGAGCAAGATATTTAGAAAATACTGTTGCAGAAATGGCACCTATTCTTTGGATGTCAGGGGCACTTGCTGAAAAAAATCAAAAGGATACAATTAAAGATTTAATTTGGGGAGGATATTCAACAGTATCAATAGGATATATCGGACTTAGTGAAGTTTCTCAATTATTATATGGTAAAGATTTTTCTGAATCAGAAGAAGTGTATGAAAAGACTTTTAATATATTAAAATATATGGCAGATAAAGTTCTTGAATACAAGCAAAAATATAATTTAGGTTTTGCACTATATGGAACTCCATCAGAATCACTATGTGATAGATTTGCAAGAGTTGATAAACAAGAATTTGGAGATATAAAAGGAGTAACTGATAAAGGTTATTATGATAATTCTTTCCATGTTTCTTCAAGAATAAATATGAGTCCATTTGAAAAATTAAAACTTGAGGCACTAGGTCATAAATATTCAGCTGGAGGTCATATCAGTTATATTGAAACTGATTCTTTAACAAAGAATTTAGAAGCTATTCCAGATATTTTAAGATATGCAAAAATGGTTGGAATACATTATATGGGAATAAATCAACCTGTTGATAAATGCCATATCTGTGGCTATAAAGGAGAATTTACTGCTACTAAGGAAGGATTTACTTGCCCACAATGTGGAAACCATGATAGTAATGAAATGAGTGTAATAAGGAGAGTCTGTGGTTATCTATCTCAACCTAATGCTAGACCATTTAATAAAGGTAAGCAAGAGGAAATAATGCATAGAGTAAAACACAGTTAGAGAGATGAATTATTCAGGAATTAAATATGCAGATATGATTAATGGAAAAGGTATAAGGGTAAGTTTATTTGTAAGTGGTTGTACACATTGTTGTAAAAATTGCTTTAATGAAGAAACTTGGAGTGAATCCTATGGAAAAGAATTTACTGAAAAAGAAGAAAATGAAATCATAGAATATTTTAAAAAGTATGGAAAAACAATAAAGGGTCTTTCACTTTTAGGTGGAGACCCTACTTATCCTAAAAATATTGAGCCTCTTTTAAAATTTATAAAAAAATTTAAAGAAAATTTACCTGATAGAGATATTTGGATATGGAGTGGTTTCACTTGGGAAGAAATCTTAGAAGATGAAAATAGATTTTCTTTAATAAAAGAATGTGATGTCCTAATTGATGGAAAATATGAAGATAGCCTAAAAGATTTGAATTTAAAATGGAAGGGTAGCTCTAATCAAAGAGTTATTGATGTAAAGAAAAGTTTAGAAAAAAATGAAGTTATTGAATATATTTAAAAAAGCAAATAGGTTGTTCCAGCAACCTATTTACATAAAATACTTATCAATTTAATAAATTAATAAGTATTTTTAGATAATAGTAAAAAGATAACTACTATCATAACTAAAAAAAATGATATTTTCTTCATCCTTTCACCTCCTTAATGGAAGATTAGGAGAAAAAATAGAAACAGCAGTTTAATTATAACATTGAATTTATATTTTTTCTATGTTATAATAACTTAACTAGAAAAAATGATAAAAAAGAAACAGTAAAATGGTATCTATTCCAGTAGATACCATTTTTATTTTTTGATATATTAAATTTGTAACAAAACATATTTTAAAGTATAATAAAAAGAAAAAACTAGGGTGAAAATATGAGTGTAAAATATGTAACAATGGGATTGATCTCAAAAGTGGATAAAGGAGCTTATTCAAATATAGTCTTAAATGATGCTTTTAGAGAATTTTTTCTTAGTCCAAAAGAAAAGGCTTTTATGACAGAAATTTTTTATGGAGTTATAAGAAATAAAAAGTTTTTAGACTATATAATAGATATATATACCAAAGATATAAGAAAAGAATGGATAAGAAATCTTTTGAGAATTTCTATCTATCAAATTACATTTATGGATAGTGATGATAAAGGAGTAGTTTGGGAAGCTACAGAACTTGCAAAGAAATATAGCATAGGTATTTCAAAATTTATAAATGGAACTTTGAGAAACTACTTAAGAAATAAAGAGTCCGAGTTAAAAAAATTAAATGATGAGAAAAATTATGATGTTCTGTATTCTATTCCTAAGTGGTTTTGTGATGTCTTAGAAAAACAATATGGAAATGATAATTTAAAACAGGCTATTACAAGTTTAAAAAAAGTTCCTTATTTATCAGTGAGAGTAAATAAATTAAAGTATTCAGAAGAAGAGTTTGAAGAATTTTTAAAAGAAAGAGATATTCAAATTATCAAGAAGGTTGATACAGTATATTATGTAAATTCAGGTTTAATAATAAATTCAGAAGAATTTAAAACAGGTAAGATAATTGCCCAAGATGCTTCATCATATTTAGCAGCTAAAAATCTAGGAGCAATGCCAAATGAATTAGTCTTAGATATCTGTGCCGCACCTGGTGGGAAAACTGCTGTTCTTGCTGAAGAAATGAAAAATAGTGGAGAAGTTATTGCAATAGATATTCATCAACATAAGATAAAACTTATTGATACTAATATGAAAAAGTTAGGGATAGATATAGTAAAAGCTATTGTAATGGATGCTAGAAATGTCAATAAACAAGGTAGAAAGTTTGATAAAATCTTAGTTGATGTTCCTTGTAGTGGCTATGGGGTTATTAGAAAAAAACCTGAAATTTTATATTCTAAAAATAGAGAAAATGTTGAAGAATTAGCAAAATTACAATTAGAGATTCTAAATTCAGCAGCAGATATATTAAAAGATGGAGGAAAATTGATTTATAGTACCTGTACTATAACTGATGAAGAAAATACTGATAATATTAAAAAATTCTTAGAAGAAAGAAAAGAATTTAAAGTCAAAAAATTATATATTCCTGAAAATATTTTAGGAGATTATGATAAACTTGGTGGTTTTTGTATAAATTATAAGGAAGAAATTATGGATAATTTTTATATTATAAAATTGAAAAAAGGAGAAAAATGTTAGAAGAGTTAAAAGAGGCAAATGAATATATTTCATCAAAAATTGATAAATATAAAAACCCAAACTTAGAGTTAATAAAAGAAATTGAAAAAGATGCAGAAATAAATAATGTTCCTATAATAAGTAAAGAAATTAGAGAATATCTTAAATTTATTATAAGGACTAATAAAAATATTAAAAGTATTTTAGAAGTTGGAACTGCAACAGCTTATTCTGGAATTATTATGTCAGAGGAAATACAAGATAGAAATGGAACTTTAACAACAATAGAAATTGATGAAGATAGATTTAAAATAGCTCAATCTAATTTTGAAAAATCTAATTTAAAAGGAATAGAACAAATTTTTGGAGATGCAACAGAGGAAATTGAAAAACTAAATAAAAATTTTGATTTTATCTTTATAGATGCAGCTAAGGGACAATATAAGAAATTTTTTGAAGATTCTTACAAGCTTTTAAATGAAGGAGGTATAGTATTTATTGATAATATCTTATTTAGAGGTTATTTATATAAAGAAAGTCCTAAAAGATTTAAAACTATAGTTAAAAGACTAGATGAATTTATAGATTATCTTTATGAAAATTTTGACTCAGTTATGTTGCTACCTATTTCTGATGGTGTTATGTTAGTTAGTAAAGAAAGAGGAGATATTTAATGGAAGTATTTTTTTTAGTCAGGAAGAAGTATTAGTAGATAGATTATCAAATGCAAAATCTGATGTTAAAATAGCAGTTGCTTGGATAGATTTTAGTAAATATGAAAGTGTTTTTAATACTTTATTAGAGAGGGGAATTTCACTTTATATTATTATTAATGATGACCAAAAAAATCATAGATATGATAATATTATAAGTAAACTTATAGTTAAAGGTCTAAAGATAAAATTTTTTAAAATAATAGGTTTTGGTTATATGCATCATAAATTTTGTATAATAGATAATCAAGTTTTAATAAATGGTTCATTCAATTGGACTAAAAATGCTAATGAAAATAATTTTGAAAATTTATTAATAATAACATTTCAAGAAACAATAAAAAAATTTATTTTAGAATTTAATAATTTATGGAATTTGTCAGCTGAAATAATAAAAGAATTAAAGTATAAAAAAATATGTAATATTTGTGAAAATGAAAAAATATTTATTTGTGCTTTAGAGCAAGAAGACCAGTATACTACACGAATTGATTTCTTGGAGATATGTGGATGTTCAATAAAAATAAAAGGGACAGATTATCGTGATGTTTCTTTAATAATTCTTATTAAGGACTTATTAATTAATTATGCTTACGAAGATGATGAAGAATATAGTCAAACTATTTTTCTTGATTTACAGGATACACTTATGACATTATGCAGAAAACATTTTGATAATAATACTATAATTCATGCCATAGGGATTTATTCAGTAGATAACAGTTATGAAAATGAAGGAGAAAGGATAATTAGAGTTTTATGGAAAGAAAGATATTATCCCGAATATTTAGGAGATAAAATTCTTTTAGATTAGTTTTTTAAATTATAAAGAAAAAATTTTTAAACTATTTCATAACTTTTACTGTCAAATAATTATACAGATAAAATTGATAAAATACCCCCCTAATAATGAGTAGAATAATATCGTAAATCGGATTATTATGACTACTCATTTTATTTTTATCTTTTTTATGTTTAAAACTCTAACACAATAGAAATTAAAAATTTTTGAAAAATATTTTTAATTATTAAAATTTTTGAACTATTTTATAACTTTTATTCTTAAATTAGCATTATAAAACTTTACTAAAAATATAAATTAATGAGTATAGGTATTAAAATAGCTAAAAGACATAAAGATTTAGATTGTAAATGTTTTAGAATATATCATAAAAATAATAAATTCTTTTGTGAACTTATCTATGAAAAGGAAGTAGAGCAAGTTGAAAAGAATGATAGAGTTGCAGGAATAGATATAGGATTAGAGAATCTATTTACATTAGCTTTTAATTACAATGAGAAAGGTATTTCAATTAAAGGTGATAAATTAAACAGTATTTTAATAAAATTAAAGCTAATTTATAAAGTTTATTACCTCAAAAACAATATGTATCTAAAAAAATTAATTTATTGTTATTTAAAAGAGCAGAACAAAGTAAAGAAAATAAATTAATAAATGCAGACTTAAATGGAGCATTAAATATTCTAAAAAAAGCAGGGATAAAATTTATTGAGCCACTAGAATATTTAAAATATGATAATATATTTACAAGCAAGTTGGTATAGCCATAAGAACATATCAATAAGGTGGTTGTGTAGTACAACCCATATGAAAATAGTAATAAGCTATTGTTATTCTCTATAAACTTAATCTATGTCATATTTATATAGATTTTGATACTATACAGATAAAATTGATAAACATCTCTAAATATGTTAATTATGATGTTTATAACTATTAATTTTTATTTTTTATGTTAAAATCTTATTATATTCTCAAAATATACTCAGTACAAGATTCCTAATAAATTTGTACAATGAATACAGAAAAATTATTTTTTCAAAAATACATAATTGTTTTAAGAAAGGTGTAGGAATCGGTTTTTTTATTTAATATTAGAAGATTTATAAAAATAAAATAAATTTTTTAAACTATTTTATAACTTTCACTGTCAAATAAATATACAGATAAAATTTATAAAATACCCCCCTAACAATGAGTAGCATAACAAGGAAAATAGCTTGTTATGCTACTCATTTTATTTACTTTTGTCTTTTTTAAAAACTTTTATAGATGTTTAAAAGTCTAACATAATATGATTTTTGGTATTTTATTTATAGAAGATAGACAAAAGAATTAATACACAAAGAAGTAGATAAAATATTAGGCAATTATATTAAGAAGAGGACTATTACAAAATATTCTGTAGCAGTCCTCTTTCATATTATTAATTTTTATTTTTTAAATATTCAGCAATGGCTGCAACATCTTTATCTCCACGACCAGAAATATTTACAATAATAATTTTACCTTTATCTAGTTTTGGAGCTCTTTTAATAACTTCAGCTAGAGCATGAGAGCTTTCAATAGCAGGGATAATACCTTCTTTTTTAGTTAATAGTAATAGTGCATCAACTGCTTCATCATCAGTTGCAGGAACATATTCAGCTCTTTTACTATCTCTTAAAAAAGCATGTTCTGGACCAATACCTGGATAATCTAAACCAGGAGATATAGAGTAAACAGGTTTTACAGAACCATCTTCATTAAATAGTGCGTAAGTTTTCATACCATCTAATACCCCTACTGTTCCTAAAGTAAGAGTTGCTGCATGTCTATCTGTATCTATTCCTTTACCTGCTGCTTCAACTCCAACTAATTTTACTTCTTTATCAGGAATAAATTCTGCAAATGCCCCAATAGCATTAGAACCTCCACCTACACAAGCAATTACTATATCAGGTAAACGATTTTCTTTTTCTAAAATTTGTCTACGAGCTTCTTGGCTAATAACTCTTTGGAAATCTTTTACCATGCTTGGATAAGGGTGAGGACCAACAGCAGAACCAAGAACATAGAAAGTATCATCTATATTATTTATCCATGCTTCAAATGCAGCATCAACAGCTTCTTTTAATGTTCTCTCTCCTTCTTCAACAGCATGAACAGTTGCTCCTAACATTTCCATACGAAAAACATTTAATCTTTGTCTTTCTACATCTAGAGCTCCCATGTAAATATCACATTGCATTCCAAATTTTGCAGCAGCTGCAGCAGTAGCAACCCCATGTTGTCCTGCCCCTGTTTCTGCAATAACTTTTTTCTTACCCATTCTTTTTGCAAGTAAAATTTGTCCTATAACATTATTTAATTTATGAGCACCTAAATGGTTTAAATCTTCACGTTTTAAATAAATTTTTGCACCACCTAAATAATTTGTTAGGCTTTCTGCGAAGTATAGAGGAGTTTCTCTACCTGAATAATCTTTTAAATAATGATGATATTCTTTTAAAAATTCTTCATCATCTTTATATTTATTGTATGCCTCTTCTAATTTATCTAATGCTTTTTGTACTACTTCTGGAACATAACTTCCACCAAATTCTCCAAAATAACCTTTTTTGCTTTCTGTTGTCATAATTTTTTCCTCCTAGATTTTTATTTTGATAATATAAAACTCTAAAAAGAAAAGCCACATAGTTAATTAATTTACCATGCAGCTTTTATCCATATATATTAAGGATTTCTATATCGCTGACATAGATACTTTTTAGAGTACACTAAAAGTTGTATCTATGTCTAAAACATACACACAACTTTACCTATGCCAGTTTTGCCAATATCTCATAGTTGTTATTGGTATTTGTTTCATTGCGACTTCCTCCTTTTGATTTAAAATTTTTATTAGTATACACAATTTATAAAAAAATTGCAAGAGAAATTTTTAAATTTTTTAATTTCCTTTTTAAAATTAATAAGAAATATAGTGAAAATTGTTGAAATATAAGGGGTTTTTAGATATAATATATGAAATGATATTATTGGAGGGGATTATTTATGAGTAAAGTTTGGAGATTGCATACTAAACCAAAAGTTAGTGTTAAAAATAAGTTAGAGACTAAAGTAGCTAATGAACTTATAAAAAGAAAAATAGTAGCTATTGGTTGGACACTTAGAGAAGATATTTATAATGAACTTACAGCTACTGGAAAAAATGAATTAGAAGAAGATGAAAAATCAATAAAAGATGATTTCGAAAAATATAAAAAAATTATTGAAAAAAATAATTATGAAACAATAAAAGGTGAAAAGAAAAGCTTTTTTTATGGAAAAGTAAATCCTAATCTTATTAGGTTAAATAATTTAAAAAAAGATGATTTAATTTGGATACGTTCAAAAGGAAAATATCATCTAGGAAGAGTTACAGAAAAAAGTCATTATTTATATGCTTATAGAGATAGTCAAAAAAATAGTGATATTTTAAAATTAGGAATTAATAATCAGTTTACTGATATAGATTGGTGTGAAGTAGGAAGTGAAAGTGATATTCCAGGACGTATTTTAATAGCTTTTTATCAAAAAGGAACATTGATAGAAATTGATGAGGAATCTGCACTTAATATCTCTCAGATAATATATAATAAAAAAGATAAGTATTATGAGATAGACAATAAAATACTAAACAATAAAGAAAATTTCTATGGACTACTTTCACCTTATGATTGTGAAGATTTATTGTACTTTTATCTTTATAATAAAAATAAGTATGTAGTTATTCCTAGTACTAATAAAACTAGTACTCAAAATTATGAATTTGAGATGATAAATCATGAAAATCGTAATGAAAAAATATATATTCAAGTAAAAAATGGGTATAGTAAAGGAAGTGATTTATATTTAGAAGACTATCAAAAATTAGATGGAAAAGTTTATCTTCTTACAACAGCTGGAAATATTTATGAGACAAAAACAAAGAAAAAACTATTGCAAATAGCTTTTAAACAAACTTATGAATTTGAAGAAATAGGAAGCACTGAAAATAAAAACAAAATCTATGCTATAAATCCAGAAGTTCTTTATGAATTTGCTAAAAGAGCATATAAAGATGAGACTATTTTAATGCCACAATCTATTTTACAATGGTTTAAATACTTAGAAGAAGAAAAGGAGTAGATATGTCTAATATAATTGCAGTTATATGGGATTTTGATAAAACTTTAGTTGATGGATATATGCAAGACCCTATTTTTGAGAAATATGGTGTAGATGCTAAAAAATTTTGGGAAGAAGTTAATTCTTTGCCAGATAAATATTGGGTTGAACAAAAGGTAAAAGTTAATAAAGATACTATTTATTTGAATCATTTTATAAATAAAACAAAAGAAGGAGTATTTAAAGGCTTAAATAATGATTTACTTTTTGAATTAGGGAAAAAATTAAAATTTTATAAAGGTATACCTGAAATATTTGAAAAAACAAAAGAGATTGTTGAAAATAATTCAATATTTCAAGAATACAATATTAAAGTAGAACATTATATTGTTAGTACAGGAATGAAACAAATGATAGAAGGCTCTATAATTAAAGAATATGTTGAAGATAGTTGGGGTTGTGAATTAATACAATCTTTAGATGAAAATGGAAATTTCGAAATAAGTGAAATAGGCTATACTATTGATAATACTTCAAAAACAAGAGCTATTTTTGAAATAAATAAGGGTGTAAATAAGAATACAAAATATGATGTTAATGCAAAAATTAAAGAAGGAAACAGGAGAGTCTTATTTAAAAATATGATATATATTGCTGATGGACCTAGTGATGTCCCAGCTTTTTCAGTAATAAAAAAAGGGGGAGGTTCAACTTTTGCTATTTACCCAAAATCTGACCTTAAAGCATTTAAACAAGTAGAAAAATTGAGAGAAGATAATAGAGTTGACATGTATGCAGAAGCTGACTATTCTGAAGGAACTACAACATATATGTGGATTACAAATAAAATTGAAGAATTAGCTCAAAATATAGTAAGTGAAGAAAAAAGTAAGTTAGAAGCTTCTATTTCAGATTCTCCTAAACATTTAAACTAATATAGTTAAAGGAGCTATTACTTAGCTCCTTTACTTAGTATTTCTTCAACTTTATCCTGTAACTCCTTAACAGAATGTTTTCTACTTCTACCACATTCTTGGGCTTGCTCTTCACAAATTAAACATTTTCTAAAAGATTTTCTTGAAAGTTTTTCGAAATTTATATCAATAACATCTATATCAAATAATCTTCCAAGTTCACAACTTTCTTCAATGGTAACAGTTATATTTTTTATTTTTTCAGCTAAAGAATTAATAGAAATAAATAACTCATTTCCTGTATTTTCATTAAGCTCTTGAATTTCTAAAACTTTGATATTATTTTCTTTTAAATTTTCTAGTATCAAATTTTTTCCAATATCAAAAGCCTTTTTTATTTCATTATTTGTTTTAATTGGACCTGGAATATTCATAGTAAAAGATATAACTGGTTTATTGTATTTTTTTATCATTTCATTTTGAATAGTTACTCTCTTTTCACGACAGTCTAAAATTTCCTCAATTCCAACTTCTATACCTTGCATAAGAAATCTCCTTTTTAATAATGGATTACATTATCTTGTGAACGAATTTTATCTATAATAGCTTTTGCTTCATCACTTAAAAAATAATTATAAGTAGTTTCAGGTACAAGATTTTTTAAATCTTCTAATTTTCCATTTTTTATTATTTGCCTAACAGTTGAAGCACTTATAACATTATCAGAATATTTTTTTCTAGGAACTACGACACATTCTATATTATTTTTAGGTAATTTTTTTAACATGGTTTGGTTATAGATATTTGTTACCAAGCTATTAGGTTCTTCACCAACATAACGTTTATTAATATTTAAAACCTTAGCAATTTTAGTAAAAACTTCAATATCTAAATTTGCTTGACTTTCTATTACTGCAACTTCATCTTTTTGAAAATAACTTGGGAATGTTACACTACTTATTATATAATCTCCTGTTTCATGATAACAAACATTTTTTAAATGTTTTGTCCCTTCAATAACAAGTTTCTTTCTAACTTGAAAAGGAACTAGACTACTATCATCACTTACTATAAATAGATGTAATACATCATTTTCACTTGAAGCCTTTTCAACTAAATATTGATGTCCAAGTGTAAAAGGATTAGCATTCATAATAAGGGAAGCTATATTTTTTCCAAGTTTTAAATCCTTTTTTAAATTATCTAAATAATCAGAAAAACCTGTTCTTTTATTTTCCATAAATACAATTTGATTTTCTATATTCACAATTTCAAAGAAACCTAAATCTTTAAAAAATTTCATAGATTTATTTTTAGTATATAGAAATAAATGAGTTAAACCTCTTGAAAATTCATAATCTACAAGATGAGTAACTATTTGATTCATAAGCCCCTCTCCTTGATGAAAGTTATCAACAGCAAGACATCTTAAAGTATTTTTAAAACAACTTCCAGTGGCGATAATATTCATGTCATCATCAAATATAGCACAAGTATAATCTAAATTGCTATCTTTTCTAATTTCTTCTTTTGCTAATAAATCATCTATTAATTTAAGACTTCTTTTGTCATTTGGATATATTTCTGAAATATTCATTAGTCCCCCTAATAAAAATTTATTTATTTAAAAGAAGTATAACATTAATTTAAGATATTGACAAAAATAATTTTTATGAATTATGCCAGAACACTCGCGACACAAGGCTAAACTCCTTAACTTGTTA
>ERZ773010.2259-NODE-2259-length-11518-cov-20.841316_pt1 | contig 11518 bp, 13 predicted proteins | sample MGYA00580842_ERZ773010 | MGnify/ENA primary metagenome ERZ773010 (study PRJEB29015, sample SAMEA2737982) | human oral metagenome | biome: human oral; feature: human-associated habitat; material: dental | place: China | collected 2107 ...
GCTCGGGCTGCATGGCGTCCCATGTAAGTGCGTGGAACAGCTCGTGGGCCAGATCATAATAGCGCCGGGCAAGTGGCTCATTGCGGTTGATCAGGATGACACCCATGTCCTGCAGATGGCACGTGGCACCCGAAATCGATTTGCCATCGTCTGTCTGCACGGTGTCGACGAACAGAACAGGGATATCCAGCTTCTGCTCCAGGCGCTCGATCAGCCGCTCTGCCGGAACTTCCCCCAGATCAAGCGCCTCGACCAGCGCCTCGGCGCGCGCCTGCGCATCTTCGAACGAAGACTGCGCTGAAAGCCGCAGGCTGTGTTTGAGTGGTCCTTGCAGGTTTTCGCCGGCGCGTAGCCAGCGCAGCAGGCCGATCCACTGCCCGGCCCTCAGTTCGAAACCATCGAGGCTGCCTTCATCGATTTCCGGCGCGGCACGCCAGTTGAACTGGGCCTCTCCGGTCACGGCGAATGGATCCAGAAAGAACTCGATATCCCGTTGCAGCAGGTCGGAAAGAAGTACCAGTTCGTCCGGTCTGACCTGACGCTTGCCTTTCTCGATATCCGACAGGGTCTGCCGGTCATTGATGCCCATGGCAGCGGTAAGTCGCTCCTGGGTCCAGCCCATGGCTTCACGAGCAGCCTTGACGCGATGGCCCATGAGGCGGGGAGAGAGGTTGCTGAGCATGATCTTGTCCTGTTGATATCCACAGTATAGTCTTGCAAAACTGGGTTTGCAAGAAAATTGGAGATCTGTACTATACTCTCATATGTGAAATTTTTTGAATTCGTGAGATGGATAAATGGACAAGACAGAAAACATGAACTTCTCCCGAGCTTTTATGGATTTTCTTGGAAGGATGCAGTTGGCAATTCCATTCGGGGCCTCCGTGTGTGTTGTTTATAAATTTATGGATTATAGGAATTTTCTTGGAATTACATTTATTCTGTCATCGATTACTATTGTTATGTTTGTTTGGTATTATTCGTTTATTTTGTTCACAAAAAACATCAGAGAATTGTTGGGGTATGATCGTGGTTCTTGTTTTATAGACAATTTCAGATTTTGTTTAAAATATAGAAGATTGCTTTTTGTGAAAATAATCGCAGCACTGATTCTTGTTTATTATTGCTATATGTTGGTGGTTTTGTATGTATACATGGTATTTGTTGGTGCTGTTTCTTTTTTTAAGTAGTTCAGACCAAAAAGGCCACCGCAAGGGTGGCCTTTTCAGAAATCTGGTGCCGGTGAAGAGAGTCGAACTCCCGACCTTCGCATTACGAATGCGCTGCTCTACCAACTGAGCTACACCGGCAGGTGCTGCAGAAGCTGCGATTCTAACCTGAAACCGGGGAGGGTTGGCAAGTCCCCTTGCAGGAGAGGCCAGAACCGGTCGCGCCGATGACACACCAAGACTTGGAAGGCCGATAGATGGGTCCCGATTCTGAACAGGAGAGGAGGAGCTACCGGGCCGTTCAATCGCGAGGGAGGCTTGTGCTGAACTGGTACCTGCTATCTCGAATGACAGCATTGCTGTAGAATTGCTGTCATGTCTTCTGATTGGATCCGATTACCATGGGTGTTCTCACAGTTCGAAACGTTCCTGACGATATCCACCGTGCTCTGCGCGTTCGGGCGGCCGAACATGGTCGCAGTGCTGAAGCTGAGGTGCGAGCCATTCTCGCGTCCGTGCTCAAACCACAGGAGCGGGTCCGGGCTGGTGATGCGCTGGCGGCCATTGGCAGGGATCTTGGCCTGACTCGGGAGGACTTTGAATTCATGGAAAGGCTGCGGGACCGTACGCCTGCTCAGCCGATGAGTTTTGACGAATGATCGTACTCGATACCAACGTGGTCTCTGAGGCCATGAAGCCGGATTCGTCGTCTGCAGTGATGGCATGGCTCAATGAGCAGGATCTCAATACGCTCTATGTTTCAAGTGTTACACTGGCAGAGGAATTGTTTGGTATCAACGCATTGCCTGTTGGCAAACGCCGAAATTTGCTCCATGCGGCTTTTTTGCGGCTGCTGGCCGTGTTTAATGAGCGGATTTTGCCTTTTGATGCAGAAGCGGCGCGTTGCTATGCTGATCTGGCGCTTCTTGCAAGGCAGCGCGGGCGTGGTTTCCCTGTGCCAGATGGCTATATAGCGGCTATTGCTGCGTCCCGGGGCTTTATCGTTGCATCGCGGGATACGGCGCCTTATGAAGCTGCAGGGGTTGAAGTTGTCAATCCTTGGCTTGTGGCCTGAAGGCCCGGGAAGATTCAGCTTTTGGTCTGATTTTTGATCCGAAGAGGGGATGCGTGTGCAAGAAAGCTTGCAACCGTCCCCCACCGCAGTTTCACCCCCAGCTCCCGCCTGAGCCGCGCATTGCCCAGCCGCCGCGACTCCCGCATGAAGCTCATCCGCGCCGCCGGCAACACCTGTTCCAGCTCGGCCCGAGACCGCCGCGGCGCCCTTGCCAGCCCGAACACATCCGCCACCGCATCCATGTAGTCGCCCAGCGTCATCTGCGTGTCGTCCACTGCGTTGATGATCCGCTGCCGCGGTCCGCGCAGCAGGGCGGTGCGGCAGATACGTGCCAGATCGTCGGCATGGATGTGGTTGGTGATCACATCATCCTCACGCGTCAGCACCGGTACCTGCTGTCGCAGCCGTTCCAGCGGCAGCCGGTCGCCGGCGTAGATGCCCGGCACGCGCAGGATCAGCGCCGAAACCCCCGGCTGGTGCAGCCCGCCATGGGGCCGTGCCGTGGCCGGGGAGGATGGCGATGTTTCGCGCCATGCACGCGTGCCAAAGCGCACCTGCCGCTCGGCATCCACCCGGCGCCAGGCCCGGTCGGTCAGCGGGCGGGGGGTGTCGGTCTCGACCGTCCAGGCACCTTGACGGTCTCCATAGACGCCGGTGGTGGAAATATAGACGAAGCGTTTTGCCTGCCCCCGCCCGCCATGCTGCCCGCCACCCCGTGCCCGGTCCTTGTTCCGGCGCTGGGCGGCCACGTTCAGGGGGGCCAGATAGAGCGGCGCCAGCTGGTGCACCAGCCGGGTGGATGGGTCACGCCGCTGTCCGCGCGGCGGGTAGACGGGATGACGCGTGGCCCGATGGTTCGAAAGCCCCATGCCGGCCGACAGTCGCCGGGCTGCCTGTCCGCGGGCACGGGCCAGCGCGTGCAGCCAGAAGCGCGTCAGCCTGTCGTTGATCTCGCCGTCGGCACAGTCGGGCGGCGCCAGATGCACCACCTTCGTTGCCCACGCGGCCAGGTTGCGTTTGCCGATGCCGGCCGCCTTCAACGCCATGGCCCCCGTTGCCCGCACTTTTGCCAGCGTGGCGTCTTCCCGCGCCAGCCCGATGGTGCGCCAGCCGTGGTGCAGCTGTTTCACCAGACGTTGACCTATGTCGCCACAGCCGATGATCAACAATCGTTGACGGCGAAAAACCCGCGGAACTGAGGGATAATGCCGGGTTTGTCCTGTTCTGGTTCTGACGGGAGTTGACATGAGCTATAACGTAACGATTTCACCCAGCGGCAAGCAGTTCGAGGTGGATGCCGAGACCTCGGTGCTGGAAGCCGCGCTGGATGCGGGCATCGTGCTGCCCTATGGGTGCAAGAACGGGGCCTGCGGTTCGTGCAAGTCGCTGGTCACGGAGGGTAGTGTAGTGCAGGGCGACCATCAGGCGTCGGCCCTGTCGTCATCCGAGACCACCCAGGGCTATGCGCTGCTGTGCACGGCCAAAGCCACGTCGGACCTGCAGATCGAAGCCACGGTGGTGGCCGGGGCGGGCACCATTCCGGTGCGCAAGCTGCCGGTGCGGGTGCGCAGCATCGGGCCGCTGGCGGCAGATGTGCGATGTATCCGCCTGCAGCTGCCGTTCAACGAGCGGCTGCAGTATCTGCCCGGCCAGTACGTGGACCTGATCTTCCCGGACGGGGTGCGCCGCAGCTATTCCATGGCCACGGCGCCCGACACGCTGGCCGATGTGGAGCTGCACATCCGCCATCTGCCGGGCGGGCATTTCACCGACCGGGTATTCGGGGTGGGGCTGCGACCGGCGCTGAGGGAGCGCGAGATCTTCCGCATGGAAGGCCCGTTCGGCACCTTCTTCCTGCGCGAGGAGAGCGACCGGCCGGTGGTACTGCTGGCCAGCGGTACGGGCTTTGCGCCCATCAAGGCCATTGTCGAGCGTATTGCGGCGCTTCAGGCCAATGGCCAGTTCAGCCGCCCCGTGCGCCTGTACTGGGGCGGTCGTCGCCCGGCGGACCTGTATCACGATGCACTCTGCCGCCAGTGGGAACGGGAGCTGCAGCACTTCACCTACATCCCCGTGCTGTCCGACGCCACGCCGGCCGATGCCTGGCAGGGCCGTACCGGCTTCGTCCACCAGGCGGTGATGGCCGACCTGCCGTCGATGGCTGACTGGGAGGTCTATGCCTGCGGTGCCCCCATCATGGTGGAGTCCGCGCGGCGCGACTTCGTGGCCCAGTGCGGGCTGGATGGCGCAAACTTCTACGCCGATGCCTTCACCTCCGAGGCAGACCGGGCGAAAGCAGCGTAAGCTGCCGGTTTTTGCCTGCCGGCTCCCAGTCGGCTATGGGTCGTGTGCGCACGACCTCGCACGCTTTGCTGTAATCTCTTCTCCGTCCCGTTCGACCAAGTGGATATCGGGCCTCCATCGTGGCGGCCCCCATCCTCTCAGGGGAGAAGATCATGAAGAGACTGTTCACCCCCAGAAACCTGCTTCTGGTGGTGCTGCTGGTGCTGATGTTCGTGGCCTTTTTCGGCGGCCTGCCCAGTGCGGGCAGCAGTCCGCTGGCGCTGGGGACGGCCGGTGCGGCGGGCAAGGGCGCCGACCAGCCGGGCAGCGAGCTGCCGCCGGGGCTCAAGGGCACGCCGCTGGCCTATCTGGCCAAACTGCAGGACGTGCAGGGCAGGCCGGCCACGTCCTACATCAAGGCGGGCAGGCCCACGCTGGTGAAGTTCTGGGCCAGCTGGTGCCCGCTGTGTCTGGCCGAGCTGGCCGACACCAATGCCTGGGCGGCCGACAAGCGCTTTGCCGGCGCCAATCTGGTCACGCTGGCCTCGCCCGGCTTTCTGCGCGAAAAGCCGGCCGGTGAGTTCACCACCTGGTATTCGGCCCTCGTCAGGGACTATCCGCACATGCCGGTGCTGGTGGACAATGGTGGTCTGCTGGCGCGGCAACTGGGCGTGAAGGTCTATCCGTCGTGGGTGGTGCTGAATGAAGACGGCGCCGTGGTGCGCGTCATCCGCGGCCGCATCACCGAGGCGCAGGCGCTGGCCATCATCGACAATCCCGAAGAGGCCGATATCTCCCGTCTGGCGCCTTCTGCGCAGACCTACTATCAACCCGACTCCAAAAAATCGGACAAAGTCATGAACACCAAAACCATCTATCTGGCCGGTGGCTGCTTCTGGGGCGTGGAAGCGTATTTTCAGCGCATTCCGGGTGTGGTGGATGCCGTGTCGGGCTACGCCAACGGCCACACCAGAAACCCCAGTTACGAGGACGTAATCCGTGGCGCCGGCCATGCCGAAACGGTGAAGGTGACCTACGATGCCGACCGTCTGAGCCTGGACGATATCCTGCAATACTATTTCCGCATCATCGACCCGACCAGCCTGAACAAGCAGGGCAATGACCGCGGTGCGCAGTACCGTACCGGCGTGTACTACACGGACCCTGCCGAGCAGGCCGTCATCCAGCGTGCGCTGGAAGCCGAGCAGAAAAAATACAGCCGCCCACTGGTGGTGGAAAACCAGCCGCTCCAGAACTTCTATGACGCCGAGGAATATCACCAGGACTACCTGATGAAAAACCCCAACGGTTACTGCCATATCGACGTGCGCAAGGCCGACGAGCCGCTGCCCGGCAAACCGGCCGGCAACCCGGCACAGGCCGGCGTGCGGGCGGATGCAGGCAATGCGGCAAACAAGGGTTTTGATGCGGCTTCCTACCAGAAACCGTCCGATGCCGACCTGAAATCGAAGCTCACGGCCGAGCAGTATCGGGTGACGCAGCAGGCCGGCACCGAGCGCGCCTTCACGCACGAGTACGACCACCTGTTCGCGCCCGGCATCTATGTGGACGTGGTGAGTGGCGAGCCGCTGTTCAGCTCGAAGGACAAGTTCGATTCCGGCTGCGGCTGGCCCAGCTTCACGAAGCCCATCGAAAAGTCGGCCGTAACCGAACACCGGGATACCAGCTTCAACATGATCCGCACCGAGGTGCGCAGCCATGCGGCCAATTCGCACCTGGGCCATGTGTTTCCCGACGGTCCGCGTGACAAGGGCGGCCTGCGCTACTGCATCAACGGGGCCAGCCTGCGCTTCATCCCGCTGGAAAAAATGCAGGAAGAGGGCTATGGCAACCTGATCGATGCCGTGAAGTAAACAGCGCGGGCGTGCGGGCGCCCGTCAGTTTCTGCCTGGGCAGCAATCTCAAGAGTCAGGTGCAACAAGAGGTCTGGCGTAGTCATCGGGAATTTTCGTCATGACTTCGTCAGGGATCCGGGCATCCAGCGCCAGGTGCGGGTGCCCGTTCATCAGCCGGACAAATGTGTCCTTCAGCGGTGTGCCGTGTTCCAGAGGTTTCGACGGAGTACGGCACATCATTTTGGGCATGATGTCTCTTATTTGGGGGAGCCGTTGACCGCAGCGTATACGGCATCGACCACTTCCGTCGTGAATGGGCCGTTCATGCCTTCCACCGAGGTGTTGGTGAAGGCCACCACCGCCACGTCCTTCACCGGGTCGTAGAACCAGTGGTGGCCGTACACGCCGCCCCACTGCAGCGTGCCCCGGCTCATCGGGGTGTGGGCCTTGGTAGGGTCATCCAGCACGGCCCAGCCATAGCCCCAGCTCCAGCCCGGTTTCATGAAGTCCAGCCAGGCAGGGTTGACATGCGGCTGCATCATCCGCGCGACCGTTTCCGGTTTCAGCACGCGCTTCTGCGCCCCGGGCCGCAGGCTGAGCAGGAATTTCATGAAATCCGGTGCCGTGCCCACCATGCCGCCGCCGCCCGACGGATAGCCCTGCCTTTTCCAGACATGGTCGTTGTCGAAGTTCAGGATGCCGCTGCCGGTGTCCAGCGTGTCCTGTGCCTGCATGCGGATGGCCGCGCGGCTGCGGGGCGTGGTGGGTGCCGTTTCCGCATGGTTGCCATCATGCCTGCTGTCGCTGCTGTGCGTGCTGCCGTCGCTGGTTTGTTTGTCGCCGTTGCTGCTGTGTGTGTTGCTGCCACTGGCGTTCGCGCCGTTGCGGCTGGAGGTGTGCGCCGTGGCACTGTCCTTTGCCGGTGCATCCTTGTAGGGTACGGCCAGCCGATCCGGGTCGGTCACGGCAAAGCCGGTGTCCTTCATGCCCAGCGGGCCCGTCACGGTTTCACGCACGATGTCGGGCAGTGACTGGTGGGTTTCGGCCTCCATCACGCCACCCAGCACGTCGATGGACAGCGAATAGCGCCAGCCCTTGCCCGGCTCGTAAACCAGCGGCACGCTGCCCAGCCGTTTGAGGTTTTCGGCCAGACTGATGTCCATGTTCAGCCCGTCCGATACTTTGGCACGTGCGTACGGGCTGTTCCTGTCTTCCATGAAGCTGTAGCTGAGTCCGCTGGTGTGGGTGATCAGCTGCTCGATGGTGATGGTGGGGCGACGAGGTTCTGCTGTCTCTGTCTGCGTCGCCTGGGCTGCCTGGGGGGCTCTGGGCCGGAAATCCGGCAGCCAGCGGGTGACGGGGGCCTGCAGCGGCAGCCTGCCTTCTTCTTCCAGCCGCATGGCGGCGGCGGTCACCATTGGCTTGGTGACCGAGGACAGGCGGAAAATGGTGTCCGGCTGCATCGGCTTTTTCGCTTCGCGGTCGGCCCAGCCGGCGGCGCGCTGGTAGACGATCTGGCCGTGGTGGGCTACCAGCACGACGGTGCCGACGATGCGTTCTTCCTGCACCGCCTGGGTGATGACGGTGTCGAGAGTGTCAAACGTTGGGGCGGGGGGATGGTCGGCAGGCATCATGGTGGGGCTCCTTCTGTGTCGGTGTCGCGCAGCGATTCGCAGGACTGTTCGTCGTCCGCGGCGTTTCGCAGGCTTCGCAAGGTTTGCAGGGTTTGCAGGGTTTGCAGGGTTTGCAGGGTTTGCGGGTGGGGCAGTCGGCGGGAGGCAGATCTGCCCGCGGCTGACCCCTTCGGCTTTGTATGGAATAATCACATCGATCGTTCCGGAAATCTACGCCATCGATCTGGATAATTCAAGAGTGGTCGTTATGAAAAAGGGTGGGCAGTCGGACGCCGCTTCCAATGGGCTGTCCGTCGTTCCTGGTGGGCTGTTACGGACGGACGGCCCACAGGCGCCGGATCAGGTGTCGGATCAGGTGTCAGCGCCGGATGCCAGCCCGGGGAGAGCGGGCTCACATCAGATGGAGGCGTCATCGCGGGAGGGGGCATCCGGCAGGCCCGCGCGCCGCCGGGGGCGACCGCCGGCCTTCGATCGGGAGACGGTGCTGCATCAGGCCACGCTGACCTTCTGGAAGCTGGGCTACGAGGGCGCCTCGATTGCCGACCTGACGGCGGCCATGGGCATCACACCGCAGAGCCTGTATGCGGCTTTCGGCTCGAAATCCGGGCTGTACCGGGAGGTGCTGGCGCATTACCAGCGGGTGTTCGGTGCGGCGTCGGTGCAGGCGCTGGAACAGCCGTCGGCGCTGGCCGGGTTCACGCAGATGCTGCGGCAATCGGCGGCGGCCTTCAGCCGGCCGGATCTGCCGCGTGGCTGCATGGTGTCAACGGCCACGCTGCGCTGTGCCCGTGAACACCAGGCGGAGGCCGATCATGTGGCGGCACTGCGCAATGCGGCCGTGGCCATGTTCGAGCGCCGTATCCGTGCCGCCATCGGAGCGGGTGAGTTCAGGCCGGACACCGACGCTGCGGCGCTGGCCCGTTTCATCGGAGCGATGATCCAGGGCATGTCCATCCAGGCACAGGATGGCGCCACGGAGGAAGAACTGCTGGCGCTGGCCGAGGTGGCAGTCGGACTGTTGGAGGAAAAGTCTGTATGAGGAAGCAGGAAATCCGCGAAGGGTATGCTGTGGAGGCGTTTCTTCGGCTATTGGCTCGTGATATTGAAATGATGCCCCCCACATGAAAAAAGCCCGGACCGAAGTCCGGGCAAAAACCAACCAGGGAGGAATTCAGCAAGGGGCCCGCGCGGGCCCTCGTTGTTGCTGAACAACGACATTCTATCGATAGTTCATGATGTGTCGCGGAAATGCGTCACGCGGGCCGCTCGAGCGGATGGGTGGTGGTCGCCTGGCCGCCATCCTCGCCCAGGTGGGCCCGTTTTGCTTTGGCAGGCGGATCAGTTTCTCATTGGCGGTGACACGTATCAGGCAGGAGAACCTCATCCGGGCCATGCCAAAGGGAAGATGGACGGGGCCGGCTGGGTGGACATGGCGGAAGGCACCATCCCGCTCATGTTCAAGGCATGAATCAACAAAGCGTGAATGAACAGATCCACGCCACGTACCGGGTGCCGCCTGCCGCCCTGCGGGCAACCGCCCGGCACCGGATGGCTGCAGGTTGCGCCGGCCGGCTCTATGCTGCAGAAGCCCGGTGATTTGCCCGGCGCCGTCCTGCACGCCTCCATCAGGGAACGCGTCCATGGCGTGCGTCAGGGCCGCACCGGAACGATCCAATGACAGAGGGATGCTCTATGTGGCTGGTCTGGTGCGGCGCGCTGCTGCTGGTACTGAAGTGGTTCGAGGTGGATCCGGTGGCCACCTGGAGCTGGTGGTGGATTCTGGCACCGCTGGCGGCCGCGTTCGTGTGGTTTGAGTTCTTCGAGCGGATGTTCGGCCGTGACCGTCGCCAGGTCGAGATGGCCGAATACGAGAAGCGCGCCAAACAGCGTGTGGCCGATACCTTCGAGGGTTTCCGCAAGGGGCGCGCCGGCCGTTCCTGAGCCGGTGCATTGCCAACGTTGCCCTGCCTGGCGAAGCGGCCTGTTTTGCCTGTTGTGAGAGTATTCTGTCGGCCACGGCTGAGGCCAACGCGGGGAGGAATGATGCCATGATTCACCCTGCAGCATGGACTTCGGCGGGAGACTGCATGTTCAGCACCTGATGTGGGTGCTGCGGGGGGGCAGAGGGGCAGCCCGTCCCCCGGCACCTGCCCGTCAAAGCATGTCAGAATTGCGTGCATGAAGCGGCCGTCTGTTGGACCGCTGCCCGGTGCGGTGCAACTGCGCCGGGCTGTGCTTTCTTCTTCTCCCCGACATGCTCACTCATCCCCAGTTCGATCCCGTTGCCCTGCAGATCGGTCCGCTGGCCATTCGCTGGTATGGGCTGATGTATCTGGTGGCCTTCACGCAGTTCCTGCTGCTGGGCCGCATGCGCATCGCGCAGCGCCAGCCCGGCCAGCCGCTGTACGGCCTCACCGGCAAGGACATCGAAGACCTGATGTTCTACGGGGTGCTGGGCGCCGTGATCGGCGGCCGGCTGGGCCATGTGCTCTTCTACGGGCTGCCGTACTACCTCAGCAACCCGCTGCACATTTTCTATGTGTGGGAAGGGGGCATGGCCTTTCATGGCGGGCTGGTTGGCGTGCTGCTGTCGTGCGCGCTGTTTGCCCGTCGCCATGGCCTGAAGTGGCTGGACCTGATGGATTTCGTGGCGCCGCTGGTGCCGCTGGGGCTGGCGGCTGGCCGGCTGGGCAATTTCATCAATGGCGAGCTGTGGGGCCGGGTCACGGATGTGCCCTGGGGCATGGTGTTTCCGCAGTCGGGCAGTATGTTGCCACGCCATCCGTCGCAGCTGTACGAGCTGGCGGCCGAAGGGCTACTGATGTTCGTGGTGCTGTGGCTGTATTCGCGCAGGCCCCGGCCTACCGGCGCAGTGAGCGGGCTGTTTCTGCTGGGCTATGGGCTCTGCCGCTTTCTGGTCGAATACGTGCGCGAACCGGACGACGGTTTCTGGGGGCCGTTCACGGCCGGCCAGGCGCTCACGCTGCCGATGCTGGTGTTCGGCGCCTGGCTGATGTGGCGGGCCGGGCGCGATGCAGGGGCACAGGAACGGGCAGCGTCATGACACGCACCAGGGGCGGTCGCCGTGGGGGGGCCCCGTGGGTGTCAGCCTGCCCGGGCGATGTCCGCTTCGATCAGCATGCGGACATAGCGGGTATACGGAATTCCCTTGCTGGCTGCCCTGGCCTTGAGTGCGTCCAGTAGCCCCAGGGGAATCCGCATGTGCAGGGTGGCTTCCTTGCGGGCAATCTCGAAGGGCATCGGTTTGAACTGGGAGAAATCCAGATCGGACAGATCCTGTTCGAGGAAGGCTTCTGCCTCCTGATCGGTCTTGAACTCAGGTACTTTCTTCATCCCGTATTTGGGCCAGTTGCCAGCGTCCCATTCGATACTCAAAGGGTCTGCCTTCATGGTATGAAAGTATATTCAAATGTATATACAGAAACAATAGTGCGTTTCTCGATATGAGAACCCCCGGCCGGGAAGCGTCGACGCTTCCCG
>ERZ773010.2262-NODE-2262-length-11516-cov-3.109938_pt1 | contig 11516 bp, 9 predicted proteins | sample MGYA00580842_ERZ773010 | MGnify/ENA primary metagenome ERZ773010 (study PRJEB29015, sample SAMEA2737982) | human oral metagenome | biome: human oral; feature: human-associated habitat; material: dental | place: China | collected 2107 ...
GGAATATTACGATAAAGAGTAATATCAGTATATCCATCTATACTTGTAGCGGCACCACCATCATCTTGATTGGCATAAATAGACATAAATACCTGTTTATTATCAAAATCTAATTTGTAGAATCTATTCATAATAAACCCTAAGGTATCTCTGTCTTCATGAATAAAATCGTGGCAATAGTTAGTAATGGGTGTTATTTTAATTTTCTTGTTAAATTGTTTGTTCATATATTTTTCACACACATCGGGAGATTCACATGCAAAAAAGCTTCTAAATCCAATTTCATCAATATATTTTTGATCCTTCGTAGAGGCACTAATAGCAGCAGTTCCTGTATCGCCACCCATGACATAGCCCTTACCTAGCTGTATTGTAAATCGTTTTTTAAACTTGGGAAAGCCTACAAGGCGAGATTTACCACCAACATGATAGGCTTTGTAATAAAGTGATTTTCCCTTTTTATAATCTTCTAATGTAATGGGATATCCATTAACCATATCCCATTCAATGCCTTGTACTACAGGAGAAAATAAGTTGCGCCACTTAGGCTTTTTAGCTAACAACTCTGCCATCATTTGAACCGCTGATGCTTTTTTATCTACATCAATATCTGATTCATCTCCAACTTCATTAATACCTTCTTTATAAAGAAGGTCAAAAGAATGCTGTAGTATTTTTTTTACCTTTACTAAAGGAAATGAATTGTTGTAATAGCTTAATATATTTGTTGCATTACTTCTTTCATCTTGAGCAGAGACCTGCAATGAAAATATTAGAATGCTACTAATGCCCAAGTATGTTGAAAAAGTATGTTTTAGCAAATTTCGCATAACAGATATCTCTATTTTTACATTTACTCTAAAAAATAACCCGAAATAATTTACTATGTAAAAATTACCATAACATTGCGTTGCGAACAACTTCAACTACCCATTCCCTCCCGCTCAGGCTAATCTTCTTCACGCGCCAACCCGTCAAAGTCCCTGCAACCATGCGGATTATGGCAAATTATGTCCATGCAGTAATCTTTGTAATTTTTCACAATGTTGTTCATCTTTCCGCCCGAACAGGTACACCAGCCGCTATCGGTGCGCATCTTTTTTCAGGATAGTGGGCGGCAGCCCACTTGCCGCTGTCGAAAAAGCACGCCCTTACCAAACTTATCCATACTGTAACCAATCTCGCAAATTCTTAAAATCCCGTTTATTTACAGCAAAATAATTACAACAACACTCCGCAACCCCACCCATCCCCGTCTCACGTCATTTGACTTCGCCGTCCGCCGCTGCAAGAATCCGCCGCATCTTTCATTCATGAACGGTTTGTTTCTTTTTCTTCACGGTTTCACCTGTATGGATACGTCCCCCGTTAGTGCTGCTGTTGCCTCCGCCATTCCCGCTGATACTCCGCTGGCATTGAATGCCTTGTTGGTTATGGCGCACGTGCATGGGGTGGCGGCGAGTGGTGCGGATTTGTTGCACCGCTTTTCTGCCAATGGCAAGGATTTGAATCAGGAAGAATGGTTGTTGGCAGCGCGTTATTTGGGTTTGAAGGTGCGCGCCGTTTCCCGTTCTGTTTCAAGATTGCATTTGCTGGCTTTGCCCGCTGTCGTTTGGCAGCCGGACGGTCAGCATTTTGTTTTGGCGCGGGTAGATGATGGCCAGTTTTTGATTCAGGATTTGGCGGCGGGCAAGCCGCTTTTGTTGTCTTTGGCGGATTTTTCGGCGCGCTTTTCCGGGCAGTTGATTTTGGTCGCCTCGCGCGCATCCATCTTGGGCTCTCTCGCCAAGTTTGATTTCACCTGGTTTATTCCGGCGGTGATTAAATACCGCCGGATTTTTTTGGAGGTGTTGGCGGTTTCGATTGTGTTGCAATTGTTCGCGCTGATTACCCCGCTCTTTTTTCAGGTGGTAATGGACAAGGTGCTGGTGCATCGCGGTTTCAGTACGCTTGATGTGATTGCTGTCGCTTTTGTGGTGGTGACGATTTTTGAGGTGGTGCTGGGCGGGCTGCGTTCTTATGTGTTTGCGCATACTACCAGCCGCATTGATGTGGAGCTGGGCGCGCGGCTTTACCGCCATTTGTTGCAGTTGCCGATCAGTTATTTTGAGCAGCGCCGCGTCGGCGATACGGTGGCGCGGGTGCGCGAGCTGGAGCAGATTCGCAATTTTCTCACCGGGCAGGCGCTGACGTCGGTGCTGGATTTGCTGTTTTCGTTCATCTTTATTGCGGTGATGTGGTTTTACAGCGGCTGGCTGACGTTGATCGTGGTGGTGTCGCTGCCGGTGTATGCCGCCTGGTCGGCGCTGATTACCCCGGTGTTGCGCGCGCGGCTGAACGAGAAGTTCGCCCGCTATGCGGACAATCAGTCTTTTTTGGTGGAGTCGGTGTCGGCACTGGGGACGATCAAGTCAATGGCGGTCGAGCCGCAGATGACGCGGCGCTGGGACAAGCAGTTGGCGAGTTATGTGCAGACGGGGTTCCGCGTGACCAAACTCGCGACTATTGGCCAACAGGGGATTCAGCTCATTCAGAAGTCGGTAACTATCGCTACTTTGTATTTTGGCGCGAAGCTGGTGATTGAAGGCAGGCTGACGGTGGGGCAGTTGATTGCTTTTAATATGTTGGCCGGGCAGGTGGCAGCGCCGGTGATACGGCTTGCGCAACTGTGGCAGGATTTTCAGCAGGTCGGGATTTCGGTGGCACGGCTTGGTGATATTTTGAATACGCCGACGGAAAATCCTTCTTCCCGCCTTAATCTGCCGGAGATTCGTGGCGATATTGCTTTTGACCATGTGCAGTTCCGCTATCGCCCGGATGGGCAGTTGGTATTGCCGGATTTGAGTGTGCAGTTCCGCGCCGGTGAGGTGATTGGCATTGTTGGCCGTTCCGGTTCGGGCAAGAGTACGCTGACCAAGCTGGTGCAGCGGCTGTATGTGCCGGAGCAGGGGCGGGTGCTGATTGACGGCAATGATTTGGCACTGGCGGATCCGGCGTGGTTGCGCCGCCAGGTGGGGGTAGTGTTGCAGGAGAATATGCTGATGAATGCCAGCGTGCGCGACAATATCGCCCTGTCTGATCCGGGAATGCCGCTGGAGCGGGTGATTCAGGCGGCGCAATTGGCCGGGGCGCATGATTTTATTATGGAGCTGCGCGAGGGTTATGACACTATGGTCGGTGAACAAGGCGCAGGGCTTTCCGGCGGGCAGCGGCAGCGTATTGCCATCGCCCGCGCGCTGGTAACGAATCCGCGTATTTTGATTTTGGATGAAGCGACGAGTGCGCTGGATTATGAATCGGAACGCGCCATCATGGCGAACATGGATGCCATCTGCCGCGACCGCACCGTGCTGATTATCGCGCACCGCCTTTCTACCGTGCGCCGCGCCCACCGCATTATTGCGATGGACAAGGGGCGGATTGTCGAGGAAGGCACGCATGAGGAGCTGCTGCGGCGCAAAGAGGGGTATTACCGCTATTTGCACCAGTTGCAGAATGGGTGAGACATATATATGTATCCGTTGAACAGAGCCGGGGCAGCATAAATGGGCATCCGCAAAGAAGCGTGGGGCGACCTGCTCAGGCGTTATCTCACCGTGTGGCGCAATGTCTGGGCGGTACGCAAGGAGCTGGAACCGCCCGAACGCGACCGGCACGAGCGCGATTTTCTCCCCGCGCATCTTGAACTTACCGAAACCCCGGTGTCGCCACTGCCCAAGTGGACGGCGCGGCTGATTATGCTCTTTGCCGTACTCGCCCTGGTTTGGGCGTGGTTCGGCGAGCTGGATATTGTCGCCGTCGCCCAGGGCAAAACCGAGCCGGGCGGGCAGAGCAAGGTGATTCAACCGCTGGAGACGGCGGAAGTCAAAGCCATCCATGTACGCGACGGGCAACACGTTGAGGCGGGCGAAACCCTGCTGGAGCTGCGCGCGGTCGGTAGCGATGCCGATGTAACCCAATCAGAAAAAGCGCTGCACGCGGCGCAACTCGCCAAATGGCGCAACGAAGCGCTGCTTGCCGCGCTTGACCACAACCGCCCGCCGCAGATGGACAAGGTCGCCGCCTTGCAGGCGGGCATTGACGAAGCCGATTTCGTGCAGGCGCAGCTACTGGTGAGCAACCAGTATCAGGCATGGGCAGCGCAAGACCAGCAAATCCGCGCCCGCATCCGCCAGCATGAAGCCGAGGCGCGTGTGGTCAATGCCGAAATCGACAAACTCGCCAACCTCGGCAGCATCGAAAGCAAGCGCACCAGCGATCTAGGCAAACTGGTCAAACAAAATTTCATCTCCAACCACGCCTACCTTGAACAAAAAAGCAAACTGATCGAAAACCAGAACGACCTCAAGAGCAAACGCAACCAGCGCGAACAAATCAAGGCGGCGATAGACGAGGCGAAAGACAGCCGCGCCGTCAATACCCAAACCATCCGCCGCGATACCCTTGACGCCCTGCGCCAGGCGGAAGAACAAAGCGCACAAATACAAGCCCAACTGGACAAGGCACAACAACGCCAGCGCTTGATGCGCCTCGCTGCCCCGGTCAGCGGCACCGTACAACAACTGGCGACGCATACCATCGGCGGCGTGGTAACTGCGGCGCAACCGCTCTTGGTCATCGTCCCCGACGACTACCAGCTGAACGTCAAAGCGCTCATCCTCAACAAAGACATCGGCTTCGTCCGCCAGGGACAAGAAGCCGTTATCAAAATCGAAGCCTTCCCCTACACCCGCTACGGCTACCTCACCGGCAAAGTGCAGACCATCAGCTACGACGCCATCGAAAACGAACAGCTCGGCCTCGTCTATGCCGCGACCATCGCCCTTGACCACGATACCCTGAACATCGAAGGCCAGCCGGTGCGCCTCTCCGCCGGGATGAACATCACCGCCGAAATCAAAACCGGCAAGCGCCGCGTGCTGGATTACCTGTTAAGCCCGCTGCAAACCAAAATCGACGAAAGCCTGCGCCAACGCTGACCATGCCCCGCATCATCCCCGCCCTGTTCATATATATAAGTATCACCGCCAGCGCCTTCGACCTGAACGAAGCCTGGACGGCGGCACGCTACCATTCCGCCGAATACGACGCCGCACGCCATGCCCGCGACGCCGCGCAAGAGCCGCAACACCAGGCGAAAGCGCGGCTGCTGCCGCAAGTAAGCGCCAATGCCAACTACACCAACCGCGCCCAAGACAGCTACGACAAATACCGCAGCCACGGCTGGAACGCGCAAATCAGCCAGCCGCTGTTTGACGGCCCGCGCTGGCGGCAGTACCAGGCCGAACAAATCACCGCCCGCCTCGGCGACAGCCAACTGGACAACACCGCGAGCGAACTGATGCTCGAAACCGGCAAAGCCTACCTCGACATCCTCACCGCGCAGGACAAACTCGCCGCTGTTGCCGCCGAAAAAACTGCCTACCGCGCGCAAATCGCCCAAGCCAAAGGGCTTTTTGAATCCGGTGAGGCGACCATCATCGACACCTACGAAGCCCAAGCCGGACTCGATGCCGCCAACGCCAAAGAAATCCGCCTGCGCACCGAACTCGTTACCGCGCAAAACCGCCTCGCCAACCTCACCGGGCTCGCGCCTGACCACGCCGAGGCGCTTGCGGACAAAACCCTGCCCGACCTCGCCAACCGACAAAGCGAAAACCAATGGATAGACCAGGCGATTGCCAACAGTGCCGCCGTCCAGACCCGCCGCCTGCAAGTCGAAAAAAGCGAAGCCGACCGTGCCACCGCGCAAAGCGAACACTGGCCACAACTGAGCCTTAACGTCGGCTACCAGGACAACCGCAACAAAATCGCGCAACATGGCGGCAACCCGAACAGCAACCGCAACCACGGCGCTTACGTCGGCGTACAATTCACCATCCCCATCTACAGCGGCGGCGAAATCCGCAGCAAAGAAAAACAAAGCCAAGAAATCCTCGCGCAACGCGAAGCAGAACTCGAAGCCGAGACCGAGCAAATCCGCCTGCAAGTGCGGCAAACGCTTGCCACCCTCCACGGCGAACGGGCGCAAATCGCCGCGCAACAACAACTGCTGCACACCAACAGCGCCAAACTCGAATCCACCCGCCTGGGGCGGGAAGTCGGCGTGCGCAACACCATCGACGAAATCAAGGCCGAACAAGAAAAAGCCCAAGCCGAAGAACAACTGGCGGAAGCCAAATACCGCTACATCGCCGCCTGCCTGCAATTGCTGCACCTGACCGGCGAACTGACGCAGGACAGCGGCCGCGCCTTTGCGGCACAACTGTTCGCGCCGAGTGCCACAAAACCGGCGGTCAAGCCGAAAACCCCGGTGGTGCAGCGGAAGAAAAAACGCTAAGGGCTGTATATAATTCGCCCGTCGCCATCAAGGCGACTCCGCCACCTTCCCCGCTCCACACCCATGCCCTACCAACGCGACACCCTCTACGACACCCCGCAAGCCGTGGTCGATTTCCGCTTCGACGAACGCACCGCCGCCGTCTTTCCCGACATGATTCACCGCTCCGTGCCGGGCTACGCCACACTGCTGCAACTCTTCGCTGTCATCGGCGCGGGCTGCGTCCCAGAGCACGGCCACGTTTACGACCTCGGCTGCGCCTTGGGCGGCGCCAGCATCGCCCTGCAACACCACATCCCGAAGAGCGCCACCATTGATGCCATCGACAACGCCCAGGCGATGACCGACCGCCTCGCCGCCTACGTCGCAGGCGCAGGCATCAATAACATCCGCATCCGGCAAGCCGACATCACCACCCTCGACTACCGCCCGGCGGACCTCATCATCATGGCCTTCACCCTGCAATTCATCCCGCCGGAAGCGCGCGACGCGCTGCTCGTCCGCCTGCGCCAAACCCTGCGCCCCGGCGGTGCGCTACTGCTTGCGGAAAAAACTCGCCCGGATGACGACCGCCTGCGCCAGTGGCACGAAGCCTTCAAGGCGGCGCAAGGCTACTCGCAAATGGCGATTGCGCAAAAACGCGAATCGCTGGAGCGCGTCATGCAAACCGACCGCGCCGCCACCCTCGAACACCGCCTGCAACAGGCCGGATTCACCCGCATCGAACCTTGCTTTCGCGCCCTGCAATTCTGCGGCTGGGTAGCGAGCGTCTGAAAACCGCCCGTAGGGTGGTGCTTGCCCCACTGAAGAAAACCACTAATGATGAGGGTGGGTCAAGACCCACCTACAACCATGAGTTTCGCGACCATGCCCCACCTCGCCCCCGCCCTTGCCCAATGGCAACACGCCCTCGCCCTGAAACCCGCGCTGGCTGCGCAAGACGATGCGGTGCGCGCCGCTCTTGCCCGCGCCACCCCGCACGGCCATTTTGCTGACTGGCTCGCCACCGTCGCCGCGCTACCGTCGTCTGAAACCCAACAGATTGATCTGCAAAGCGCTGCCGTGAGCGCAAGCGGCGACACGCTGCCCAATCTCGAAGCGGGACTGCGCGCGCTGCAACCCTGGCGCAAAGGGCCGTTTGACCTCTACGGCGTTCACATCGACAGCGAATGGCGCAGCGACCTCAAGTTCGCGCGGCTGCTCGCCGCCGGGGTGGATTTCACCGGTAAACACGTGCTCGATGTTGGCTGCGGCAACGGCTACTACAGCTACCGCGCGCTCGGCGCGGGGGCGAAAATGGCGCTCGGCCTCGACCCTTCCTGGCATTACTTCGCGCAATTCCTCGCGCTGGAACGGCTGCTCGGCAGGCAGCGCTGCGCGTATCTGCCGCTGACGCTGGATGATTGCGCCCCCGCCGCCTTTGATCTCGCGCTGTCGATGGGCGTGCTGTACCACCGCCGCGAGCCGCTGCAACACCTGGCGCAATTGCGCGACACCCTGCACGACGGTGGTCGCCTCGTGCTGGAAACGCTGGTGGTGGATGGCGACGCGCAAACGGTGCTGATGCCGCCCGACCGTTATGCGGGAATGCGCAACGTCTGGTTTCTGCCGAGTGTTGCCGCGTTGCACCGCTGGTTGGCGCGCCTCGGCTTTACCGTTGAACACAGCGGCGCGCCAGTCGCGACCACTGTCGCAGAGCAGCGCGCCACCGACTGGATTGACCGCTTTTCGCTGGCCGATTTCATGAATGCTGATTTCAGCGCGACGGTGGAAGGCCTGCCGCCGCCACAGCGCGTCATCATCGTCGCGCGCAAGGGGCGATAGCTATCCGTTTACATACATCTTCCCCGCCTGGATGTATGTAAAAACCTTCCGCCAGTCCTCCGTTATAATCCCCGCATCTTCATCGTTTGAAAGGAGCTTTCCATGCACATTTCTCCAGGTGAGTACTGGCTTTATTTGCAGTACATGGCGCTGGCAGTGGCGATGGTGTTCGTCTTCGCCGCCGCGTATTTGCACTGCACCCCGCCCGCCGAGTTGCGCCTCATCCGCCGCGAGGGCAATGTCGCCTGCGCCTTGTCCTTTGGCGGTGCGCTCATCGGCTTTTGTCTGGCGCTGGCCGCCAGCATCCGCCTGAGCGTCAGCCCGCCCGATTTTGTCCTCTGGGGCGTCATCGCGGCGGTCATCCAGATTTTGGTCTATTTCGTCGCCACCCGTTTTGTCAAGGACGCGGGCGGCGAGCTCGCGCGCAACAATGTTGCCGTCGGCGCGTTTTTGGGCGCGGTGTCGGTGTCGATTGGTCTGCTCAATGCGGCCTGTTTGAGTTAAGGAGGTTTTATGTTCGGTTTTTTGCGCAAGCAGTTTATTGATGTCATCGAGTGGCCGAATCCGGGCGAGGACACGCTGATGTGGCGTTTCCCCGCCCAGGATCAGGAAATTCAGTCCGGGGCGACACTGGTCGTGCGCGAATCTCAGCAGGCGCTGTTTGTCGATGAGGGCAAGACGGCCGATATGTTCGGCGCGGGCACGCATTTGCTGACCACGCAGACGCTACCGCTGCTCACCAACCTCAAGAATTGGGACAAATTCTTCGCCTCGCCGTTCAAATCCGATGTGTATTTTTTCAATTTGCGCCAGCAACTCGGCCGCCGCTGGGGCACGGCGCAACCCGTGACGGTGCGCGACAGCGAGTTTGGCGCGGTGCAACTGCGCGCTTTCGGGATGTACGACTACCGCATCAGCGACCCCGCCAAGCTGTTCAGCGAAGTGACGGGCGTCGCCGCCGACTACAGCCGCGAACAGCTCGACGAGCCGCTGCGCAACGTGGTGATGACCCGCCTTGCCAGCGTTTTCGGCTCTTCCGGCATCGCCTTTTTGGACATGGCGGCGAACCAGATGTTGCTGTCGCAGAAAATGGCGGAGCTGCTCGCCCCCGATTTCGCCCGCCTCGGCCTTGCGCTGGAGCGTTTCAGCGTTGAAAGCGTCACCCTGCCGGAGGCGATTCAGAAGGCGCTGGACGAACGCATCTCGATGGGCGTCGTCGGCGATTTGAACCGCTACACCCAGTATCAGGCGGCGTCCGCCATCCCACTTGCCGCACAGAACGAGGGCGGAATCGCCGGAATTGGCGCGGGCATCGGCGTTGGCGCGGCGATTGGCCAGGCAATGGCGGGCGCGATGACACCCGGCGCCAGCAATGCCGCCGCCACACCTGCGGCAGGCAACGACCCGCAGACGCGCCTCACCCAACTGAAAGCCTTGCTCGACCAGGGGCTGATTACCGCCGCCGATTACGACCAGGCGAAGGCGGAAGTGCTGAAACAACTGATGGGCTGACCACATGGCCGCGCTCTTTCACACCGACTGCCCCAGTTGCGGCGCCCCGGTGCGGAGCATGAGCGCCAGCGCGGTGACGCTGGTGTGCAGCTACTGCCACAGCCTGCTCATCCGCGACGGCGACACCCTCACCGACAGCGGCGAAGACAGCGCGCTGCTCGAAGACTTCAGCCCGCTGCAAATCGGCACAAGCGGCGTGTACCACCAACAGCCGTTTACCCTCGTTGGCCGCTTGCAGGCGCGCTACGACGCGGGCGTCTGGAACGAATGGTACCTGCTCTTTGCCGACGGCAGCGACGGCTGGCTCTCCGAATCGGGCGACCAGTTCGTGCTGACCCGCCCGGTCGCGCCGGAGCCGCCGCCCGCCTTTGCCAGCCTGCGCGCGGGCAGCAGCCGCTACAACTTCCGCAACAAAGCCTTTCTCGCCGCCGACGTGCGCAACATCACCCTTGACCGCGCCGCCGCCGAAGGCGAACTGCCCTACCGCTTCAGCGGCACCCGGCAAAACCGCGTCGCCGACTTCCGCTACGGCGGCGAATTCCTCACCATCGATTACGCCGACGAGCCGCCGGAAGTGTTCTACGGCGAAGGCGTGGCGCTCGCCGACCTCAAACTGCAAAACACCCGCAGCGACGCACAAATACTTGAAACCGCAGGCAAACTGAAAGGCAGCCGCGCGAGCGGCAACTGCCCGCATTGCGGCAGCCCAGTCGAATGGATCAACGGCCTGACCGGCACCATCCTCTGCCCGTCCTGCGGTAGCGACCTCGCCAGCAACGACAAAGGCTTGGCGTTACGGCAAAAAAGCGCGCGCCGCGCCGCCAGCGAAGCGCATACTCTGCCGCTTGGCGCGGAGGCGACCATACACAACGTGCGCTACACCCTGATTGGCGTCGTACACAAAACAGAAATAGGCGAAGACAGCGGCTGGACAGAATACCTGCTTTACGCGCCGCAGAAAGGCTTCGCCTGGCTGACCGAGACCGACGACGGCGAATGGAGCTTCGCACAAACCCTGAACGAATGGCCACTGCTTGACCGCGGCGGCAACCCGCTCGACAAGCGCAAACTCTACGACTACCAAAGCCGGGTAGAAAGCGCGGCGGGCGCGTTCTACTGGCACATCCAGCCGGGCGACACCCTGCAACACCGCGACTACGGCCGCGATGACGACAAACTCTGCGCCGAACAAAGCGCGCAAGAACTCTCCTGGAGCCGCAACCTGAGCATCACGCCGGAACAAATCGAAAAATGGTTCGGGCGGAAAATCGCCACGGCAGGCGGCGCGGGCAGCAGCGGCGTGTTTGGCGTCATGATCATCATCTACATCATCCTCAACATCCCCGCCTGGCTGATGATGGATGCCGACAGCATCGTCTCCTCGCTGATCATATCCGGCATCGCCATCGTTGGCCTCGCCCGCCTCGGCAGGCGCGGCGACTGGCGCGACGTCTTCAAATCGGACAAAGACGACGATGACTAACCGGAGCAGCACATGAACCGCAACACCTACAACCTCATCGTCGCAAGCACCCTCATCTTCTGCACCTTCATCAACTACAGCATGAGCAGCAGCGAAAACACCACCGGCACACGCAGCCACAGCGGAGGCATCATTTTCGGCAACGGCAGCAGCTTTGGCAGCGGTAGCGGCGGCGGCAGTTGGCACAAATAACGCCACCGCTTTACATACCTATGTAAATGAGGACAGCGTTCTATCCAGGAGAAATCCCGCGCCGCGTAGTGAAAACGATGCGGCGAAATAATCACCAAGCGCCTGTGCAAAATTCTCCTTCCCCCGCAGGGCGCTGTTTGTGCCGACATACAAATTGACACCCCC
>ERZ773010.2266-NODE-2266-length-11479-cov-4.225140_pt1 | contig 11479 bp, 8 predicted proteins | sample MGYA00580842_ERZ773010 | MGnify/ENA primary metagenome ERZ773010 (study PRJEB29015, sample SAMEA2737982) | human oral metagenome | biome: human oral; feature: human-associated habitat; material: dental | place: China | collected 2107 ...
TCACCTACAACTTAGGCAGGGTAGGTTGCAGCTGCTCCCAACCCGCCCTATCAACGGACCAACCGCTACGCGGTAGTTGGCATAACGAGTCTCTCTTATCACGAACCTGCGCACTATTTGTAAATATTTTGTACTAGATTTTAACATCGTGAGTGTCTGTCTAATTCACAAACGCGCCATCCGACTTGCATTTAGCCGATTCTCGCGAAAGAGCCGTAATCGACTGATATCCTTCCGTTTACACAATCCTAACGGACAAAACGAGAGGTTTTAAAGGGCATTTAAACATGTTTATTACTAGTTGTGAGCATTCCAGGCATAAATTTTAAGTTGGCAATTCCTCATCTTGTGCTTTCTGTTTTGTAAGGTCCAATTTGACATTTTGCCACTTCTTTCGTTGCGTTTTAAGGTGAAACGGCGTGTTATCGTTAAGATGCAACCTTGTTCCATATAAGCTGGAACAAGGTTCCAGATGATATGGAACGTTATTCCAACTTATCTGGAACAGGTGTCCCGCTTATAAAAAACACGGCAACAAGCCTATTAATACGCTACAAACGACAATGTCGTAGCGTTTGTTAGTTTGTAAAACTGGAGGCGCGAGAATAACGTCGCTTGGTTGTTTGGTGAAATCGGGAGTTGGTAAAACATGCGCGATGGCGGGTGAGATGTGGGGTGACGAGGTAGAAAAAGAAAGTCGTGAAGATATGTTTTTAGCGCCTTTCGCAGAACAACTCTTCTAGAATAGGACAGAAAAAACAACACCTATTTGTAAAGATTAATTACCACATTTAACACCATCAGAGAACTAAGGACCAATTGAATTTGTTTATACGGCTTGGTTCACAGCGTTGAATTTCCACATGAAGAACGCTGTTTGCACTACGTATTTGGTGCACTCTTCATCGCTTTAGCAGTTCTGTTATCTCACATTCAAAACCCATTTACACCTTATTATATGCGAGCTTGGGATAAGATACCATACGTTTTAGAGCATGGCAAAGGCGTAAGCGGAAACTATTATGCTAATTGCCATGCGGCTGCTGGCGCTTCGCTGTATTTGTAGGCGAACTATTATGAATTACGTAAATTGAGGATAAAAACGATGCTTTTTGAACAAGATTAGATAAGAACAAATGGTTATCCCACCAAATACCACGTTGCGGGTGACCCGTTGTTGGGCAGGGGTACTATCGAAGTGAGCTGTCTTACCTTGCAGGTGCACATAAAACGACATGAAAGAGACAATCCCAAATAAGATATTTTATTATATCGATGCAAATAATTAGATATTTATAGAATTTTATCAATTCAAATGTGTCTACGCAGAAAATCTTTAATAAATTTGCACCCGCTACCTGAATTTATTTCGTATATATAAACTTTTTGACAAATATAAATATGAAAAGATTTATCTCCAGAAAGCAAGAGATGCGACTTGGTCATCTTTTGCGAAGCACCACATTCTTATGTGGCATGATGCTTCTACCTTCGCCCATGGTGGGAGCACCCAAAAGCAATATTCAACAAACACAGTCTACCGAACAAATCAAGGGTTCGATAACCAGCGACACTGGCGAACCATTGACTGGTGTAACAGTGAAAGTAGCAGGCGGACAAGGAACCATTACCGATATCGATGGTAACTTTTCTGTTAATGCCACACCTGGCACCATGCTTACATTCTCTTACACGGGCTTCAAAACCCAAACGGCTAAGGCACAAAACGGGATGCGCATTGTGCTAGAAAGCGATGTAAGCAATTTAAATGAAGTTGTTGTGGTGGGTTATGGCACACAAAAGAAAGCCAACTTAACGGGAGCAGTGGCCTCGGTGAATGGTGCCGTGCTAGAGAATCGCCCAATAAGCAACATCGGACAAGGATTGCAAGGCGTGGTTCCTAACCTCAACGTTACAATGGGTAGAGGTGGCGCGCCCGGTGCAAGTTCCTCGTTTAATGTTCGCGGAACGACTTCGCTCAATGGCGGCGAGCCTCTTGTATTGGTAGACAACGTGCAAATGGACCCCAACCTAGTGAATCCAGACGACATTGAATCTATCTCCGTGCTAAAAGATGCTGCTTCTGCAGCCATCTACGGTGCCCGTGCAGCCTATGGCGTAATCCTCATTACAACCAAGAAAGGAAAGCTAAACGCACGCCCAACGGTTCAGTTCTCGGCTTCGGGATATTGGCAAAAGCCCGCCGTTGAAATGCATAATGTGAGTTCGCTGGATTATCTCAAAATGATTGACATTGCCTATCAAAACAGCGGTGGTAGCGGTCACTACTTCAACCCCTTAGTATATAGTTATGCCGAGAAGTACGCTAATGGCACTTATGACAAGCCCGTGTTCTTTGACAGCAGCTACAGCGCCTCTAAATATGGCTACTGCGGAAACACCGATTGGTGGGATGAGCTGTACAAAACCTCTTTCTCGCAGATTTATAATGCCAGCATTAGCGGTGGAAGCAAAAAGACGAGCTATTACGTTTCGCTGGGTGCCAACAACCAAGGAGGTATCTTAAAAGCCACAGACGAAAAGTACAACAAGTATAATGCAAACATCAATATAACTTCAGAGGTAACGCCTTGGATGGAAGTTTCTGCCAAGATTGCACATACCTATACAACGGAGATACACCCAACAGGCGGTACAACAGCAATGAATTCCACACCATATTCGGGAATATCGGCTTATAGCGGTATGATGAAGTCGGACCTTAGCCCACTGATGCCCGTGAAACATCCTGACGGACACTATGCAGGACAAGGAAACTTTACCAACCCCGTTGCTATTCAGGCACAAGGAGGAAATGCACAATATCGCCAAAACGACCTGTGGATGACAGGAGCTGTAAAGCTAACCCCCATTAAGGGACTTATCATTAATGCCGATTACACTTGGAATTTCTATGGACTCTCATCTACGCAGCATGTGCGCAACTTCTACGACTACACTGCCGTTCCGGGTACAGAGAACTATTATCCCTGGACAAACCCAAGCAGCGTAACCAAAGCCAACAATGACGACTACTACTCTTCGTTTAATGCTTTCGCCGAATATTCGTTGGCATTGGCTGAAAATAGCCATAACTTCAAGTTCATGGTGGGATACAACCAAGAGAAAAAACGCACGCAGTATCACTATGCAGGAAGAAAAGACCTGATTAATCCAGACAACCCTGCCATCAATCAAGCTACTGGCGACATGGCCATCGATGGCAATATGGGCCAATGGGCAGTAAATGGAACTTTCGCCCGCATCAACTACGACTACAAAGGACGCTATCTTCTCGAACTAAATGGACGCTATGACGGCTCTTCGAAGTTCAAAAAAGGTTATCGTTATCAGTTCTTCCCATCCGTTTCACTTGCTTGGCGCGTATCGGAAGAGAAATTCTTCGAAAGCATGAAGACATGGTGGGACAACCTGAAACTACGCGCCTCTTACGGTTCGTTAGGTAATCAGGTAGTAAGCGGCAACTTCCCCTACCTGGCCACCTATGGCATAAACAGCAAATATGGCGCATTATTGGGTGGCAAGCTCCCCGTAGCCATTACCGCACCTGGCCTTGTTAGCCCTTCTTTCACATGGGAGACCGTTGACCAAATCGACTTAGGACTTGATGCAAGCTTCCTTCACAACCGTCTGAATGTGTCTTTCGACTGGTATCGCCGTAACACCAAAGACATGCTTGTAGACGGCGAAGTGCTACCTGCTGTACTGGGCGCAAAGGTTCCAAGAATGAATGCCGCCGACTTAAAGACCTTGGGTTGGGAGTTGTCGCTAGAATGGAACGACCGTCTGCCCTTTGGCTTGTCTTATCACGTCAAGGGTGTGCTTTCCGATTACCAATCAACCATCACCAAGTTTAATAACCCCACTGGGCTTATCAGCCAATACTATGTAGGACACAAATTGAATGAGATATGGGGGTATGTATCTAACGGACTCTTCCAAAGCGACGAAGAAGCTGCCGCTCACGCCAATCAGTCTTATCTCTATGGCGGTAAGTGGGGTGCAGGCGATGTACGCTATGAAGACCTGAATGGTGATAAAAAGATCGATATTGGCGACAACACCTTGGCTAATCCTGGCGATAGAAAAGTGATTGGAAACAGCACGCCACGCTTTGCCTATGGTATCACAGTTGGATGCGAGTACAAAGGCTTCGACTTTGAAATGTTCTGGCAAGGTATAGGCAAGCGCGATTGGTTCCCTGGCTCAGGCTCTGCAGCCTATTGGGGATTTACCAACGAGTGGCAAACTCCGTTAACAACCTCTCTTGACTATTGGACAACAGAAAACCGAAACGCGTTCTTCCCCAAACTGGGATGGTCTAATGGCGGTAACCGCGCTATAAGCTCGCGCTATTTGCAAAACGCCAGCTATTGCCGCCTCAAGAACGTAACGCTAGGTTATTCACTACCCAAAGCCATACTCGATAAAGTTGGCGTTTCGCGCCTCAGAGTGTACATCACAGGCGAAAACCTCTTCACATTTACTCCACTTATCAAGGCATTCGACCCAGAAACCTTAGACAACATGACCTACCCCATCAACAAGAAGATTGCAGTAGGTATGAATTTAACTTTCTGATGTGTCACTTTATAAATAACAATGATTATGAAATTAAGAAATTATATCGCGCTATCATTATTCGCAGGAATGACAGCAGCGTGCGATTATACAGACTTATCACCACTTGATTCTTTCACGGATCAAACCTACTGGACCTCGACCAACGACCTAAAGCTTTATGCCAATGGCCTTTATGGCGTGTTGAGTAGTCCATCTGCAACGCTCGACAACGTGAGCGACAACTTTGTAACGTCCAACTACAGCTCTTATCTCTTTGACGAGATGACCGTTCCCACAGAAGCTTCGGCTGGAAACGGATGGTATTGGAACGACATACGCGCTTGTAACTACTTCATGAAGCGCTACTCTAGAGTGGCTGGCAACCAAAACGAAATCAATAAGTATGTGGCTGAAGTAAGGTTCTTCCGCGGCTTGCATTATTTCAACAAGATCAAGATGTTTGGAGACGTTCCTTACTATGACGAAGATCTACAAACAGATGACAACAATCAGCTCTATAAAGGGCGCGACCCACGCGACTTGGTACTTGGTAAAGTGATTGACGACTTCTTGTTTGCCATCAAATGGCTACCCGAGAAATCACAGTCTGAGTCTGGCCGCCTCAATAAAGAAGCGGCACGAACTCAGCTAGCACGCATTTATCTCCATTTTGGAACTTACAAAAAGTACCACAAAGAAGCTGCCATAGGAGATCTGTCGGCTGATGCGCTATTGAAAGCGGCCGTGCTGCAAACCGACACGCTGATGAATGCTGGGACATTCGACATTGTGAAAGGTACAGATGCAGGTTGCGACCAGCTCCCCTTCCCTAATTACCCACTTTCTTACTCAAATCAGTTCACACAAGAAGACCTTTCTACCAACAAAGAATGTATCCTTGCAAGATTTTATGTGACAGGTGTGCTCACGCACGAACTAGGTAGACAAGTGCAAAACGGAGGTATGGGTTTATCAAAAGACTTTGTAGAATCTTTCTTGATGAAAGATGGTACTCCTATTTATAATAGTGGCTCAGGTTATGTTGGTGACAACGACCTTGAAGAAGAACTTACGAACCGCGACCCTCGTCTCTATCAAATCGTAGATAACAACCACAAACCCTACTATGTTAGAAATGGTGTACGAGACCTTAACGAAGCAGCAAACCGAGTGGGGGCTAGCAAAAGCGTAACAGGTTATGATTGTGTGAAGTTCCATCATGCCAACACCGTGCAACAAGAAGCACGCAGCTCTTCCTTCGACTGGTTTGTATATCGCTATGCCGAGGTGCTGCTCATCAATGCCGAAGCCCATGCAGAACTGGGTACTTGCACACAAGAAGTGCTCGATAAGACTATCAACAAGCTACGCGACCGCGTTGACATGCCGCATCTCACAACCACACCCGTTACCGATGCCAAGCCCATTAATTATGGTTACACGCTATCCAACCTCATCTATGAGATACGACGCGAACGCCGCATCGAACTTGTTGCAGAAGGTTTCAGACTTGACGACTTGAAACGTTGGAATGCCATGAAACTGATGGAGAACCCCAAAACGATGTTCGGCATCAGAATTACGCCAAAATCTATCAGTGGCTTCCCCGAAGGAACATTCGACAGCAAAACTGGCCGTCCTACCATTGAATACAATGGCGCAACATACCTCTATCAATATAAAGCAGCCAAACAGCTAGACGATGCTGGTAGAAAGTGGAAAGCCAACGACCGCCGTTTCCTCTACCCACTGCCCAAACAAGAACTGGTGCTCAACAAAGCGCTTAATCCACAAAACCCAGGATGGGAATAACACTTTGTTGTAAAGCTTTATAGCATATATAATGGGAGTCACTACGTATAGTGGCTCCCATTATATATAGCGGTATCGCGAAAACAAACCTCCCATCTCCATGCGTCTTATTTCTACATACTCCTAATACTCCCCATAAATCGTACCTTAACACAAAATATCAACAAAACGCATGTTTTGCAACACACATAGCCTCACGTGCTTCATCTGTTACTACCTAAATCCGTAACTTTGCCGTATGAAAACAAACATGAAAGAAACATACGAAGAATGGCTTACGGCCATTGCCAACACCCGTCTGTTGTTCAACACGATGGCAGAACTAGAAGACTGGCTAGACAACCATTCTCTACACAACAATGGTGTGAAGAGAAGCTTTAAGTCGGTTCAGCGTATGCGCTCAGCCTTTCGAGACCTTAAAGAGCAAGTTCGACTTGATACCGACGAGGTGATAGACCTCGAAGAACTGCTAGCAGAATACAGCGAGGCATGGCATTTCTACGACAAACATCTCGCACGGCGTGCCAATCCCGAAGAACTAGCCTTCCAACTGCTCCTGTTTTACTATTCTCCCGAACCAGCAACTAATCTTAATAGCCGTACATCACAAATATTTCAGCAAGTCCTTGCACAAGATATCAGCGTACCCTTCCTCATTTCTTTCTTGCTAAAAGCCATCCCCGGATATGGTTCGCGCGATGGCGATGCAACAGACATGGGCCAAAAATACGAGTCGGTGATGCAGTTGCTCGAACGCTTTACCAGCAACACGCGCGTCTTCACCTCACTCCCTGCGTTGGTTAAGGCGAGACAGGAGAAGAAGAAAACAAGGCTGATGCTGATTTACCACACTCGCGAAGTATTGGAAATCTATAATGGCTTATCCCACCCACAAGGAATTTACGATACGGCAGACAACGTGAAGCAACAGACTGTGGCGCTAGACCTTGATGGCTTTTGGAACGAATGCGAAGGGCGCAACGAGTATACGCACTTTTGGCAGTTTATTGAGGCCGACAATAACACAGGATATTTTATGTTCCACTGGGAGAAATTAGCCGATGGAACAATGCGCCACACACGTTTCCTCATCAGGTTCTTATGGGGAGAACAGGGCAAACCTGTTGCCAACATCATGCACCCCTTAGCGTTTTGGCAACACATACAGGGCCATCCCTATTCAGAAGCAGTAAACACATACTACCTTGTAGAGAAGTTGGAGGAGAAACATCCGACTGAATTAAACCTGCGTCGTGAGTTTCCCTCTAACGTATGGTCTGCCAAAATCAACCTCACGCGTGTCACAGACGAAGCCTTGAACGAGCAATACGCCAACTGGATAACGCACAACAAGGGAGTTACCACCCAATATCCCTCGGCCGAGTACGCGTTTTATCCCAGTCTTTTCGCCGTCTCTATAAACTACATCTACATCGTATCGGTACTCGACGACTTTCTCTATCGCATCCCGCGCGACGCACACGAGGGCTTTGAGAGAATCAAAATGGGCGACAACGTTGGTCAACTGCTTATGGACAACAAAGCATATCTAGCCTTCGACGAGCTAGACATCTACCTGCCCATCGAGCCCGAGACACTAGAGAAGTATGGCATAACCAAGGTGCCGAACTGGGAACAACTGCCAACTTAATTATCCCCCTCCACCCTCTTAATTGACTGCAAACTCGCAATGCAGGCAGAGAGGATGGAGGGGAAAACCGTAAAGTATATAACTACAAAAGCAGTAAATACTTTTTATTTCTTTTGCTTGTTCTTCGCTTCTTTTTTTTCAAATATCTTTTTTATGCCTTCTTCTACGACTAAAGTTGCGGCAGCCTCAGCTGCTTGCTTAGCAAAGGGCTTTAGAAGCTCGATAATAGGCTTAATTGGTATTGCCATAGTGTATTAATTTTTAAATGGTTTTACTATTATTCTATCTTGTATTGTACAACATTTATTCCCGGTCGTTTTGTTGATTCCACCCAAAATCTACTTCAATTACCGAAGTAAACTCGTGGATATGCTCTTTCTTGTGCATGGCATCCGCGTGTGCATTTACCAACTTGGCTTTAATATCTACGGCAAAATTCCATGAACTTTTGAGTTCACACAGCCAGTTAACAGTCATTTCCTCTTTACCTGATAGTCGTTCGTCACATCTTAGTCTATCAGCTAACATGGTAAGAAATGTATCGTTAGCCAGTCCATGCTCATTTATGAATGCCATTACATCGGCAAAAGGTTTCGGTTCGCGGTTAGGGTCTTCGCTAGAAATCATTCCTTGCAGGTTTATTGAGGTTGATTTATCCCAACCTACATGCACCTCACCTTTGACAAGAGCATGCTTGGCATTCCCATTCAGCTCGGTTTCTTCTTTATCTGTGTCCTTAACAGTCTTTTTAATTGTGATACGCTTTGCACCCATTCTTACCAACGCCTCTTTTACTGCATTGCACTGTGAGGTGATAAAGAACTTTTCTATGTTGTCATCATCCATTCTCACATACACGTTACTATGGCTGTCTTTAATGTATAAGTCTTTGTCATCAAAGGAAGGTGGTGTATGTAGCGTAAAGTTTGGTTGAGTCACCTCGTCTGGATTGACGAATTCTACCCTTCTATTCACATCGTCTGTAAGCATTTCTGGGTAAAAACCACTTTTCAAACCATTGTGATAATCCTTGTCTACAACTATCAATAATTCCTTTTTCATTTATCTATTATGCTTAATGAGTAAATAATTAAAGTTACAATTGTTAATATGGCTATAGAGATTAGTGCGATTTGGAATGTTGTCAATCGGCTGTTTCTGTTTAAGCAGTTTTCAGAAGAGGAAGCTAAGCCAAGGCCAGCCAGTTCCAAATCATGTTTCAATGCCTCTTTCGGATTGGGTAAATCCGTTATATACATAAAGCTCATGGTACGTCCTAGTTCATCCTTGGCATCCAGATTACCTTTCATGAAGAAGAAATTGCGCACCTTACCGCACCAAGGGCTGTTTTTTTTAAGTACATAATCAGCTTGCTGTTTTATCAGTCCGAAGTGTTCAGCACATTTTAATGCATCTTCAACCCTTTCACCATTGTGTATTATAACATCCTGCTCACTTAGCCTTGCAGGCTGATACCATAAAATGCTAGTTTCCATTTATCTGTCTATTATTTCGTCTTTAATTGTTTTTATATCATTTGGCGAGTTGAGATTTACAGTTTCTATTCTCTTCGCCATATCTCTTGGCAAGCCTTTTATCGTTGCAAGTTCTAATCCATCACTTACATATTCGATGAGTTGTACTTTTGGCATACGTTTTAAGTTGTTGTTAAAGAATACGTCTGTGTGGGTTACAAGAATTTTGAAACCACAGTCTTTCTTGCCGTCCTCACCACTTTCACCTTTTATCATATTGAATATCTTGCGTAGTCGCATTCTTATTGCATCCTTGTTTTCTTTAATTGTGTTGATGTCTACAAGGAAGTAAATAAACGTGCCGTCTTCTATGAGCTCGTCATAGCAAGGCACATAATAATCTCCTCCTCCAATATCTTTGGTGGAGGCAATCGTTACTTCGTCCTTTCCACTTTTAATTGAGAACTCATCTATCTCTTGATAGTGGGTTGTTACATGCTCTACCTCGTTTTTGTCCCGTAAGCCATTCCACAGAGTTGTTTTTCCTGCTCCTTTAATTCCAAGGATGGCGATCTTTTTCGTCTTCTTAGAAGGTTTTAACAAGAAGTACCCCAGTAAGGCGTAAAATGAATAAAAAAATAAATTAATCATAATATTGTTCTTTAATTAAATTAACTAATCAGTTATTTCCTCTACACTCAACTCGCCCATATTCAAGCAGCCTGCCATTTTGATGTCAACGCCATAGATGCGGAGGAAAGCTTGTTGAACTAATGTGCCGCCATTGTTGACAACGGGGTTGCCGATGGTGGGGGTTATCACTTCTACGGACATGCCGGACTCGATGCGAACACCGTTCGTGGTCCGCAAGTGTTTAGTGGTTATTCGGTACTTTGCCATATCTTATTGGTATGATGTTTTTTATGTCTTTTATGTTTTTCTTGTGAAGCAGTGGCGCGCGACACATATATAATAAGGAGTTAGCTTATATTGTGTGCTACCATGACAGCTCTTCGTGAGATTTGTTTTTATTGTTGTTGGGTAAGGTGGAGTTAGCTACGGTTTAGAGCCGTAGGTTGCTACTGTCCACATCGCCACTGGTTACAAATGCAAAGTTAGGCATAGACCATGTGGTTGCATTTATAGCGAACGGAGAATGTGAATGGGGTACATACAGAATGCGAACATAACGTATTGGCATACGTCACGGACACAGATGCAAAGCAAAGAAACTACATACTTATGGGCATGAGCCAAGTGAGCACCTTAGCGAAGACATAGCACGGAAATGCGTCTAGGCGTATACAGTCTGTAGTTTGCAGGCATAGGTCCGCATGTGCCGTCCTTTATGGAATGCCAACAGCTAAGTCAATATTGTAGATAAGGGTTTCATAGGCATTAAGCATTCATGTCCTTGTGTCTCCATGATAGGACGAGTTTTTAGTGTTTGTTTAGTGTTTTGTGGAGCATACGATAACAAAAAGCGCGGAGACTACCGTCACCCGTCCCGCGCATATAGGCTCTCGCATTGCCCTTACAGTAGAACGAGCAACTGTAGAGCCCCACGCCGATGCGCTATATATTGCCTCTTCACACAGCAAGGACAATGCACTAGGCGACAATCCGCCGTCATGCCCAAGTGTAAAGGGCGTAATAATCACATCATTGAGGACATCTACTTGTTGCCTCGTCTCTGACTGCAAGTTCGAATTTGCGAGATTCATATACGCCAAAGACAAAACGTGGGTAAACGTCTTTCCATTATGTATGTGCCGTCTTGATGACCACTATCCGCAAACAGAAGCGTGGTATCGTTAAGACGACACTGCAAAAATACTAAAAAAGTTTTAAACAATTGGTGAAAAACGAAGATTTTTCGCTGCAAGCACTACACGAGTTCGGGATAAAACACAATCGTTATGCCTTCTGTTGCGTAGCACTAGTTGGCGAGAAAGCC
>ERZ773010.2271-NODE-2271-length-11473-cov-14.248292_pt1 | contig 11473 bp, 7 predicted proteins | sample MGYA00580842_ERZ773010 | MGnify/ENA primary metagenome ERZ773010 (study PRJEB29015, sample SAMEA2737982) | human oral metagenome | biome: human oral; feature: human-associated habitat; material: dental | place: China | collected 2107 ...
CTTTTCTAACACAACCAAAAGACTTAGCAAAAAAGCTAATTTGTTCTAAGGTAGGGTATATTCTGAATTTATATGCTCTTTTAATTATTTTGGTTTTCATTATATCCACTCCCTTATTTTTATCTTTTATCATTTTTAGTATACCATAATATCTGATAAGAAACAAGAAAAAGGCAATTCATCTTCCACTTATAAAAGTGGGAGACTTCTTGCTAGATATTGTTAAATTTTTTTCATAGTAACATTTATAAAAGAAAAAAGCAATGGTAAATAAAAAAAGAGAATTTTTAAGTTTTTTATTCTCAAAAATTCTCTCAATTATATCAGATTATAGTCTAAATTTTTTATTAATTCTATTTGACAAATAACCATTATATCAAGTTATATTTTCAATAAAATTTTATTGTGATACTTTAACTTCAAAACCTTTTAGATATGCTCTGTAATTATTGTTATACATAGATTCAACTTTTGTTCCAGGTAATCTATATGTTCCAGGAGTTACAGCAATTAAATTAATTTCAATCACTTTATCTTCTCCTGAATACAATGGATAGAAGTAAGCAACTCTATCATCTTTTATATCTACATAATTGACATTGTTAGATGATGAACTTTCTCCATATTCTTGGTTATCAACTTCTTCTGCATTTTCAGGAACTGGTATCATATCTCCACCTGAACTTTGGATATTAGTTTGTGTATTATCAAATTCCCAACCACTTGGTAAAATTTGTAATAATGAGATATCTGGTGAATCTGCATTAGCCATTTTAGAAGTTAATATCATCTTAAATCTAGTTCCAGCTTTTAAGTTCTTAACATCTATTTCTTTTCCAGCCATATCAACAAATTTTCTTGTTATAGTAATATTTTTACTTTCATCTTTTTCATCATATTTTACAGGTTTTCCTTTATGGAAAGAATTTACATATAATTTACTAGATGAAGTATTTTTTATAACTATCTTCTTAGCATTTTCTTTTACACCTAAATTTCTAAATGTATATTCTCCATCTTTAAGCTCTAAGTTTTGTTCTTTTCCATCAACTATAAGTTTAAAAGATAGATTTTTCTTTTCAGGACTTACTTTTCCATCTCCTGCTAATGCTTGAACTATATTAGCTTTTTCATAAGTAGTCAACCAAGCATCACTTTTAGCCATAGCAAGAACTGAATTATAAAGTTCTGCATCTGCTGAACCATAAATTACTGTATAATATTTTAATATTTCAGCACTATCATCTGCATAATAACTTCCATCTTTTCTTTCAGCTTTTCTAGGAAGTTTATCTGCTTCTTTTCTAGCAAAATCTTTTTCACCTATCTTACTATATGCAGCAAGTAATCTCCATTTTTCAACAACAGATATATCTTTATAATATCTATCAAAAACTATATTCATTTCAGAAACATTAGGATCACCTATTGCTGCCAATAAGTATAAAACTTCTACTTTTGGTACATCTGTTCTCATAGCTATTGAATTTAGATATTCCTTAGATTTTTCAAACATAGTTTCTGGAACATAGTAACCTTTTTCTTTTGCTTCTATTAAGAATCTAATTGCATATATAGTTGATATTCCTTCTTCTTGAGAACCTGGCCAATATGCAAATGCACCATTTCTTAATTGATAATTATTATTTAATTTACCAATTATAGTATTAATTTCATTCTTAGCATCATTTTTTTCTATTGGGTCAGTTGTCAAATTATCAATATATAGCATTGCCATACCTTTTGATGATATTTGTTCTAAGCAAATATAAGGATAATCTAACAATGATTTTATCAATTTTTCAATTCCTAATTTTTGATAGCTAGAAAGTACTAACTTAGATTTTACACTTCCATTTACAAATTCTTTATATTCTGCTGCAGATAATGTAAATTCTTGATTAGGTTCTAATACTATTGATTTTTCACTATATTGATAAGGATAATTTGTATCAACATTTAAGTTAATAGTATCTTTATAACTGTATTTACTAGATTTAAAATCAATATCTATTTTAGTTGTTCCAACAGTTGTTGGTGCTTCAAGTTCAAATAAAACTTTTTCACTCTTACCATCTTTTACATTAACTTTTTTATTATAAGTTTTTCCATTGTAAGTTAGAGTAATTTCTGAATCTCCAATAGCTTTTTCAATAGGGAATAAAGTTACAGGAACAGTAAATTTATCTCCAACTTTTAAAACTCTTGGTGCAGAAGTTTCAACTATTACAGGTGCTTTTACTGAAATTGATTTTTCAGCACTTCCATAGCTTTCATCTGAAACTGCTACAACAAATAATCTCATTGTTCCAAAGAAATTAGGTAATTTTACATCAACTACTGCATTACCATTTTCATCACTTTCTGCAACACCTCTAAATATAGTTAAATTAGCAAATCTTTGTGCATCTCCTAGTAATTGCATATCTTCTTTTTTATAAGCTGCTTCTGCTGCCATTGGACTAGCTAAAGCATCTTCTTCAAAGTCTCCTCCACCAGTTTTTAATCTGTTTGCAACCTTATCTGAATATCTTTCAATGATATTAGAGAAGTTATCATAACTTTGAACTAACTTAGCTCTTTTTTCATAGAAGAACTTATAAGGATCTGGCTTCTTATAATTAGTCATTCTTAATATTCCTTCATCTACAAGGAATACTTCGTAGTACATCTTTTTATTTTCTTTATTTGATAATTTTATTTTTAAATCTCCACCTGATAAAACTTCTGTTTTAGTATCAACTTGAAGTGTCAACATTTTACTCTTATCATCAACCATCAATGGAACTGAACCATAAAGTCTTAGTGGTCTATCATTTTGTTTATCAACATATTTTTGGAAAACAGATATACTTACATAAGCATTAGGGAAGAAATCTTTTTCAATAACAATAGTTTCTTCATTATCTTTTACTGTTAAAGTCTTCCAATATTCTTTTACAATCTTACCATCTTTTTCAATAGTTATTAATGCTTTTGAACCAACTGCTCCACTATACTTAATTTTTGCAATATCCCCAATATTGTATTTTTCTTTATCAGAAGTAATATTTAGATTTTCAATAGTTCCGTGTTTTTTATCTCCATAATGGTAGTTATAAACAAATACTCCTGAACTATGTCCTGTTTCTTCATCTTCTATTTCAATAAAGTTTACACCATCACCTAATTTAGTAACTTTTAAAAGTTCAGGTGAAGAACCAGAAGTAATTTCTCCTTCTTCTAAAAGAACTGTTTCAATATTTTCTTTAAAAGATTTTTCATCATCATTATAGTAGTCATACCACCAGTTAAATTCTTTGTTATATACTCTATATTTTAATTTCTTTCCTGCAACTAAACTATCAGTTTTTTCATTTAATAGAATATATTTTACACTAGCTTCATTTTCATTTTGGCTTACTTTTTGAACTCCAACTGAATTTTCTCTATTTATTATTTTAAATACTTTGTTTTCTGTACTGTATCTTCCATTAGCATCTGACACATTTACTATTGTACTTAAATAAAGATTTTTACTTTGTAAGGCATCTGGCATATCCAATTTCAAATTAACTTCACCTGAACCATCATCTAATGTTGTTTCAGCAAAATTTCTAAATTGATATCTATAATTTGAAGGGTTACTAAAAACATAATTTTTATATTGTTTAGATTGTGTATCTTTTTCTATTACACTATAATCAAAGTTTACAATAGTTCCCTTATCTACATTTGCCCCACTTAAATACTTAAATGCAAATTTAAAGTCTATTGCTTTATCCTTAACATCTGCTTTAGTGTAAATTTTATCTTCATCTGCATCAATAGCTATTGTATTTGCAATCTTAGATTCTATAAATACTTTTTGTGTAATTTCTTTTCCACCAAACTTAATTGTTAAAGTCCAAGCTCCTGTTAAATCATTCATATCAGTCTTAATTTTAAAAGTATAGAATCCATTTTTAGAATCTTTAACTACTTCACTATTAATTTTAGTTGAACCATCTGGTCCTGTAAATGAATATTCAAAAGGTTGATTATCATTCATTTTTTCTTTACTTCTAGCAATTAAAGATACATTTATTTCATCACCAGGTCTATAATATCCTTTATCTGTATAAGTATAAAGTTTTAAATCAGAACCATCTAATGAACCACCAATATCAAAATCAGAGTAATTTATTTTATTTCCTGCTAAATATAAAACATTAAATTCATTTCCATATTTTACAAGCACATAAAAAACATTATCTAAATTAGTTTTAGACTTATATTCTCCATTTGAATTAGTTGTTCCTTCTTCAAGAGTTTGGTTTTTAGAACTTATAAATTCAAGTTTTGCACCTGAAATAGGGTTTAAAGTATTAAGATTTAATAACTTTAAATCTAACTTTGAGTTATTAGAATTAGCAACTATACCTATATCTGAAAGTATTATTGTTTTTTCTGCTTTTGCATAGATTACATCATTATCATAACCATAACTATTAGGTTCACCATATTTTGATACATCATAATCTATACTATCTTGCCCAATTGCAGATATTTTCACATAATAAATTCCCTTAGTATCTATTGTATTTGATAAATCTATACTATTTTTTATAACTTGGTCTTCTTTACTATCTATTTCATATTCTTTAGTAAAGATAACATCTCCTAAATCATCTTTAAGTTCCCATTCATTAACACCATATTCATTAGCATATAGTTTTAAATATTGAGTTATATTATTTGTATAAACTTTAACAACTTCAAGTTTAACTTTTGTAATATTTACTGAATTAAAGTTAATTTTCTTATTATTTATACTTGGCAAAACATTTCCAGAATCAACAAATGATAGACTAGGTTCTTTTTTACCTAAATATAAATTATATTTTATATAGTCATCTGTCAATGAATTCCCAGAAATTCCTTTTATATCTTTACTAACTTTTATATTATATGGATTATCTTTTTTGAAATCACCTTTTATAATAAGTTTATTTATAAAAGGCATAATAGTTATATCTCCATCTAAACCTTCAACCTCAACCAATTTTTTAAAATCTTGAGTTTTATCCAGTTCTTCTGAAAATAATACTACTATATCTCCTGATATGTTAAACTTCGCATCATTAACATAAAGCACTTGTTGATAATCATCATATCCTTGACTTGTTTCTGTCTGACTACCATCATTTTGTTGGTTTTGCTTATCTTTTTTACAAGCTACTAAAGCTAATGTTAATAAAGATAAGATAAATACTAGCTTTAAAATTTTTTTCATACTCTCTCCTCCATACAATAGTTATTAATTCTTTCTAAAAATTTTTCCCCATAACTTTTAAATTTTTGATTCCCTATACCTTTTATTTTTAACATATCCCACCTATTTCTTGGTTTTTTCTCTGCCATCTCTATAAGAGTCATATCAGAAAAAATAATATAAGGTGCGATATTTTCTTTTTTTGAAATCTCCTTTCTGAGAGAATTTAGTTCTTTAAATAAATTATTTTCATAATAATCAAAGTCAATTTTTTCATCTTCTTTTCTTATTATTTTTATATTTCCATTTAAAATATCTTTATATTTCTTCCCAAGTTTTAAAACAGGAAAACTTCCTGCACTCTGTATAAGATATTTTTCAGAAATCATATAATTTATAAAACTTTCTATCCACTCTTGATTATCTTCTCTCATTATCCCAAATGTAGAAATTTTGTCAAGTCCTTTGTTTAACATTTTTGTATCCGCTTTTCCCATAAGCATATTAGCTAGTGTAGATATCCCCAAACTTTCTTTTGCTCTACCTACACCTGAAATAATTTTCTTAGCTTCCAATGAAAAATCTTTGATATTCTTTTCTTTTTTACAGTTCTCACAATAACCACAATAGTTTCTTATCATTTTTTCACCAAAATATTTTAATATATATTCTCTGTAACAAGTCTTTAATTCTGTATATTCTAGCATTTTATTAAAATTTTTTAATCTTTTATTAAGATAATTCTTATCTTTTTTTCCTTCTGCTTCTTTCTCCATCAAGTATCTTTGAATATTCCTATCTTTTTCATTATATATAAGGATAGCTTCGGCAGGTCCACCATCTCTTCCTGCTCTACCTGCTTCTTGATAATAGCTTTCTAAGTCAGCTGGAATATTTGCATGTATTACATATCTTATATTAGATTTATTTATCCCCATACCAAAGGCATTAGTTGCAACCATTATTTCAACATCATCATCTAAGAATAATTTTTGATTTTTATCTCTTTCTTCCTTAGACATTCCACCATGATATTTTGTAACACTTCTGTCAAATCCTACCAAATAGCTATAAATATCATCTACATTTTTTCTAGTTGAGCAATAAATTATTCCTGATTTTCCTTTATGTTTTCTTAAATAATCTATTATAAAAGGCTTGGAATCTATATCTAATTCTTTATCAAACCCGCTATTATCAACAACTTTAAAATATATATTATCTCTATTAAAGTAATCTACATAGATAAAAGGATCAGCTATATTTAATTTTTCTATTATATCCACTTTAATTTTAGGGGTTGCAGTAGCAGTAAAAGCCAAAGTTTGAATTTGGCTTTTTCCTGTTATATATTTCACAAAATCTGCTATCCTTAAATAACTTCTTCTAAAATTTTCTCCCCACTGGGATACACAATGTGCTTCATCTACTACTACCATAGAAATTTTTATGGTTTTTATAAAGTTTAAGAAAAATTTATTTTCTAATCTTTCAGGTGAGATATATAGTAGCTTTATCTTTCCTCTTTTTATTTTAAAAAGTATCTTATTGTATTCATCATTATCTAAACTTGAGTTTAAATAACTCGCTTCTATTCCAATTAATCTTAGGCTATCTACTTGGTCTTTCATTAGAGATATTAGAGGAGAAATTACTATAGTTAGCCCCTCAAAGATTAAAGCAGGTATTTGATAACAGATAGATTTTCCAGCTCCTGTTGTCATTATTCCTAAAACATTTTTTTTCTCCAAGATAGCATCTATTATTTTTTCTTGTCCTTCTCTAAAATTATCATATCCATAATATTCTTTTAAAATTCTGAGTGCTTCTGATTTCAATTTTTAATCCCACCAAAAATACCATTGTATATTTTTATATAAACCATCCACTAATTTTTCAAATGTTCCATAACATTGGTCAACTATATCATAACAAAAAGCATAATGTTCTATTGCTAACTTTTTACTTTCTTCTAATGTTTGAACAGGTCTTTCTACATAGAATTCTATTTCATCATAAGTTATAGCTGCTGGCACTGCTCCATATTTTTCATACCAATATTTAGCAACTGCTACTTGTTCTGCTGGAAAAGGACATTCATTGTATCCACCCATTCCAAAATAGCCTAAAACTTCATAGGGATTTGTTGTAGGAACTTTCACTAAAATAACATCATCTCTAAAATTCCCATCATAATCAAATAAAGTTGAAAGTTCTAAATTGTATTTTTCACTGTCATCAAATTTATAATCAATTTCTGAAAAGTATTCATCTATATTTTCTTTTAAATCATCTGTATTTTGTCCTTGAAATTTTTCCAAAAATTTAACTGCATTTATATTTTTATATTTTTTAAGATTTGATTTTATTATATCCATTATATTATCAGTATCTTTATCTTCCATATCTATTTCAAATTTTTCTAATAAGGTATCATCAAGAACTAAAAATACAGGAGTAAAACCTTTTTCTTTTCCTTCCTTATATGAAGTAAGATATTTCTTTTCAATCTCTTTATAATCACTAGCTTTTATTTCTTCAAATTCAAAATTATATATTTTTTTAAATTCTTCTATATTTGACATAATTTCACCTCTTTCTATTGCTTAGCTGCTTCTTTTTCTTCTTTTATTTTTTCAGAATCTTTTTTAGCATCCTCTCTTGTACCACCTTTATTAGAAGTTCCTGTGTAATATGCACTACGAGGACTTACTCTACTTGTTGATGGTACATAGGCAACCATTTCACCTTTTCTACTTTCTAAATAAGCAATATATTCATCAGATTCTTTTTTTATTTTATTGTATTCTTCTTCAAATATAGCATCTATTTTATTTTTTCTTTCTTCACTTAATTCTTTAAGTCTTTTATCTACTTTTCCAAGCGATACATATAATCCAGCAAACTTAGGATCACTTTTTGAAATACCTCCATATAGAATAGCAGTTGATAAATCTACTTTTTCTGAAATTCCTTTGTTTCCATAAGCTATTTTATTAAATGTAAGAATTTCATTATGCATTCCCTTAACCTTAATTATCAAATTATCATTTAAGACTTCCCATTTATAATCTGAGAAAGCAAGTTCATTTATTCTATATAGTTCTCCTGTAAGTTTATCTGCATCATTTACTGATGAATAGTAACCTCCTGCTGCATCAGCAATTTGTTTTAGCAATCTATTTTGATTTGCATCTACATTAAAACCAATTATTCCTAGAACAATATTAGCATTTTCTCCTTTTAATTGCTTTGCTATTTCAACTGGATTTCCACCACAAGTTTCTATTCCATCTGTAATTATATATAAAATATTTAGTGTTTTTTCTCCATCTAAGGCTTTTAAATCTTCAACTCCATATTCAATTGATTTTGCAATTGAAGTCCATCCTGTTGGTTGTATTGGTTCTAAAGCTTTTTCTATTCCTTCTATATTCAAATCTCCAATTGGATAAATTAATTCATTTGAACCACATGATTCATCTTTTTTAGAAGCTGTATTATCTCCTTTATGTCCAAATACTCTTATTCCTACTTTTGCATTAGCTGGCATTTCTGATAAAACTTGTTTGATAGATTCTTTTGCAATTTCCATCATTGTTTTATCACCAATTTTCTTTACCATTGAACCTGATGCATCTAAAACTATTTCTACATTTACATTCATATTTTCTTCAATTTTTTCATGAGTAAATGGATTTTCCATATCATTTTTAAAAATCACATAAGAAAATCTATCTATTGTTTCAAATGGTGTGTAATCATAACCTGCAATATATAAAAGTTGTTTAAATAGGTGTTGAATTTCTTCTTCAGAAGCATCTTCACCCAATGCTGGCTCTATTTTCTTCAACTCCCTTTGAACATCTTCTTTCCATTTATCATGTTTTTTTAAATAATTATTTTCCCTTGCATCTGGTGATTGATATAAGCCGCCTGCTTCATCAACTATTGCTTCATAAGTATATACTGGATCTGGTAAATCACCATTGACACCTTTTGCTATTTGTAACTCTTCTTCTGAAAGATTAGTGGAAACATTTGCCTCTACCTTATCTTCTTTTTTATTTTCTGTATCATCTTTTTTTTCATCTTTTCCACAAGCTATTAAAAATAAACTAGCTAAGATAAGTAGTAATATAGTAATTTTTTTTGTGTTTTTCATATTTATCACTATTTCTCCTTTCATACTTCATTAAGGTATTGTAACATTTTTTATTGATTTAAAAAAGATTTTTTTGTACTAAATTATTTTTTAAAATAAAAAGCATCTAGCTTTTTACTAAATGCTTTTACTTAATTTAAATTTTTTATTAAAAATTAGCCACAGACTTGTCCTTAGGAATTTCAAATTTCTTTAATTCTTCTTCTGATAAATCTACTGGAAGTATTTTGTTTTCACTACAATATTTATCTAAAGCTCTTAAATCATATTGAACTCTGTCTTCTGGCATAGGTTCTGTCATCATTCCAAAATCTTCTAACATCATAAATCAACACCTCCATGATATTTCTCTATTAACCACCTTGCACCACTACTATTAATATACATTCTTTGAGTATCTATTGGAATAGCTCTCATATTATCCATATAATATTTGACTAAATTACTTTTGGCAATAAACTCAACATACCCATCATAGCCTAAATCAAAACTTCTTTTACAAACTTCTGTAAATAAACAAATTCCTACTTCATTATATTCTTTATCCTTTACTTTTTTATTATAGGAACTATTGAAAGGTGCAGATTCAACTATATCTATTTCAATAGACATATTCTGAGGATTTTCTCTTATAGATATAGCTCCTTGAATTCTATTATCTCCCTCAACATATAAGGCAAGTATTTTGTATCCCTTTTTCTCTGTTTTACTCCAATCAAATAACCATTTTTTAAATTCATTTTTAGAATATTTGATTTCCTTTATTACTGCCCTCACCTTAACATTGTCTGATAATTTTTTTAGATATAACATTCTCTCTCAACCCCTAGGTTATTATATCATTTTTAAAGATTTTTTTCAAATTTAAGCTATTAAAAAAGATTTTTTTGTATTAAATTATTTTTTAATTTTTTTTCAAAATCTAAACTATTTTTTATAACAATTAAATCTTTTCTATATTTTTCTATAAATTCTTTATTTATATCAGATATAAATATTTTCCTTTTCTGTTCTCTTGCATATTTAAAAGTATTTACTGTGCCACCTTTTATACCTGTTTCTGCTATAACAATTCCAGAAGTTAAAGCTGATTGTAACCTATCTCTTTTAATCAGAGAAAATAAAGAAAGTTCTTTTTGAGGTATTAATTCGGACAATAAGAAACCATTATTTCCTAAAATCTTCTCAGCTAAGTTAATATTTTCTCTAGGATAGATCTCTAAATCTAAACCTTGTCCTAAAATTGCTCCTGTTCTATGTAAACAAGTTTCATGTCCTATAGTATCTATTCCTAAAGCTAAGCCACTTATATTATAGATATTATTTTTTGCTAGATAAGTTCCAATATCCTTAGCAAAGTTTATTCCTTCTTGACTGGCTTTTCTTGTTCCAACTATAGCAAAAGCTTTTTCTAATTCTTCATTTGAAGGTAATTTTCCTTTTACAAAAATCACATAAGGACTTTCTTTTATATCCATTAGATTTTTAGGATAATTTTCATAAGAATAATAAAAGATTTTAATACTTTTTTCTTCACAATTTTTAATTATTTTTTCTATTTCAATTTTATATAGATTAAGTTTATCAAAAACAGATAAAATTTTCTCTATATTATCTTCACTAAAAAAAGATTTTAAAAATTCATTTTTTTCTATTTTATTCAATTTAAAAAAATTTATATTTTCTTTATTTGAAAAATTAAAAATTTTGTAGCTTAAGTTTTGTATGCTTATATCATAGTTTGAGTTTATAAACGAAAAGATTAAAAGTTCTTCTTTGCTATACATAATTTTTTCCTTTTTTATTTTAATTATAGCATAAACATTATAAAAAGCTAATCTTGAATCTTATAAAGTTTCAAAATTAGCTTTATTTTTAAAATTGTTGATACTTTTTTATTTCCTCATCTAATTTTTTTAAATCAAGTACATCAACTTCTTCTAAGTTTCCAGAATTATTTAAAATAACTTTTTCGTTTCCTTTAACCTTAGAATATCTTGAGAATAGTTTCTTTGCAAACTCTATTTCCTCATCAGTTAAATTTGTATTTGCAATTATATGAGGTCCTGGAACTT
>ERZ773010.2272-NODE-2272-length-11467-cov-8.576236_pt1 | contig 11467 bp, 11 predicted proteins | sample MGYA00580842_ERZ773010 | MGnify/ENA primary metagenome ERZ773010 (study PRJEB29015, sample SAMEA2737982) | human oral metagenome | biome: human oral; feature: human-associated habitat; material: dental | place: China | collected 2107 ...
ACGGAATGGAGATGCGGTGACCCGTCTGCGGGCACCGTCGGCCAGGCTACCCGTTTCCCACAGGATCGCGCCAGGGCGGACAACGGGATGAGGGCGTGGTGCTGAACACGTGAGGAACGCGAAGAAGCTGCAGGACGAGGACCTTCGGGGCAAGGACAGGGCATCTGCCCCATACCGAAAATACGGCAAGCGTGCGAGAGTGTGGCGATGAACGTCCCAGCATTACTGTCCGCCATTGCTGTAGGGGGCACGGCCGTCGCAGTCGTAGCCCGCCGTGTCTCCGCCTTCGCGCGACAGTACGTGTCCGATCTTGAGCAGGCTGAGGCGGAGGCAACGGCTGCTTCATCTAATGACTCGACGGAGAGCGCGCCCACGCCAGGAGCGGGGCCCGCGAACGAAGCCACTCCGGCAGACACGGACACCTCCCCAAGTAATAGCACCACCTTCGAGCCAACCACTTTCCGCGCCCGGTGGCTGCTGACACCCGTCTCACAGGCTGTTCTCGCGGCGATCCTGTGCGGACTGACGCTCGCATGGGGAGCGATCAATGAAGTGTGGGGGGAGGTGATCGTGGCGCTCCCCATCGTGGCGCTGCTGGGCGCAGCGTGCAGCGTTGACGCCGTATGCCATAGACTGCCCAATCGTATTCTCGGCCCCGCAGCCCTGTGGGCCAGCGCAGCGACCCTGGCTCTTCTTGCGGTCGACGCAGCGACGACGACGCCATTGCCCGATACGGCGTGGACTGCACTCCGGGTTGCTCTGTGCGCGGCGTGCGCGGGTGTCATTGTGGGAGCAATGGTTCTGATCCCAAGCTCCGGAATGGGACTGGGGGATGCGAAGCTCTGTGCGGTTCTCGGGCTGTGGCTCGGATACTTCGGTGGGACCGAGACCGCGATGGGCATCATTCTCGGATTCTTCATCGGTGGGATCATCGCCATTGTGCTAATGATCAGTCGGCTTGTGGGTCGCAAAACGCCCATCGCTTTCGGGCCCTATCTGGCATTAGGAGGTTGGCTGTCATGGATGCTCGCAGTGGCATGAGCGCAAGGAATGACGGAACTGACAACAACAACTCATCAGAAGTCACGGCCCCGACCTGGGCACCGGCTGGCGCACCGCCTGAAGTGCTGGTAGTCGACGGTCGAGCAACGGACATCCCATTGTGGAGGGCCCGGAATCGCAAGGAGCGCAACACCGGTCTCCTGGGTACCGATGGCTTGGCCGGCGCTCTGTGGATCGAGCGATGCAACTGGATCCACACCTTTGGCATGCGGTACGACATCGACGTTGTCTACGTCAATCGTCATGGCCTCGTGGTGGCCGTCGCTACCACAGCGCGGCAACGTCTTGGGGTACCCCGCTTCACCGCCCACTCGGTGATCGAGTTGGAGGCTGGTACAGCATCAATTCTCGGATTACACCTCGGCACAGCATTAACTACTACCTGATTCATTTATTCACTGCCGAGAAAAGAATTACGGCAGACGCACAGAGAAGACTAAATCCCATAGCGCAGATCCGTCGAGTTGCCCTCTGGGCGCAATACCATTAAGCGTCCACCCTCCACCACGCCCATTGTCGAGCCAGAAACCTACGCAACTCAAAAGAATCTCACGACCATCCGAACCAGTCACATCTTGATCCCACGTGATGACATAAGCTTCCTTCGTTTTAGGCCACGATTCTCGAGTACGACGAACATTACCGCGTCGCTCGGTAAGCAGCAAAACTTCCTGGGCGTATGTTTCACTTACCAACGGACGTTGGTAAGACTCAACCTGCCTAACCCTCAAACTCGGGACTCCGCCTCTGGTGTCGACGAGTTTTATCTCCGCTATAGATCGACCATCAGAATCCGAGACATCAGCAACCGATGCCCCCTGAGGCATAGAGAACGTCAGATCTCTAATCAGTTCATCTTGACCCCGAGAAGATGTCGGCACAATCCCTCTAGGGGGCGAGTCCGGCTCTAGTGGAACGTCTTTTACAGGTCTTGGCGTCGTAGTTAACGACGGAACAGGCGATGTACCCACAGCCGGAGATTTCGAGGGCGACACGCTGTTGCGGTTCACACCGGAACACCCTGCAACACCAGCTCCTCCCATACACACTAAGCCTCCAACAACGGCACGGCGCGACAGATATGGAATCATCAGCACCCTTCCCACTTCTCCCATTTGCCCGTTTCGTTATCATAGTAATGGCCATTGGATTTCTTGACCTCTTGATCTGAGTAAAGGACATTAAATCCTACTCCCACAATCTCTTTTCCTGAAGCCTCTACACCATAGGTAGAAGTATCCCTCTCCAAATCCTGCGTGGTCATCACCCCTCGCTCCTCAGCCGCTTTGAGAAACGTGTTGGTTGCATCGCTGACATGCTCACCCCGAGATCTCCCGTCAGAAGGAGCCGATATTCCCACACTTTCCATGAAATCACCTGCAATTTTCTTAGTTTCAGCAGAGTTCAAATCGACAGACGCCGTCCATTCCCTTCCAAGCTTCACGCGCCCTTTTTCTTCTTGGTCATGCATTGTGGGAGGCAATTTTCCACCCCCGTTAACTGCAGCAGATCCAGTAGCTGAAAGATTCAAAATTTTTTCTGGATTATCTGCATCCACAGTAACAGCGACCATTCCTTCACCGCCCGCCTCAATTTCCAGCCCGGAGTTTAATGCCCCAGCCTCTCCGCTACCATCAAATTTCACTTTATAGTAAGTCGTAACAGTATTCTCTTCTGTATTAATCTTCATTCCCACAGCCGATGATGCACTCCCGCTAGCTTGGGCTCCACCAGCCGCTTGAGCCGCACTTGCGCTCGCCGTCCCCTCGCCGCCCAATTCAATATAGTATTCAGTCGGCTTCGGAGGTTCATTCCCCAAGACGTATTCATCCACAAGATTATATGCGCCATTTGCTGTCTTTGCTGGAATCCCTCCAACGTCCGAGGCGGCATTTCGCGTCAAATACTCAACATAACGATTCTTTTCCTCTTCAGATTTCGCGACATAGACCTTACCAGTTTCACCCCCCACAGTCATGGAGGCAGATGCCGCAGCATAGGCTCCGTAATCTTGACCGTCAACCGTTACCTTGACACCGCCTCCCCCGCCTGCGCCCACTTCTGGGACGCCAACTTTGGCACCACGAGTATCGGTAATTTTGTAAGTGCCGTCCGACATTGTTTCAATAACAAGACTGCCATTAACCTCAACACCAGCACCCACCGCAACAGAACCACTCGCACTCCGCGACCTCTGATTCAGAGTGCAGGCTTCCTTGGGCTTGTGTTTGTCGCTCTTCTTACTTTGATCACTGTCACATTTCCAGTCGTTTTGTCCAGAAATCCTTGAGATTGCAGAACTCAACTTGCATGCAATGGCATCCCCCACCCCTGGTGTAACCATAATCAAAGCAAGCACGAGCGACGCAACTAAAAGAACGATGCCCGCATAGTCAATAGCCGTAGCGCCTCGCTCCATAGGTCGCCGCGAACGTTCGACATTGCTATTGAGCAGCATCATTTTCATCATTCCTAAATCTCAAAGCACTTTCACTAAACTACATGGCATCGACATACCAGTCGAAACTAAATTAAGTTACCGAAAATCGCTCGACGAGCGGAAACGAAGCAATAAAATATAAAGAATAGCCGCGCCAGCACCACCAAGGGCGGCTATGGCGACGCTACCTACAAAACCTATCCACCCACGCAAACTTACGGTTGAAATCATATTCGCGCTGACGACAATCATAGCCGGAACAGCCGTGTGCATCAACAGCACTAAGGTCGACTTAAATCGGCGTCGTACCAGAAACAGAACGGCAAGCGCACCGAAGAAAGACGACAGGCCTCCAAGCCACATAAAAGTGTCAGTCACCTTACCTACTGTGTGAACTGCCGCCGAAGCCAATGAAGGAATCAACAGAACCACAAAAGATACAAAAAACTGCATCGCGAACTGCAGTACAACCCCCACGACGATCATAAGGGGCGACCACGACACTGGCTCCGAATCGTATGTCGTTTCACTACTTTCGTACATGTCGTGCAGGCTCCTTTTGTAGGGGTTGGTGGAGCGAGATTCTCATGCGGAACGAGATTTACTCCAAACCTGGACACAGACCATACCTACCCGATGTGTATGTTCATAGGGGCGGGCGCCCCTCAAGCGCCCCAGCAAAGACGTCTTCGGTCAAGCCTTTTGGTGTGATACTGTTTTAGTTCAGTTGTTGATGGTCGCGATGTTATGATTGGTGCTAGTGATCCTGTGTCGGATACCTTGGCACTGAGGCTCCGAACAGGTATCGGCGCTCATCGTACTGCCATTCCTCGTGCTACTCCAGTAGGACGGCGCCGATCAGGCGGGTGACGCAGTCTTGGCTGAGGAAGACCGGGACAACGTCCGCGCGGCGCTTGATCTCGCGGCCCAGGCGCTTAATGAGGTTGTTGGACCAGATCGTGGGCCAGTGCACTCTGGGGAAGACCGCGAAGGCAATCAGGTCCGACTCGGCCTCGGTAAGTATGCTGACTACCTCAGGGAACGAGGGGCGCAGAGAGCCGATGACCTGCTCGTACTGTATGGTGACGGCTTCCTGCGTGGTTTGGCCGAAGACCGTGGAGATCAGGGCACCCGTGGGCTTGGAGCGGACTGAGCTCAGTTCGGAAGTAACGTTGCGGGCGAAGTGCACGCGGCACCGTTGCCAGGAGGCTCCGGGCAGGATTGCCTTGACGGCGGCTTTGATACCGAAGCGTGCGTCACTAGTGACCATAACGCCCCCTCGGGGTCCTGGTCGGCGGCATGAATCGTTCCGGGTTTGATGGAGGCTGTGAATGCACGGAAGGATCACTGTCATGAGCGCACCGAGGAAGTATCCCGAAGAGCCGAGGAACCGGGCCACCCGGATGGCTGTGGAGGCCCGTCGGGACCCTGAGGAGTCTGTCAATTCGTTTGTGTATTTGATGTGGGATATAGATGGTGGTTGATTCGGTCGGGATTAGGTCAGGTACTGCTGGTCAAGGGCTTGTTTCCAGTTGGTGGTTAATTGCCTTCGATCATTTGCGGTCCTGGTTGGTGTCGGAGGCCCAGGCGGCTTCGTGCTCGGCAGGGGTTCGCATGCCGATAGCGGAGTAGGGCCGGACGATGCCCACCCAGAGAACCCACTCGGCGGTGGCGACTACGGACGGCGTCGATGTCCTCTCAGTGGCCCTGGCCAAAGGATGAGCTCGGCCTTGCACAAGGGAGTGTGAGCGCGCTCGGCCAGAGCAAAGCCGAAAGGACTCTCCTTTGGAGCCCACCGAGGCAACCGCCTCACACTCGGCCGGAGCCAGCCCGTAACGGACGGCACCGGGAGGGTTCAACTGGTGGTTACAACACCGATTGTAGCTCTGCTCGTTGAATGTCTCGGCTGGAGTCTTGTAGCCGAGGACCTTTCTGAAACGGCTGTTGAGTGTGTTGACGACGGCCCGAGCCTACCTGAGACACAATTCTTCTCGGGAGCTGCTCGACGAAGTCTGCAGCGTCTTACAGGCCGCCGCTGATCGTCTCCGTTCTCAATGACGGGGTGACCTGCACACAAGCCAAGGCCGCTGGTGTAGGTGTCCGACCCCTAGGAAGGATGCATGCATGATGGTGAGGTACTACGCTGCTTCGGCCTGTTTGACGGCTCTCCACCGACCTGCCCGATGGAACGTCATTACCGCGACACATGGTGACAAGAGGGGATATTGGACTGCGCATGAATGCCCCAAGAAGACCTGCAAACCTGCCCTTCCTGCCCGACGATAGGACCTACAACCGGACTGTCAACCAGATCCGCTACATGAGCGAAAGAGACATCGCGAACATCAAGCCCTGACGCATTCTACACATCGGTTACAGAAGACCACTGGAAACCTCCCCGGTGACCACCACAGCAGCCCTCTGAATCATATTCACTTACGCCCCACAAATTTGGCTCACTGTGTGGTGCCCCACACCTACACAGTTGGGGCACCACACAGCAATAGACGCTAGCCCGTAATCTTGTTGATGGCGTCTGTGATCTTCTTCGAGATCGCATCTGCAATTGTTTGCTTCTTGGCGATCAGGGCGACGGCGACGAGTGCCACTACGAAAGCGATGCCGGCGTACTCAACTGCAGTCTGGCCTCGCTCAGAGCTCTTGATTTTTTCGATCATGTCATCGAAAGCGATCTTCGTACGAACCTGGAGAGCGAGCATCTTGTTGCTGCTGTACATGAACTTGTCCCCTTCTGCATTGGTGAGACGTGAATTCGGGCGAGCTTTCACCGCCCCTGACGCATTCAATACTAGAAAGGCTCGAGACCTTCTCTCTAGGGTCAAGCGCCCTCACTCCACCCTCCCCGCGCCCCGTCAGACCTGACTCCTGACAGGTTAGCCTCGATCTTTCTTCGTTGGGGTGCTGATTAGTGAGTGAAGGTGCTCCTCCCCTGGACATGCACGGACCTAATGTCGCGTGTCGTTAGTTGTTTTGTGGTTGGTGTTTAGGATGATGGGGGTATGGCGAATAGACCTGCTCCTGGACTGGTTCTGCGTGAGGGTGACCTGGAGGTGCTCGAGTCCTGGCTGCGTGCCACGACGGTGCCGGCTGGTTTGGCGCGGCGGGCGCGGATCGTGCTCCTGGCCGCTCAGGGGGTGGCTAACAGTCGGATCGCGCAGGCGGTGGGGGTCAGCGTCCCCACGGTGGTCTCCTGGCGGCGCCGCTACCAGGCCGGGGGTGTGCGGGGGCTGGAGGACGCGCCCCGCTCGGGGCGTCCCAGGCAGGTGCCTCGGGAGCGGGTCGTGGCCGCCACCTTGGCGCCACCTCCCAAGAGGTACGGGGTCACGCACTGGTCGAGCCGGCTGCTGGCCCGTCACCTGGGCATCGGCAACGCCACCGTGGCGCGGGTGTGGCGCAGCTATGGGATCCAGCCCTGGAGGTCGGGGACCTTCAAGTACTCCACCGACCCCGAGCTGGTCGCCAAGGTCACCGACGTGGTGGGCCTGTACCTGGCACCCCCGGACAACGCCGTGGTGCTGTGCGTCGACGAGAAGTCCCAGATCCAGGCCCTGGACCGCACCGCCCCGATGCTGCCCATGCAGCCGGGCAGGATCGAGCGGCGCACCCACGACTACACCCGGCACGGCACCTCCACCCTGTTCGCCGCCCTGGAGGTCGCCACCGGCCGCGTCACAGCCGCCTGCAAGCCCCGCCACCGCAGTACCGAGCTGCTCGTCTTCCTGCGCCAGGTCACGCGCGCCCACCCCGACGACGAGCTGCACCTGGTGATGGACAACTACGCAACCCACAAGACCCCTGAGGTGCGCGCCTGGCTGGAGGCCAACCCTCGCGTCCACGTCCACTTCACCCCCACCAGCGCCTCCTGGCTCAACATGGTCGAGATCTTCTTCTCCGCCATCGACCGTGCGGCCATCCGCCGAGGAGTCTTCACCTCCGTCAAGGACCTCAACACCAAGATCCGCGCCTTCATCAACGGCTGGAACCAGCGCTGCCACCCATTCACCTGGACCAAGCCCCCCGACGAGATCCTCACCAAATACCAACCACAAAACAACTAACGACACGCGACATTAGGTCCGTGCATGTCCAGGGGAGGAGCACCTTCACTCACTAATCAGCACCCCAACGATGAAAACTCAAGGTTACCGTTTCTCGCGCGTCAATCGCGTACGCGTTTCAGGCAACACCCCTTTTAGGCTGCTGACATAATTGAAATCACTGGGAAGCTTCACTGAAGTGGGACTATCTACACAAGCCCCCTTAATTGAAAATCCAAGATTCCCATCAGAATTACAGACCCCACCTTCAAAAACAACGGTTGCCGTCGCACTCGCTTCAGCCTTCTTTCCAGTGTCTTTGATCTGATCATTGCCTCGCACTACAACTTTCACGCTTGCCGTGTGTGAGTCATAAGTCACTGACGTAATTGTAGAGTCATTGTTTTTAGCGTACTCGGCAGCCTTGATACTTGCCGCCCCTTTAGCGCGGTCCAGAGGATGACCAAAGTGGCTCCAAAACTCCGACTGACTCTTGGCTGCAAGTGCTTTTGTGTATTCTTTTTCTAACTGCTGCCCCCAGGCCTCCGCCGCAGCCAACGAGGCTGCGTCGGCTGCGGTCTTAACTTGACGATTCTCATCGTAGCCTTCGCCGAGATACCCGATCAACATGTAGCCGATTAGAGCGATGACAAAGATACCTGCGACGGCGTAGGGGAGCATCGTCCCTTTATCATCGATGATGATGGCGCGTAGTTGGCGGCTCAGTCGCTTCATAGTCCCTTCCCGTCTATCAAAGTTTATCAAACATGATTGCCACACGATTCGCCAGGGGCGTTCGCCCCGTCTGGCGCCCTCGTGCGGGTGGAGTGAGCGCCACCTATCCTTGGTAAGATTATTCAGGCTTTCTCCCAAGTTTTTGTGGAGGACGAGCGGGCCGGCGCATGGTGACGCTGATCACTTTGACATCGAAAGTGAAGCGCTCGATCAGGGCATTGGCTCACTCGCTGGTGCCCCCAGTGAACTGATCAACTGATTGCACCAACAGCGTATGGCTCCAGGATCGGGTCCTTACCCGGGATATCGATGTCGATACTGGCACCGATGTAGCCCTTGGCCGCCATTGGTATAACTAGTCTCAACAAGGCCCCAGAATGAGACTGGTAGGGTGCGTATGAGTGCGCTTGACTCATGTAATCAGTTCCGTTGGGGGCACTGGCCGTTTTTGGTAAGGATCGAACAACTGGGCACACGCATGGGCCAAGTCATCCTGAGAGACCTGACCATCTCCGATATCCGTCTCCTTCGCCTACTCGACGAACCTTGTGTAATCACCGACGCGGCGCACCGCTGATGAGCCATTCCCTTCCACTGCGCTAGCTCCTGTATTCATTATCGACGATCTAGAGGTTGCTCAGGCACCACGCAGCCTTGCCTCAGCGCTGTGAGCCTCATTCATCAGCACATTCACCCCTTGACGGGGATGTCGGTGAGGCGGAAGGGGTTGTTGGGGCTGGGGGTGGAGTGTTCGGCGGGCTGGAGGTCGAGGGTGACGGTGTCCTGTCCGGTGTCGGGCCACACCACTGTCAGTGTCGTGGCGTCACCGGCACCTAGTTGGTTGTCGGCGGTGATCTCGCTGAGCGGGTGGTGGGTTCCCTCTGCAGCGGTGTAGTCGGCCGGGTAGTAGCGCGTCTGGGGTGTCAGCAGGCTCAGCCCCGTCACCGCGCTCGTCAGCCTGTTGTCCTCCTCGCCGCGGGCGCTTCCGGCCAGCTGGGTCGGCTGCAACCAGTCCGCTGGGCCGGTTTGAGTGCCTCCGGGGCCTCCGGTGGCCTTGACCTCGCCGACGAGGTACTTCCCGCGGCGGGTGACCTCGGTGAGCACGAAGGTCAACTCGTCCTGTCTCCCATCCCGTTTGACCGTGACCCCCTCACTGCCCTTGGCGACCGGCCCCTCGGCCTTAGGCAGGTCACCACTGCCATGACCCGTGCCCTTGCTCGCGTCGGGGCTCGACGTGGAGGAGGCGGCCTGGGTGGGTACCAGGGTGATCTCCACGCGGCGGTTGAGCTGACGGTTGCCGTCGGAGTCGTTGGGAACCCGCGGGCTGCTCTCCCCCTTACCGTCAGTGGACACCGAGAAGGCCGACATGTTGGTCAGCCGCCCCAGCCTGTCGGAGACGGACGTCGCCCGACGCTTCGACAGGTCCAGGTTGTGGGCGTCATCGGCGACGTCATCGGTGTGCCCCACGATCGAGACCTCGCCACCGGGATAGGTGGCCAGCTGCTCGGCCGCCTTCTTCAACGTGGCGTCCGCCTGGGCGCTCAGGTCGGCCGAGTCCGAGGCGAACAGCACGTCGGAGGCCAGGTTGATGACCACCGACTTGCCCGTCACCCGCGTGTCCGAGGCCCCGTCCACCGAGGCGGTGAAGGTCTCCAACGCCACCGGATCAGGACTGCTCTCGGTCTTATTCACGTCCTCCAGCGCCTTCTTGGCCTCATCGGACAGCTTGCCGTCGCGCACCACCGGCACGCCCTCGAACAAGCCGGACTCGGGCACCAGGATGTTGATGGTTTTGGCACTGACCGGCTTGAACAGGGCGTGCAACGTGGTGTCGGGCTCCTCCTTCGTCAGCCCAGTGCTCTCGGAAGAGGCCTTGAAGGTCTCCTGCACCGTACCGGCGTCGAAGTCCACCAAGCGCACGCCATCAGCACCAGTGAAGTTTCCCGTACCGCTCCAGGCCAGATGCACGTCGAACTTCTTACCGTCAGACGACAGACCGCCGGAGCCCATCTTGTCCAGGTGCACGGCCAGGGGCACCACCATGACGTCGTCGGAGACCACAGCCGGCCCCACCGTGACCTTCAAGGTCGCCCCCACAGTCGTCACCGTCCGGGTCACGCCCTGACCCGAACCACCCGAGGCACCAGCAGAGTCCGAGTCTCCCGACGAACCGTCTTTCTTCTTCCCTCGGCCCAGGCAAGCGGCCAGGACCGGCACCCCCAGGATCGACCAACCACCCACCAGCAACGCACGCCGAGACACATGCCCCAACACCATTACTCCCTCTCCACGCGCCACACAGCATTCCCAGGCCCTACCCAGCCGCAGAAACACAGTCGAACAAGACGACCACCACCCTAGGACACGACACTGCGAGAATGGTAGGAAATCAGCGACCTCCATTATACTGAGTGGCCAAATTAACAGTCAGGGCTTGCTTCCCATAGGAGCGGCAAAGTCAGTTGAGGGATGCCCCTATGTGGTGTGTCAAGTGGCTGTGGTGGTTTCGCGACTGGTTGCAGGTCGCATTGCAGGTCGCAGAAGGTACCGGTGCAGGGTCAGGATGCGGCGGTGGGCCAGGTAAAGAGGGCCTGACTCAAGGCGTTTCCCCTGGTCTCGTTTACACTGGTAGCAGACCCGGGAGACGGTCTAGGCGTAGGGAGGCGAAGACGGACAGGAACATGGCGTGCTTGAGGCGCTTGTTGCCGCCGTGTGAGACATGCTCACCCCTGATGGAGGCCCCTGTTCTCGTGGTCACTGGTACTAGGCCAGCGTAGGAGGGGGGGGGATCTGACCCTAGCCTGTTGCATCAACTCCCTGAAGCAGGCCATCCCCGACGGATTGGAGGAGATCAGGTCACTGGCCAGGACTCTGGCCGAAAGAGCCGCCGATATCCTGGCCTACTTCGACTACCCCCGTACCTCCAACGGCCACACCGAGGTGGTCAACGGACGCCTCGAGCACCTACGCGGCATCGCCCTGGGATTCCGCAACCTCGCGCACTACACCATCCGCAGCCTCATCCACGCCGGACGCATCAAGGACCACCTGACAGCAACCACCTAAACCAGGCGATAGGCCCCACCTACCATGCCCTCAAACACGAAGAGCCAAGCCCCCCGGTGACCACCACAGCAGCCCTCTGAATCATATTCACTTACGCCCCACAAAT